>Ga0316201_10003315_pt1 | contig 11851 bp, 4 predicted proteins | sample CS6wburrow_MG_FD_204516 | JGI IMG/M metagenome (GOLD analysis project Ga0316201, IMG submission 204516) | Coastal sediment microbial communities from Delaware Bay, Delaware, United States - CS-6 worm burrow | ecosystem: Environmental > Aquatic > Marine > Coastal > Sediment | place: USA: Delaware... | reverse complement strand
TGGTCGACGGTATGGGCGACGCCTCCAGTGGTACCTTCGGCGTACGGCTGGCGCTGCCGAATCCTGATTACACGATTCCGGCAGGGGTGAAATGCCAGTTGCGCCTGGAGAGTGCCAAGGTTGCATTGCAACCTGATCCGGTTTCGGACCCTGAACTGGCAATGGAACTTCCTGCGGCAGCGATCCCAAATCTACCGCAAAATCCATAATTGAAACGGTTAGGGATTAGCAACGAAATGGCCACTGACAAGAGGTTAAGATGCGAACACCAGAGTATGCGCATGGAGGTGATGGAACCGCGCATGCTGTTGTCGGCCGATCTGCTGGCGCTGGCCGGTCTGCCCGGTGTGGACAATAGCGACGACGAGGCCCCCTGGGAGAGTATCGCATCAAAACCAACGGATCTGCTCGGCGAAAGCTCCGGCAGCGACAACGATTCCCCCTCCCCGCTGGCGCTGTCGATTTTCAACGGTACGTATCTCCAGGACGACGTACCGAATGGAGAGAACGACAACCTGCTGGCGCTGTTGAGCGATAACGAACAGACAAAAACCGCCAGCCATCTGCTGTTTGTCGATACTCGGGTGGAAGCGTACACAGAGCTGGTTTCGCAGATCAGGCAGACCAACCCGCAACTCGAATTTCATATCTATCTGGTCGATGCCGACCGGAACGGTATCACTCAGATCAGCGATGCGCTGATGCAGCACACAGAGGTCGATGCCGTTCACATCATCTCGCACGGCAATGCAAACGGGCTGCAGCTCGGCAACAGCTGGTTGAATGGCGGCAATATCAGCGGGTATGCAGAACAGCTCGGCCGTTGGTCGGAGAGCCTGTCTGCGGATGCCGACCTGCTGTTCTACGGCTGCGATCTGGCGGCGGACAGCGAGGGCCGGTCGCTTATCGACTCAATTGGAAACCTGACCGGCACGGATGTCGCAGCCTCGATCGATCTTACCGGTCATGAGTCGAAGGGCGGCGACTGGGAGCTGGAGTACCGGATCGGCTCTATTGAAGCGGCAGCCACAAGCGTAGTGGCCCCGGTAGGCTGGGAGCATACCCTCGTGACCAACACCATTTTCGATCAGTTCAATGCGGTTGCTTTCAGCGGTGACGACGGCAGCTTACCCTGGGCCAGTGACTGGATAGAGGTGGGGGAATCCAACGGCGCGTTCTCTGGCCAAGTATGGGTAAACACCAACGCTAATGTCAGTGAACAAGGACTCTTTTTCGGACAGAGAGAAATTTGGCGCGAGGCGGATCTCAGCAGCGGCTACAGCGCCATCCTGAGTTTTGACTACGCGCTGGTCAATTTCGAAGGGGCAGAGAGTGCTTCGCTACTGATCTCAACCGACCAAGGCGGCAGCTGGACCCAACTCGATACCATTACCGGCATCGGCACAGACACCAGCCTCACCAGCGTCAGTTATAATATTTCCTCCCATATCGATAGCGACACGCGGATCAAATTCAGCGGCAACGCTTTTGACAACGGCAACGACTATCTCTTTGTAGACAACCTGCTAATAACGCTGTCCGACAACTTGTCGCCGACCTTCACCTCGTTCGGCGGCACCGTCGACAACACCAATGAAGATACCGAAGTGGAGATCAGCTTCGCCGATCTGGTGGCTTCGGGAGACGAAGCGGACGCCGACGGGACTGTCGACGCGTTCGTAGTCAAGTCGGTCTCCAGCGGTACACTGAAAATCGGCACCAATGCCGGCACCGCCACTACCTGGGCCGCCGGCAGCAACGACACCCTGGACGCCACTAATCAGGCTTACTGGACGCCGGCGACGAACGCCAACGGTACCATCGACGCATTTGCGGTCGTAGCCAGGGACAATCTCGGAATCGAGTCCGTCAGCAGCATCACGGCCCAGGTAGTGGTCAACGCACAGAACGACGCACCGGCTCTCGACAATAATGGAATTAACGTTACTCAAGGCCAGACGATTGTGCTGGATTCCTCCATGCTGTCGGCGACCGATGTGGACAACACCGACAACACAATCACCTTTAACATATCGAACGTCAGCAACGGCTGGTTTGCGCTTGCCGCCGATACCTTCACCGCCATTACCAGCTTCACCCAACAGCAGATCAACAACAGCGAAGTGGTATTCGTTCACGACGGCGGCGAACTGGCGCCCGCCTACGATGTGACCGTTACGGACAGCCAGCCCCTGAGCGATGGTCCGACCGCCGCCACCATCAGTTTCAGCAACACCAACGAGGGCGTGCTTTGGTTGTCCACAGCCGGTGATGAAGGCGGTTCCAACGGCGTACCGGGTTTAAATTCGAGCGGCTGGGAACAGGGCGATATCCTGCAGCAGGCCAACCCCAACCTGAGCTTCGGTGAAGCCGATACCAACGGCAGCTTCAGCATCGCCTTCGACGCAAGCAACTTTGCCTCCGACGCCCATATCAACGGCATCCATTTCGTTGCCAGCAACGTCACCGTCGGCGGCGTCAACCCTATCGTGCTGCAGGCAGGGGACCTGCTTCTGACCAACGACAACGATAAAACATTCACCAGCAACGGCGCCTCCCCCGCAGCTGACATGGACGTAAAGAAAGAGGACATCTTCTACTTCCGCCCGGATATCGCAGGTGACTACAGCACGGGTAACTTCTACATGCTGTTAACCGACCCTTTTGGCAATGATAAAGAGATCCAGAGCATCTCGCTGGTGGAGAAGGATGTCTGGCTCGGCGATCACTGGCTGTATGAAGGGGATCTGCTGTTGAGCGGCAACTTCGGCTCCAATGAAAACGATATCTGGGTGATGCGCACCGACACGCTGGATACGCAGAGTGAAGCAACCTACCAATCCACAGCGCAGGTACTGATCGAAGGCGACGATGCAGGCGTGGACCTGGACCATAAGATCTATGGCCTGGACGTGCTCGAGACGACAACCAGCATCGGCGGCAAAACCTACAATGCGGGCACCATCCTGGTAGCGACAGACGGAGACGATTCAGACGGCATAGGCTCTACCAACCAGTTGGCCGATGCGCAGGATGTCATCGCCCTGGCCGTCAACAAGACCAGCCTCGGCTCGGGCGCCGGTTTTGCCCAGGTCAGCGCCAGCCTGATGTTCGACGGCCACGACATCAGCGACAACGACGTCAATTTCGATTCGGGTACAGAGGAGATCGATGGTCTGACCCTCACCTCCGCACCCACTTCAGCTAATGCCACACCAACGCTCGGCAACAACGCGCTGGGACCCATTGAAGGCCAAATCGTCACCGTCACCAGCGCTATGCTCTCCGCCACCGATGCGGACAATGCCGACAGCGGTCTTATCTTCAATATCTCCGACATCAGTGGCGGCCAGTTTGAGCTGAGCGGCGATCCGGGCAACGCGGTCGCCAGCTTTACCCAGCAGCAGATCAGCGACAGCGAAGTGGTCTTTGTCGATAATGGCGATGAGAGCGCGCCAGGATTCAATGTCAGCGTCTCCGACGGCAGCGCCGCCACCGCGCCGGTAGCCGGTGTTGTCAACTTCATCAATGTGAACGATGAGCCCATTCTGACCAGTACCGGCAGTAATCTAACCTTCACCGAGGGCGGCTCGGCGGTCAGCCTGTTCAGCGCCACCAGCGTGAGCACGGTAGAGAGCGGCCAGACCCTGAGCGGGCTGACCCTGACCATTACCAACGTCAACGATGGATCGAACGAACGGCTCAACGCCGACGGCACTGCCATCGTGCTGACCAACGGCACTTCGGGCACCACCGCCAGCAACTCTTTGAGCTACAGCGTCAGCGTCAGCGGTACCACCGCCACGGTCACCTTGTCCGGTGGCACTCTGAGCGCCGCTGCCACCCAGACCCTGGTCGACGCACTGAGCTATCAGAACAACAGCAGCGACCCGAACACTTCCGGCCGGGTGGTGACGCTAACTCAACTGGTCGACTCCGGCGGCACCGCCAACAGCGGCGACGACACCGCTGCGCTGAGTGTCAGTTCCAACGTCAGCGTAAATACAGTCAACGACGCGCCAACTTTCAGCCTGTTCAACGATGCCCTTGGCACAACCGATGAAGACACCGAAGTTGAGATCACGCTGACAGCCATGAAAGTTGTGGGCGACGAAGCCGACCTTGACGGCAGTGTCGATGGCTTTGTTGTCAAATCGATCAGCAGCGGTTCCCTGCGGATCGGTACCGATGCCGCTTCCGCAACCGCCTGGAATGCGGCAACCAACGCAACGATCGACGCTACCAACAGGGGCTACTGGACGGCCGCCGTGCACGCCAACGGAATTTTGGATGCATTCGTTGCCGCAGCGGTCGACAACACCGGTGTCGAATCATCCGGCAGCGCCACCGGACAGGTTATCGTAAATGCTGTTAACGACGCCCCGGCCGGATTGCCCACGATCAGCGGCGCCGCCACCGAACATGTCATGCTGCGCGCCGATACCTCCACCATCAGCGATGCCGATGGCCTCGGTACATTCAGTTTTCAGTGGCTGCGCGACAACGTCGTGGTCGGCGGTGCCACCGGCACAACCTATGATCTGGATGATGGCGACGTGGGCGGCCGCATGAGCGTCAGGATAAGCTATGTCGATGGCGGAGGGAGTAGCGAAACCCTGACCAGCGCCCAGACCGCAGTTGTCAGTGCGGTCAACGATGCGCCCGTGGTTCTACGCAATCAGCTCACGCTGTCAGCCGGTGACAGCATTGTCCTCAGCAGTGCCATGCTGGCCGCGACGGATGCGGATCACGCCGACAGCGGTCTGACCTTCGCTATCACATCCGTCAGCGGCGGGCAGTTCGAGTTGATCTCTGACCCGGGTGTGGCCATCACCAGCTTCACCCAGGCCCAGGTAACCGCCGGTCAGGTACGCTTCGTCGACGACGGCGACAACAGCGCGCCGGACTACACCGTTCAGGTGAGCGACAGCCTGGTCAACATAGTGTCCCGTCCAACCATTAATTTCGTCCAGAATTTTTCGGTGACCACGATGACTGCCGGTGGCGCCGATACCAAGCCGACAACGATTCCCTCCATCGAACTGGAAGTCGTTGCCGCTGAACCCGAAACCGACAGCGAAGACGAGGTTGACGATTCCGAAGCGAGTGAATCAGCAGACGCGGCGGAAGAGGCCACATCCGGAGTCGAGGAAGCGCTCGTCGGACCTGTCGCCAACGATGAGCTGGATGCACCAGTCGCTGTCACTGGTAGTCAACCGGAATCCGCAACCGAAACAGGTTCAGGACTGCAGACGATTTTTAACGACAATGCGCTGCGAAATCCGTTTGTGAACCTGCTGCTGGGTGCCCTCGCTGCGGACATTCCCGCCGTGCCGAAACTTCTCGCGAGTGAGATCCATACGGTGCTCACCACTTCCGGATTTCTCGCCGATCTCGACCGTATCAGAGACACGACGAGCGAGGCCAACAACCTGGAGCAGCAGCGGGTAGCATCCAGCATCGCCGTCTCCACCGGCCTATCCATCGGTTACGTAGCCTGGTTGATTCGCAGTGGCGTCCTGTTGAGCACGGTGCTCTCCTCGCTGCCCGCCTGGCACTTCGTCGATCCACTGCCTGTGCTCGGCACCACCATCGCCGCCAGAGCGAAAGAGGTGGAGCAGGATGATGAGGACGATTCAGTCGAATCGATGTTCAAAGATCAGGCGCCCGCTGCCGATAAAACGGAAAGCAGGAGTAATTCACGCACTGATATTGGCGGAAAGAGTAGTGAGATGTCCGAGCATGGCCGGTAATTGATATGAAATTTCTCTCCGCAAAATCGCGTATCGCAATGGGCCAGGTGGGGTTGTTGGTCAGCCTGCTGCTGGCAGCGAGCTTTTTCGGCTTGATCCCCGACCAGGCCAAAACCGCACGCGAGGGCCGCGCTGCGCTGGCCGAGGCCATCGCCGCCAACAGTTCGCTGATGGTAACCAAAGACGACATCAGCCGCCTGGAGGGTGTGCTGCAACTGGTCGTCAAGCGCAATGACAACCTGCTCTCCGCCGCTCTGCGCACCGAGGCCGGTTATCTGGTGGCTACGGTAGGGCCGCACAAAGAGCTCTGGAAAGAGACTGACTCCAAATATTCGACCGATTCCCACATCCAGGTTCCGATCTGGGCTGGTCAGACCCGCTGGGGCCGGATCGAGCTCCGCTTCGGCGAGTTGAAGGCGGAAGGCTGGCGCGGTTTGGTCAGCGACCCACTGATGCAGATTCTCACCTTCGTATCCTTGAGCGCGTTTATCGCCTTCTATTTATACCTGGGCAGGATGCTGAAACAACTTGATCCTTCCCAGGCGATCCCCGGACGGGTGCGCTCGGCGCTGGATACCATGGCAGAAGGTCTGCTGGTGCTGGACAACAAGGAGCAGATCGTGCTCGCCAACCGCGCATTCGCCGGCATGCTGAACGACGATCCGGACAGGCTGCTCGGCCGCCGCGTTGGCGAATTTCCCTGGTCCGACGCCGATGGCGCGGCACTCGAGGCGGAGACCCGGCCCTGGCACCTGGCGTTGACCAGCGGCGAGGCTCAGAAAAACCGCCGGGTCCGGCTGACGTTGCCCGACAACAGACGTCTTACCTTCCTGATCAACTGCTCCCCGGTGCTCGGTAGCGGCGGCAAGTACGCCGGTGTGCTGGTCAGTTTCGACGACGTGACCCAACTGGAGGAGGCGGAGATTGAGTTGCTCAAATCCAAGCAGGAAGCTGAGGCCGCCAATCAGGCCAAGAGCGACTTTCTGGCAAATATGAGCCACGAGATACGCACACCGATGAACGCCATACTCGGCTTCACCGAGTTACTCAAACGCAGCAACGGCAAGAATCCCGAAGCCACTCGCAAACACCTCGAAACCATCTACTCCAGCGGCAGGCATCTGCTAGAACTGATCAACGACATTCTCGATCTATCCAAGGTCGAGGCGGGCCGCCTGGAGGTGGAGCGTATATCCACCAACCCTTACCCGATCATTCAGGAAGTGGTGAAAGTGCTTGGCGTAAAAGCCGCGGAAAAAGGAATCACCTGCGAATTCATACTGGACGAGGAGGTACCCGAAACCATCGTCGGCGATCCCAGCAGGATTCGGCAGATCGTCACCAACCTGGTGGGCAACGCCATCAAATTCACCGAAAACGGCGGCGTCACGGTCACCGCACGCGGCCGCCGTCAGGCCAATGAGAGACTGGAGTTCTGTATCAATGTCGTAGATACCGGTGTCGGCATGAGCCCGGAGGCAACCGGACGAATATTCGAAGACTTCGTGCAGGCTGACACCTCGGTGACCCGCAAGTTCGGTGGCACTGGACTAGGGCTCTCCATCAGCCGAAAATTCGCGCGCGCTCTGGGCGGCGATATCATCGTCGAAAGCGAATTGGGCAGCGGCAGCGTTTTCAAGGTGACACTGGACGCCGGCAGCACTAAGGTCACCCGCTGGATATCCGCCGAAACGGCGCTCTCCACCGGCGACGCCGCTGATGCCGGCGGCAGCAGGCATTGGAAATTCCCGCAGGCCAGGGTGCTGGTGGTTGACGATGGCCGGGAAAACCGTGAACTGGTCAAACTGGTGCTGGAAGAGTACGGCCTGGTAGTCGAGGAAGCCGGCAACGGACGCATCGGCGTGGACATGGCGACCGCCGGCAATTACGATCTGATCCTGATGGATATACAGATGCCGGAGATGGACGGATTCACCGCTACCGGGTTATTGCGCGAAGCAGGCATGGCGCTGCCGATCATTGCGCTTACCGCCAACGCGATGAAAGGTTTTGAGCAGCAGTGCCTGGACAAGGGTTACAGCGGTTACTTCACTAAGCCCATCAATATCGACAGCTTCGTTGCCGCCATGGCGAAGATCCTCGGCGCCGAAGCATCCGATGCCGTGACTGGCGATAAAACGTCGATATCCGCACAGGCTGTTGTGACGAAAGACAACACGCCTATTGTCTCGCGCCTTCAGGCAGACCCCCGTTTCGCCAAACTGATCGTCCGTTTCCAACAACGCCTGGCTGCCCAGTTGGCATTGATGGAAGCCGCCTGGTCCAGCCATAATCTGGATGCGCTGGAGAAATTGGCGCATTGGTTGAAAGGTGCTGGAGGCACTGTGGGGTACGATAGTTTCACGGAACCCGCAAGAGCGCTCGAGCTGGCCGTCAAGCAGTCGGATGCGGCAACTATTGAATCTAAACTGGCTGAAATTCGCGGGCTGGCCGGCAGAACTGCGGTTGCAGCAGAGAGCGCCGGTATCGCCGGCAGCGTTGATCCCCACCAAAGCGCTACACCAACAGCATCCATGCAAAACAGTGAACACTTTCCGGTACTATCCCGTCTCGCTGATAACCCGCGTATGCACGCGGTTATCGGGAAGTTCGCCCTCCGGTTGCAGCAACAGCATCTGGCGATGCTGGCGGCCTGGAAAGCAGGTGATCTGGATGAGACTGCTAAGCTGGCGCACTGGCTGAAAGGTGCCGGAGGCATGGTCGGATTCGATGCGTTTACCGAGCGGGCGACCGAACTGGAACTGCTGGCTAAAGCGGGGCGCCAGGAAGCGGTGGGTGAGGTTATCCACAGGATTGGGGGAATGGTTGCCGCGGTGCAGCTACCCGAAACCAGTGAAGCCTGCGCCCCGAGAAAATCTCTCTCCATGGATCGGCAAACTTCGGCACGCTGAGCGTCGATCTTAACTACGGAAATCACTGGGGCATGTTACTAGAAAATTTTAAACAACTTTCAATCCAGCCGCTGACCAGGGAGTGGCCGAGGTTTGTCGCGCCCGTCATCAGCGAGATAAAAGATGACATGGTGCTGCTGGCGAACGCCACCATCATGATGGTTGACGACGAGCCCATCACCATGGAGGTCGTCCAGACCTTTCTTGAAGACGCCGGGTATGAGCGCTTCCTGCTGATCGAAGACTCCCGCATCGCATTCGAAAAAATTCTTGAACAGCGGCCCGACATTTTATTGCTCGATTTGGTGATGCCGCATATAAACGGCTTCGAAATACTCGAAAAAGTTCGTGCGCATTCGGAGCTCCGTTATTTGCCGGTGATCATGCTCACCTCTTCTTCCGAAGCTGAAACCAAGCTGCAGGCACTGGACAAGGGTGCGAGTGACTTTCTGTCTAAACCGGTGGACTCCAGCGAGCTAGCGCTGCGTGTGCGCAATACACTTGCGGCAAAGGCCTATCAGGACCAGCTCGCCTATTATGACCCACCCACTAATCTGCCCAATCGGAGACTCTTTCAAGACCGCCTGATGTGGTCGCTCAAGCAGGCGGACCGGGAGCAGACGCATCTGGCAGTGCTGCACATCAGCCTGAACCAGTTCAGGCGCGTGTACGATACTTTCGGATCCAGGATCAGTGACCAGGTGATCAAACAGGCCGCAATCCGAATTAACGGATGCGTGCGCGACAGTGACGCCGTCGGACATGCACACCCCTTAGAATGGAACAATTTCGTGCTCTACCGTCTGGGTGGAAACGAGTTTTCCGTGCTCTGTACCAACCTGACTCAGGCGGAAAAATCATCTACGGTGGCGGCGCGTATATTGGCGGCAATGGAACCGCCTTACACGGTTGAGGATACCGAAGTGCAACTGCCGGCCAGCATCGGCATCGCAGGATACCCCGGAGACGCCATTGATGCCGAGACGTTGACCCAGTGTGCGGTGATAGCCGGTGCACAGGCCGGCGAAAAAGGGGGATCGCAGTTCGTTTACTTTTCCGACGAAATGAACAACAAATCCCTGCAGCGCTTGCAGATGGAGGCGGATCTTCGCCATGCCATCGAGAACGACGAGCTGGTTCTCCACTATCAGCCTAAGGTCGCCATTAAGAGTAACGAGGTGGTCGGTGTCGAGGCACTCATCCGCTGGCAGAGATCGAACGGCAAGCTGGTATTGCCCAGCGAATTCATTTCGCTTGCGGAGGAGTCCGGCCTGATTCTCTCCGTCGGCGAGTGGGTGCTCCAGACTGCCTGCGCTCAACTCGCCATCTGGCAGGCTCAGGGAAACTGGATCACCCTCTCGGTCAACCTGTCGGCCAAGCAGTTGTATACTGCAAACCTGATTGAAACCGTCGCCCGAATCATTGCCGAAAGCGGCATTGATCCAAGCTATCTCACCCTGGAGCTAACCGAGAGTGTGTTCATGGACGATACCGAACTTTCGATTGAAACGCTGAAGAGTTTGATGGCTCTAAAGGCCAAAATTTCGATGGACGATTTTGGCACCGGCTATTCGTCGCTCAGCTATCTGAAATCGTTTCCGCTGAACGAACTGAAGATCGATCGCTCGTTCCTGAAGGATATCAACCATAGCCGGCAGAATCAGGCGCTGGTCTCGGCCATCGTCTATCTGGCCCACGAGTTCGGCCTGCAGGTCGTTGCAGAGGGTGTCGAGAGTGCATCTCAGTTGAAATTTCTCGCGGGTATAGGTTGCGATCAATACCAGGGGTACCTGTTCAGTAGACCGGTGCCGGTTGAGGATATTGCACCCATGCTCGAATCTCGGGGTATCCAACCCGGAGGCTGACGCCAGGTCGTACTGTTTGCCGGAATGGGCAAAAAAAAATCGCCCCACAGGGCGTGGGGCGTTGCCTTACAGGGCCAGTTATGGCTATTTAGTGTCCGTTCGTAAAGTGAATCTGTTCAATCACTGGAAGAAACGAGGTTTCCGGACTAACCCTTTTGACACAACATCGGCGGTTTGTTGTCAGTCCCGAAACGAACCTTGCTCTCTTGCGTCAGCCTCAGTACCGATATCCCAGCAAACACCGCGACGATTCAGACCGACGTCAACAACAAACACCTCTTGGTTCCACAAAGTTTGTGATTATCGATTCTAAACAGTTCTCGTCCAGAAAACTGTCAACAATTGTTAACGCCACTGCCGTATACTCGGACAGCCTCTCCAGTGGGTTGAAACCTGGACTGCAACAGTGGAAACGACTGTTAACTTTTGTCAAAAGGCTCCAGATTTCAGGATAACTGGTATATTTTCAGATGTGTGTAAATATTTAGCGCTGCCTTGTCAGTGCAGCAGAGTATGAATATGAGAATCGCTTTTCTGGAAGATAACCAACCCCAGGCCGAAGTCATAAAGGGCTGGCTGAAGGCAGCCGATCACAATTGCCAGCACTTTACCAGGGCGAGTGCGTTGCTGAAGGAGGTCCGTCGTGAAAGCTTTGACCTGCTGATACTCGACTGGGAGTTGCCGGAATCCTCAGGTATCGAAGTTCTGCGCAGCGTCAGGGCACAAAGCGATTGGCATGTACCAATTCTATTCATGACCAACCGCGATAGTGAGAGCGATGTCGTAAAAGCGCTGGCAGAAGGCGCTGACGACTACATGACGAAGCCGGCATCACGCGATATTACACTGGCACGAATCACTGCGCTGGGCAGACGAAGCCAGCAGGCAGCGCAGAGAGAGCAGTTCATGGAATACGGCGGCTATAAATTCGGTACGGCCGATAAGAGTTTAACCCTGAATGGCGAACCCATCGAATTGACCGAGAAAGAGTACCAGCTCGCCGTGATGCTGTTTGCCAACATCGGTCGACTGCTCTCGAGAAATCATATACTGGAGGCGATCTGGGGTATTGGCCCCGCTCTCGCCACCCGCACCGTCGACACCCACATCAGCCGTCTGCGCAGAAAACTGTCGCTGTTGCCGGAAAACGGCTGGCGCCTCAAAGCTGTTTATCAGCACGGATACCGACTGGAATAAGTCGCCGAGCCACACAGCGCGTAAATCAGGTACACTTGCTACCTGTACGAGAATCGTGAGCCTGTTCGGCAACTGCGCCTGTATTGCTCTAACCACAGGCTTCCATGCTGGCTGACAAAAAATA
>Ga0316201_10003313_pt1 | contig 11853 bp, 11 predicted proteins | sample CS6wburrow_MG_FD_204516 | JGI IMG/M metagenome (GOLD analysis project Ga0316201, IMG submission 204516) | Coastal sediment microbial communities from Delaware Bay, Delaware, United States - CS-6 worm burrow | ecosystem: Environmental > Aquatic > Marine > Coastal > Sediment | place: USA... | reverse complement strand
CCTTTAAAAATTAAACTATATTTGTTGACCAAAATTTGAACCTCATGAAGAAAGTTTTTATTCCAATATTCATTTGTCTATTTGTCTTTAAGGCTGTTGCTCAGGACAATTCTACGGCGAACCAGCGTGTGATCACCACGGCGGTTCCTTTCATCCTGATTGCCGCTGACGCAAGAGCTGCAGGTATGGGTGATATTGGTGTGGCTACTTCTGCTGATGCCTTTTCACAACAGTGGAATCCAGCGAAATACGCCTTTGCAATTTCCAAGCAAGGAGTAGGTGTCACGTATACGCCTTATCTAAGTCAGTTAGTGAATGATATTTTCCTCGGAAATCTAACATACTACAACAGAATTAACGAACGTAGTGCTATTGGTGCCAGTTTGAGATACTTCAGTCTTGGAGATATCGAACTCAGAGAAACCATAGATCAGGACCCTTTGCTTCAGAGTCCGAATGAATTTACTTTCGACGTATCTTATGCGCTTCGATTGAGTGAACGTTTCTCTATGGCGGTTGCGGGTAGATACCTGAGATCCGACTTAAGAATCCAGGCGTCTATTGAAGACGCTTCAGCAGCCAGTTCATTTGCAGTGGATATTGCCGGTTACTACCAATCTGAAGAAATCGCATACGATAATTTTGACGGAAGATGGAGAGCTGGTTTCAATATTTCGAACATCGGTCCTAAGATCAAGTACGACGAAGTAGGACAGGAAAACAACTTACCAACCAATCTTGCTATAGGTGGTGGATTCGACTTTATCCTGGATGCGTACAATAAGATCGGTGTGAATGCAGAGATCAATAAATTATTGGTTCCAACACCTCAGGATTTTGACGGTGACGGCGATATCGATGCGGAAGACGATGTAGAATACGAATCGATCAGTTTCTTCTCGGGTATATTCAAATCCTTTGGAGATGCTCCTGATGGTTTCAGCGAAGAGCTCAAAGAGACCACCTGGGCACTGGGTGCTGAATACTGGTACCAGGATGTGTTTGCCTTCAGAACGGGTTATTTCAATGAAAGTGACCAAAAAGGTTCGAGAAAATTCCTTTCTCTTGGAGCTGGTTTCCGATACACCGCAATTAACATCGACATATCATACTTGTTCTCTACTTCCAGGGTGAGAAGCCCGTTGGAAGGGACCCTTCGATTTGGATTAACCTTCAACTTCGGGGACGAGTATAGCGAATACTAGTAGTTTGAAAAAACATAAACTGGAGACATATCTGGAAGTCTACGATTCGATTTCTGAACTACCGGATACAATCCAAAAGCTTATACATAAGGCGCAGCAAGCAAGAGATAATGCTTATGCGCCTTATTCGCATTTTAAGGTAGGAGCGGCTCTCGAACTTGCTAATGGTGTTATTGTTACCGGTAACAACCAGGAAAATGCTGCTTTTCCCTCCGGTTTGTGTGCGGAACGGGTGGCAGTCTTTGCTGCCGGGGCGAATTATCCGGGAGAACAGATCCTGCATTTAGTCCTTACGGTGAAATCCGGTCATAAAGAAATTAATATCCCCACGCCCCCATGTGGTGCCTGTCGCCAATCGTTAGCCGAATACGAAGTAGGTCAGGGCCGGCCGATCGCGCTCTATTTTATGGGTGAAACGGGAAAAGTGGTGAAATCAACATCGGTCCGTGATCTATTGCCTCTTATTTTCGACAGTTCCTTTCTGGAATAATTGATAATTGACCTCCTAAATCGTTTTCGGTATTTAATTTAATCATAAGGTTTTTTGTAGTACTTCAGAATATAGTATTTTTGTTATTCGCGAAATTTTGAGCGAGATACATAGATTGGATCAATCATACTTCTTAAATGAAAAGAATTACGAAACAAACATATCTTCAGTGGTATGAGGATATGCTCTTCTGGCGAAAGTTTGAAGACAAACTGGCGCAGGTTTATATCAACCAAAAAGTTCGCGGTTTCCTGCATTTGTACAATGGGCAGGAAGCGGTCCTAGCGGGAGCATTGCATGCGATGGATCTTACCAAAGACAGGATGATCACCGCATACCGAAATCACGTTCAACCCATCGGTATGGGAGCGGACCCTAAAAGAGTAATGGCCGAGCTATACGGCAAAGGAACCGGAACTTCCCAGGGATTGGGAGGATCCATGCATATTTTCTCAAAGGAGCATCGCTTTTACGGAGGTCATGGAATTGTAGGAGGACAGATCCCTCTTGGTGCAGGTCTTGCATTTGCGGATAAGTACCACGAAAGGGATTCGGTTACCCTAACCTATATGGGAGATGGTGCTACGCGCCAGGGCTCCTTACACGAAACCTTTAACCTGGCTACTTTGTGGAACCTTCCGGTTGTTTTCTGTGTTGAAAACAACGGATACGCCATGGGAACTTCCGTGGAAAGAACTGCGAGCCATAGTGAGATATGGAAATTAGGTCTTGGCTATGAGATGCCTTGTAAACCTGTTGACGGAATGAAGCCGGAGGTGGTTGCAAAAGAAATGGATGAGGCAATTCAACGAGCGCGAAGCGGCGGCGGACCTTCATTCCTCGAAATTAGAACCTATCGTTATCGAGGTCACTCTATGAGTGATGCCCAGCACTATCGATCCAAGGAAGAAGTTGCCAGGAAGCAGGAAGAAGATCCTATCGATTATGTATTGAATCATATATATGAAAAGAAATGGGCTACCACGGATGAGATCGGTGCTATCGAAAAACGTGTGAAAGCCAAAGTTAAAGAATGCGAGAAATTCGCAGAAGATTCTCCTTATCCGGAGAAAAACGTAATGTACGATACGGTGTACGAGCAGGAAGATTATCCTTTTTTACCTCATAAATTATAAACTATGGCAGAGATCATAAACATGCCGCGCCTCAGCGATACCATGGAAGAAGGAACCGTGGCGAGCTGGCTTAAAAAAGTTGGAGATAAGGTTTCCGAGGGCGATATCCTTGCCGAGATCGAAACCGACAAAGCCACTATGGAATTCGAGTCGTTTTACGAAGGAACGCTGCTTCATATTGGTATTGCCGAAGGTGAAACGGCCGAGGTGGATAAATTACTTGCGATCATTGGTGAAGAAGGAGAAGATATCTCAGCGTTGCTGGAAGGGGGAGATGCTCCGAAAGCTGATGCAAAAGCTGAGGAAGAAGTGACTGAGGCAAGCTCGGAACCTGACAATAGTGGTTCTGATTCCGGGGATATTCCCGAAGGAGTTTCAATTATTACCATGCCACGTCTTAGTGACACCATGGAAGAAGGTACCGTAGCCAGTTGGTTGAAAAAAGAAGGAGACAGCGTTGAAGAAGGCGATATCCTTGCAGAGATCGAAACGGACAAGGCCACGATGGAGTTTGAGTCTTTCTATTCCGGTACTTTATTGAAAATTGGTATTGCTGAAGGTGAAACGGCTAAGGTCGATGCCTTATTAGCCATTATTGGCCCGGCGGGTACCGATGTTTCGAATATCAATATGAAGTCGAAACCCGATACTGCCAAGGAAACTGTGAAGGAGGAAGTAACTGCTCCTGTGAAGGAACCGAAAAAGGCGGAAGAACCAAAGCCCGCTGCTCCCGTAACTTTAAATAATGGAAGAATATTTGCCTCACCTCTGGCCAAGCGACTGGCCGAGGAAAAAGGTATATCCCTGGCATCTGTGAGGGGATCCGGTGAGAATGGTCGTATCGTTAAAAGAGATATTGAAAACTTCCAGCCGGCAGCAGCTTCTGTGTCCGCTTATGTTCCGGTTGGAGAGGAGTCATTTGAAGAATTGACCAATTCTCAAATGCGTAAAACCATCGCAAAGCGTCTCGGGGAATCTAAATTCACCGCACCGCATTATTATCTTACTGTTGAACTGGATATGGACAATGCTATAGCTTCCAGGACGGCAATCAATAGTGCACCGGAGGTGAAGATATCATTTAACGATATGATAGTGAAAGCTTGCGCCATGGCATTGAGAAAGCACCCTCAGGTGAATTCACAATGGGCCGATAAAGTCACCCGTATCGCAAAACATATTCATATCGGTGTAGCAGTAGCGGTGGACGAAGGCCTTGTCGTACCGGTACTCAAGTTTGCAGATGGCATGACCTTCTCTCAAATCGGTGCTTCTGTTAAAGAGTTGGCCACTAAAGCAAGGGATAAAAAACTCACTCCAGAGGAAATGCAGGGAAGTACATTCACTGTTTCCAACCTTGGGATGTTTGGCATAAAAGAGTTCACCTCGATCATCAACCAGCCAAACTCGGCGATTCTCTCTGTTGGGGCCATTGTTGAAAAACCAGTGGTAAAGAATGGTGTGATTGCTATAGGAAATACTATGACGGTAACTCTCGCATGCGATCACCGTACCGTTGATGGTGCGACGGGAGCAAAATTCCTGCAGACCCTGAAGCAGTATATTGAGAATCCGGTAACCATGTTCGTTTAATTAGGAGTAATCATTCAATTCATACGTAAGTCCCGTGTTCTACTTCTGTAAGGCACGGGATTTGTTTATCTTTAGGCCATGAATAAAAATGTAGTCATAACGGGAACTAGCAGGGGTATAGGGTACGAACTAGTTGCCCTTTTTACAAACGCAGGACACAATGTGCTGGCCTTGTCTCGAGACGATGTGCCGGTTTCCGGTATGGGAATCTCGAATTGTCATTGTTTTCCATGCGATATTACCAGCGCTCCCGATGTTCAACGTGTTTCAGACTTTGTGAAGTCTGAATGGAAACATGTGGATATACTTATAAACAATTCAGGGTACCTGGTGAACAAACCCTTCGGTGAATTGTCTCTTGAAGATTTCAGAGAATCGTACGAAGTAAATGTGTTTGGGGCTGTGTCCATGACCAAAGCCGTACTGCCTTTTATGAATTCAGAAGGACATATTGTAAATATAAGTAGTATGGGTGGGGTTCAGGGAAGTGCCAAGTTTCCGGGATTGGCCGCTTACAGCAGCAGTAAAGGAGCCATTATTACGCTTACCGAGGTCCTTGCCGAAGAGCATAAGGATAATGGCCCGTCGTTCAATGCGCTTGCTTTGGGAGCTGTACAAACCGAAATGCTGGAAGAGGCATTTCCGGGATATAAAGCTCCGATAACGGCCAGGGAAATGGCTGAATACATCATGGATTTCGCGCTCAAGGGACACAAATACTACAACGGTAAGATAATGCAGGTTTCGAGTAGCACTCCCTAATCAATGACAGAAGTTCTTCAGAAATACATGCCGCAAGCCGCTGTGGAGCCCGTCTTTAATTTAATTAAGAAGAATAATGTTCATCTTAAGATCGTCAATGAACGAGTTACCAGGCACGGTGATTACAAGAGGCTGCCAAATGGAGCTCACAGGATCACTGTGAATGCCAATCTCAACCCATATCGATTTCTCATTACGCTGGTGCATGAAATAGCGCACCTGGTTGCTTTCGAAGAGTACGGCCGCTCCATAAAGCCGCATGGAAAGGAGTGGAAACACATCTTTCAGCAAATGATGCTTCCGTTTATCAGACCGGAGATATTCCCTTCGGGACTGCTACCTTTACTGGCGAACCACTTTAAGAATCCCAAAGCTTCCAGCGATACCGACAGCAAACTATCGCTTGCCCTGAAACAATTCGATCCTCCAAATGATAAAAACTTTATCTTTGAAATACCCTATGGCGGCACTTTTCGTTTGTACAACGGAAAACTTTTCAAAAGAGGGAACAAGCGCGTAAAACGATATGAATGCATCGACCTGAGTAATGGAAGGGTGTATTTATTCAATCCTAATGCGGAAGTAGAATATATAAAATAATTATGAAGAACGATCTGTATGCTGTTATCATGGCCGGCGGAATTGGCTCACGCTTCTGGCCTGTGAGTACCCGCAGCTTTCCAAAACAATTTCACGATATGCTGGGAACGGGGCAGAGCTTGCTTCAGAAAACGCATTCGCGGCTAGCTAAAGGTATCCCGGCCGAGAATATCTGGGTGCTTACCAACGAAGATTACAAGGACCTTGTCCTTCAACAAATTGTCGGAATGTCATCAAAGCAGGTGGTCCTGGAACCAGACATGCGAAATACAGCACCGTGCATCTTGCTTTCGGCATTGAAGATTTCGAAAATTAATCCGAATGCACTTATGCTGGTCGCACCTAGCGACCACTGGATAGAAGATGAAGAGGCTTTTATAAAGGATGTGATGATTTGTTTTGATGCCTGTTCGAAGGAAGATATTCTGCTTACCCTTGGAATTCAGCCTGCTTTTCCAAATACGGGCTATGGTTACATTGAGAGTGATGAAAAGGTTACTTCAGAAATAAAAAAAGTACTTCAGTTCAGGGAAAAACCCGATTATGAGACAGCTAAGGAATTTCTCGCCGCCGGGAATTTTTACTGGAATGCGGGAATATTCATCTGGAGCGTGAAGAGTATTATCAAGGCATTTCAGCAGCATCTGCCTGAAATGTACGAGCTGTTTCACGCAGGTGAATCTGCGCTGAACACTTCAGAAGAAAAACGATTCGTAGATAAGGAGTATGGGAAATCCGAGAATATTTCTATCGACTACGGAATATTGGAAAGAGCTGCGAATGTCCGTGTTAAACAAGCCTCTTTCGATTGGAATGACCTCGGAACCTGGGGTGCTTTACACGACAAACTTGAGAAGGATCCCAATGAAAATGCCGTGGTTCGTGCTATCACTCATTTGAAGGACGCTGAAGGGAATATGGTATTTAGCGCTAAGGAAAAGCTAGTCGTTATCGATGGTTTAAAAGACTATATTGTAGTGGATAAGGAAAATGTCCTGTTGATTTACCCCAAAGAAAAAGAGCAAAAAATTAAGACTCTCTTAACTGAAATATCGCATACTTTTGGCGAAAATTATACGTAAATGAATACTGAAAAGAACATGCCTGATGGCGCCGCCTCTGAAGAGGAACAGTTTGAGCATTTAAAACTCTCAACCTGGGAAAGCATTAAGAAATTCTTTTCTGAATTGCTTGATATTCGACCTGATACCGACAGGGATGCGACCATTTCGGCAGTTAAGAAGGATATTTCATTTAAAGGGCACAACGCCTGGATTCTAATTTTCTCAATTTTTGTGGCTTCTATCGGTCTGAATGTGAGTAGTGCAGCTGTTGTTATCGGTGCCATGCTTATTTCCCCGCTTATGGGTCCGATCGTGGGCGTTGGATTGGGAGTGGCCATAAACGATGTCGAAATGCTCCGACGTTCACTCATCAACCTTGGAGTAATGATCGGGTTAAGTGTGCTAACCGCGTTTCTCTATTTCAAGATTTCACCTTTAACCAAGGAAACCCCGGAGCTGCTTGCCAGGACCTATCCCACCATCCTGGATGTATTGGTGGCGATATTTGGCGGACTGGCACTGATAGTGGCAAAGACCAAAAGCGGCACCATAGCCAGTGTGATTTTTGGAGTTGCTATTGCTACTGCCCTTATGCCGCCCTTGTGTACGGTTGGATACGGACTTGCAGTGAACAATCTTAACTATGCAGGAGGAGCGATATATTTATTTTCGATTAATACTGTTTTCATTGCACTTTCTACTTTTATTGTAGCAAAGTTGCTTCGATTCCCTTTAGTGCGATATGCTAATTCCCGCAGGAGAAGATTGATTTCAAGGGTAGCTTCCCTCATCGCATTGATCGTAATGGTACCGAGTATCATCCTCTTTGTGAATCTCTTGGATCAACAGGTATACGAGAATAAGACGAAGGAATTCGTATCGGATGTGATCAATTATGAAGGCGCTGAAGTGGTAAAATACACACACGACTATACCACCAAAGAAATAGAAGTGTACCTCATCGGTCGGCTGGTTCCCGAAGGTCAGTTGAATAAATGGCAAACCACACTTGATGAAATTGACAAGTTAAATGGTACCAAGCTTATAGTGTACCAGGGGGCAGACCAGTCGGGTGAACTTGCGGCGAAGATATCCGGTGATCTGAAACAGGATATATTGGAAGATTTGTATGTGAACAACCAGAAGGAATTAAAGGATAAGGATCTTCGAATTGAATTCCTCGAAAATGAAATTACCAAGTTGAAAGTAGACGAAATTGAATTTGCAAACCTGAGCAAAGAAGTAAGGCTCAACTATGACAAGTTGAATTCATTTAGCTATTCTAAACGTATTATGACGAATTTCAGTGCTGTCGATACCGCACCAACAACCATTGATACAATCCCTGTATTCGAAGTAAACTGGGACCGATCGGTTAGTTCAAGAACGCGTAGGGATAACAACGAAAAACTTGGAAACTGGTTGAAATTCAAACTTAAACTGGATACCTTACTCATAGAGGAGAAATAAAAAAGGGCGGTCAACAGACCGCCCTTCACTTTTCTTTGTATTTCCGATTAGTTCTTAATGAACTTGTAGCTGGCTTGTCTGCCGTCTACATCGATCTGAACGAAATAAACTCCGCTCTTCAGATTCGAAACGTCAATATTGTTTTCCGAGGAAATCGCAGTAGTCAGTACCAATTTTCCGGTAACGTCTACAACAGATACCGACGTGTTTTCAAGACCGCTCAATGAGAAGTTTATGAAGTCGGTAGTTGGGTTCGGGTAAATGTTGATCTCCGCTCCCAGGTAGTCGTCTAGTCCTAAGGTCTCACCTTCCACCACAATGTGCTGAGTATTGATGGCAGGACCTGTGAGCACATCTACTATTCCTGAAGGCCATTTAATGATCATTTCATCGATCTCTGTGGCTGCACCAAGTCCAAAGTGTGCTACCAGTGAGTTCATGTGGCTGAATCCTTGTCCTGAACGTACTTCGCGGATCTGCATACCCCAGTCGCCGTAGATTTCGACACGAGCTCCTATCCCATTCCGGTTACTTTGAACACCTTCCAGGCCGATCTTAACCCAGTTATTTCCCGAGTTTGCATCGTTAAGCCATAGGTCGCCGTTATTTACTACATCGAGGAAACCGTCTCCATTGAAATCGCCAATTCCACCTTCATCAAAGGCCAGATCGATACCGGTGAAAGTAAGGTCACCGTTGTTCAGGTAGAGTTCTTTTGATAATTCTGAAAAAATATCCACGAAGCCATCGTTGTTAAAATCTGCGGCCTGGTTTTCCCAAGCGCCCAGATCTGTAGGGTCGATTCCCGTGCTGCCGATGATATCCGTGAAATTACCAGTACCATCGTTAAGCATAAAGCGGTTCTGGAAGTCGTGATTAACGATGAAAGCGTCGAAGTCACCATCATTGTCAAAATCCTCGAACACGGTAGACCACGACTGTGCATTATCTCTCATACCGATGTCCTGGCCGTTTTCTGTAAATGTTCCGTCGCCATTATTGGTGTACATCGCATTGTCCCGGTTCGGGTCTCCAGGAAGAGCTCCTCCGCGACATTTGGTAAGGTACATATCGCTGTCACCGTCGTTATCGTAGTCTACCCAAATTGCCGCATAGTTTCCGGGGCGATCCAATGTAACGATCAGTGTTTGATCAAGCGTCATCGTCCCCGTTCCGTCATTTCGGTAGGGATGGCTGAGATCGATATCGTGGCAAACAAAACTGTCAAGATCACCATCGTTGTCGATATCCACCAAGGTGGATCTCTGAGAGAAGATGAATTCGGGAAATGCAGTTTCTGTATATGCTGTTCCATTTGCATTGGCATACACAAAAGAAACTCGTGATCCATTTCCTAATACCAGATCGTTGTAGCCGTTTTCGTCAAGGTCGCCGGCAGCAATGCTCCAGTTAGGGATGTTTTGTATTGAAACCGGATAGAAAACCGAATTAAATGTACCGTCACCATTCTGGTAATCTATTCCAATACCGTTGGCGGACACCCGAACATAATCATCCATCCAGTCACCATTCATGTCGACCGCAGTCTCCGAGTTATCCGGATAATTTCCTAATAACCCTCCTGCATTAGTAAAGGTAACTTGTGCATTTGACATAACGCCCATAAGCAAAGCGATGCCAAAGAGTAGTGTGTTTTTCATGGGTTGAATTTTTTGATAGCGTTAAAAATACTGCAAAAATCTGTGAATTTCCGTACGAATGTTTTAAAATTTAGCCTTCTTTCAGTTGAACTTCACGGATTTTCTTAAAAAGATCGGAGGAATACACAAAATCTATAACGTCCTTATTATCCGATTTGAAGATGTCTTTATTGCTCCCTTCCCAAACCAATAGTCCGTTTTTTAAGAGAACGATGCTTTCGCCAATTTCCATCACCGAATTCATGTCGTGGGAAACAACGACGGTTGTGATATTGTATTCCTTGGTAATTTCCTGTATCAGATTATCGATCACGGTGGCAGTGTTCGGATCAAGACCCGAGTTGGGTTCGTCACAAAACAGGTAGTGTGGTTTGTTTACAATTGCACGTGCGATGGATACTCTTTTTTGCATCCCACCGGAGATCTCGGCCGGATATTTTTTATTCACGCCCTCCAGATTCACCCTGGCAAGTACTTCATTCACTCTTTCCAGCATTTCGGATCTCTTTCGGTTGGTGAACATGCGAAGCGGGAACATTACATTTTCTTCAATGGTCATGGAATCGAACAACGCTCCCCCCTGAAATAGCATTCCGATATCTTCACGCAACTTCCTTTTCTCATCGTCGTCCATCTGCTGGATCGCCTTATCCCCGTAGTAGATATTTCCTTCGTCCGGTTGAAAAAGTCCAAGCAGGCATTTCAGCAGAACAGTTTTACCACTACCACTGGCACCGATGATAAGGTTGGTTCTTCCTTTTTCGAAAACAGTGGATATGCCTTTCAGCACCTCATGTTCACCAAAACTTTTATGAATGTTTTCAACTCGTATCATTAGCTCAATAGGAGTGAAGTTACAATATAGTTCGATAAAATAATGAGCACGCTTGTCCAAACAAAGGAATTCGTACTGGCTTTTCCCACTTCCAGGGCACCTCCCTTCATAAAATATCCCTGCCATGAAGGTACAGTGGCTAGAATAAATGCGAAAATAATTGTTTTTATGAACGCGTAGGTAAGGTGAAACGGATCGAATGAATCCTGTAAGCCTGTTACAAATTCCCCGGGCGATGTGAATCCCCCGTAAACACCCGCCAGGAATCCTCCAAAAATTCCGAGGAACATGGAAAGCGCTATCACAAATGGGTAAAGCATGAGGGCAACTACCTTCGGAAAGACCAGGTAATTTAGTGAGTTGATACCCATCACATCCAGGGCATCTATCTGTTCTGTTACGCGCATGGAACCTATACTCGACGTAATGAAGGATCCGATTTTCCCGGCCATAATGATAGAGATAAAGGTAGGAGCGAATTCGAGGATCATCGACTGCCGTGTGGCGAAACCAATTAGCGATTTAGGAATTAAAGGGTTTTCGAGATTTAATGCTGTTTGGATCGCAATTACACCCCCAACAAAGAAAGAAATAAAGGAAACAATTCCCAATGAACCCAGGATAAGGTCGTTGATTTCCTTAAAAATGAGCTCCTTAAGTACCGATGCCTTGGTGAATCCACTAAAAACCCTCCTTAACATAAGGAAGTAGGATCCAACATCCTTTAGAGCTCTAATTACTATCATACAAGGCTAAAGTAACAAATTTAACCGACCATAAGGGTCTTAGTTCTTGTTATGAACTTATTATTTCTTTCCTAACAATTTCATCATTTTATGGAAGATCTCGGTATTCTCATAGATACCTCGGAAGGATTCTGAACCCGGTCCGTATGCGAAAACAGGAATGAGTGCAGCCGAATGTCCTTCTGTTGCAAAAGTCGGTTCTATCTTGAAATAATTATCTCCTTTCGCAGACAGGTTGAACCCTCCTGTTTCATGGTCTGCTGTAACGATTACCAGAGTGTCGCCATTCTT
>Ga0316201_10003312_pt1 | contig 11858 bp, 13 predicted proteins | sample CS6wburrow_MG_FD_204516 | JGI IMG/M metagenome (GOLD analysis project Ga0316201, IMG submission 204516) | Coastal sediment microbial communities from Delaware Bay, Delaware, United States - CS-6 worm burrow | ecosystem: Environmental > Aquatic > Marine > Coastal > Sediment | place: USA... | reverse complement strand
TTTGAGGCTGGCGATCAAGGGGGAATGATAAATGTCTTTATTCAATGTTTTTGATATCGCCGGTTCTGCCATGAGTGCAGAGAGTGTGCGTCTTAACGTGACGTCGAGCAACCTGGCGAACGCGCAGAGTGTCGGTGGCAGTGAGGCCGAGACCTACCATGCGCGTCACCCGGTGTTCTCGGCGGTGATGCAGTCTTTGCAGGGTGATGCGGCCTCTGTTGGTGTCAGGGTTGATGGCATCGTTGAGAGCCAGACGCCAATGGAGCAGCGTTATCAACCGCATCATCCGCTGGCCAATGAAGAGGGTTATGTCTTTCTTCCCAACGTCAACATCGTCGACGAAATGGCCAACATGATTTCCGCCTCGCGTTCTTACCAGAGTAACGTCGAAGTACTGAATACGTCCAAACAACTGATGCTGGCCACGCTCCGCATGGGGCAGTAGATCAACTGAACAGGGTAGAGCAATGATTGAAACACAGAATGGATTATCCGGCGCAGAGTTCCGCACTGTACAGGACCTCAAGGCAGAGGGTTCACGCAAGGAAATGGGCCAGGAACAGTTCCTGGAACTGATGACCGCGCAGTTGCAGAACCAGGATCCCTTTAAACCGATGGAGAGTGGTGACTTCCTGAGCCAGATTGCACAGTTCTCTACTGTGGAGGGCATCGGTGATCTGAATGATTCCTTTTCCGGCCTGAGCCAGTCACTGGTGTCCAACCAGGCACTGCAGGCGACCAACCTGGTCGGCCGCCAGGTGCTGGCACCGACGGGGGTAGCGGCTTTGAGTCAGGGTGGAAACATTCGCGGTAACGTTGAACTGCCCGCGGCCAGTGGCGAGGTGGTGGTGAACGTTTATGACCAGGCCGGTCAGGTTGTGCGCAGACTTGAGCTGGGGTCTCAGGCCGCGGGTCCGGTCGCCTTCCAGTGGGACGGGTTGAAAAATGACGGTCAGTTTGCATCCCCGGGAAGCTATTTCATCAGCGCTGAGGCGAGTATTGACGGCCAGTTCGAATCGGTCGAAACCCTGCTCGCATCAGAAGTTCGCAGTGTGACACTAAGCAACAGCGGTGGGCTGTTGCTCGATCTTGACGGTATTGGATCTCTGGACTTCAGCGAAGTCCGGCAGATTCTGTAACCGGTTTCAATGAAGGAGAGACATTATGCCGTTTCGTATAGCTCTAAGTGGATTAAACGCAGCTTCGTCCGAACTGCAGGTGATAGGCAACAACGTGGCGAATGCCAGTACCACCGGCTACAAGCAGTCGCGTGCCGAATTCGCTGATATTTTCGCAACGTCAAATCTCGGGGTGACCGCCAACGCCATCGGTACCGGCGTGCGTGTGTCCTCGGTATCGCAACAGTTTTCCCAGGGCAATATCGGTTTCACCGATAACAATCTCGACCTGGCTATCAGTGGCCAGGGGTTCTTTATCATGAATGACAATGGGGTCAACGCCTATACGCGTGCCGGCGCCCTGGGCGTGGACCGTAACGGTTTTGTGGTCAACAATCAGCAGCAGCAACTGACCATATTCCAGGCCGATCAGAACGGTAACATTACCGGTGCCACCGGACCGCTGCAGCTCGACCGTTCCGATATTGCACCGGTCGCGACCACCGCGATCGATGTGCAGGCCAATCTGGACGCGTCGGCGACCGCCATACCGGCTGCCACGGTATTCAATCCCTCGGATGCCGCGTCGTACAATAATTCCACCTCGTTGACGATCTTTGACAGCCTGGGTTCGCCGCATCTGAACACCATGTATTTCCGCAAGACAGCAGACAATACCTGGGATGTCTTCCAGTACGTGGACGGAGTTCAGGTCAACGGCGGAGCCCCGGCCGGGGATACCATCACCTTTAATTCACTCGGTGCCATTACCGGCGGCAGCCCGGTCGCTCTGAACTTTACGCCGACCGGCGGTTCGGCAGCCATGAACATGACGGTTGATTTCAACAGTTCGTCACAGTATGGCAGCCCGTTCAGCGTCAGTGCCTTGAATCAGGACGGTTTCGCTACCGGGCGTCTGAGTGGTATCGACTTCAGTGATACGGGTGTTATTACTTCACGCTTTACTAACGGTCAGTCCCGCACTCTGGGCCAGATCGCGGTTGCCACGTTCAATAATACCCAGGGTCTGCGGCAGTTGGGCGATACCTCCTGGGCCGAGAGCTTTGATTCAGGTGCGCCGCTGGTGGGGGCGCCCGGTTCCGGCGCTGCCGGGCTGATCGAGTCCGGTGCACTGGAGGGGTCCAACGTCGACCTGACCGAGGAACTGGTCGGCATGATAACCGCACAGCGTAATTTCCAGGCCAATGCCCAGGTCATTACCACCGCGGATACTGTCACCCAGACCATTATCAACATTCGTTAATAGCAGGTAGAGACTGACTATGGACCGGGTATTGTTTGTTATTGGTAATACTGGCAAGCAGCTGATGCACGCCCAGGCTGTCAACAGCCACAACCTGGCCAACGCCAATACCGTTGGTTTTCAGGCGGACCTGGTCAACTACAGGACCGAGGTCGTCAAGGGGGCCGGCCATGAGAGCCGCGCCTTCGCGACGGCCCACGATGAGGGTGCGAGCTTTGACAAGGGCGATATTCAGTCCACCGGCCGCACACTCGATGTCGCGGTGAATGGTGACGGCTGGATCAGCGTGCAGGCACCGGACGGCAGCGAGGCCTATACCCGGGCAGGTAATCTGCGCGTCAATATCAATGGTCAGTTACTGACCGGTACAGGCCATCCGGTGCTGGGCGAAGCGGGGCCGATTGTCATTCCGGAATACGAAAAGCTGGAAATCGGTGTCGATGGGACCATCAGTGTTCGTCCTATCGGGCAACAGGCCAGTACCCTGGCCGAGGTCGGTCGAATCAAGCTGGTGTCGCCGCCCAGTGACCGGCTGGTGAAAGGCGACGATGGTTTGTTGCGCACACGCGATGACCTGCCACTGGAAGCCAGCAGCGACACCACTCTGATCAGCGGGGCGCTGGAGGGCAGCAATGTCAACAGCGTCGAAGCGCTGGTCAATATGATTGGCCTGGCCCGGCAGTTTGAAATCGCGGTGAAGATCATGAGTACTGCGAAGGAAATGGATGAACGTACAACCCAGCTGATGAATCTGGGTTAACGCTGGATAAGTCTCAGAGGTAATACCATGAACAAGGCACTATGGGTAGCTAAAACCGGTCTGGAAGCGCAGCAGACACGCATGAGCGTGATTTCCAACAACCTCGCCAACGTCAATACCACGGGGTTTAAACGCGACCGCGCGGTGTTTGAGGATTTGCTGTATCAGAACGTACGCCAGGTGGGTGCGCAGTCCTCACAGGACACGCGTCTGCCTTCCGGTCTGCAGCTGGGTACCGGTGTGAGAACAGTGGCTACCGAGAAAATACAGACGCTTGGTAATATCGTGCAGACGGAGAACAGTCTCGATGTCGCCATTCAGGGACGGGGCTTTTTTCAGGTGCTGAAACCGGATGGTAACATCGGCTACAGCCGCGATGGATCGTTCAAGATGGACGAGACCGGTCAGCTGGTGACTGCCAGTGGTTATGTCCTGCAGCCGGCAATCACCGTTCCCAATAATTCCACCAGCCTGACCATCGGATCCGACGGTGTGGTGTCGTCGCTGACGCCGGGCAGTGCAACACCGACGCAGCTGGGCAGCATTCAACTGGCGGACTTTATCAACCCCGGTGGTTTGCAGGCGGTGGGCCAGAACCTGTTCGACGAGACTGCCTCCAGTGGGTCGCCGTCAACCGGTACGCCGGGCCTGAATGGCCTGGGAACGGTTATTCAGGGGGCACTGGAGACTTCCAACGTCAACGTGGTGGAAGAACTGGTCAATATGATCGAAACCCAGCGCGCCTACGAGATGAACTCCAAGGCGATACAGACGACTGACCGCATGCTGCAGTTCGTGACCAGCAACCTGTAAGGATGAACCAGGGATAACACCAGTATGAGGCCAGCTATGAAGATTGAATTGAAACTGATGGTGGCGTGCCTTGCCGCGGCGCTGGTCGGTGGTTGTGCATCACAGCCGCCGACGAGGGACAACTATCGGCCAACGCTGCCGCCGGCCTATACCACTGTCGAACCTGTCGGTGGCTCGATCTATCAGGCTGCAGGGGACGTACGCCTGTTCGAGGACGTCAAGGCACGGCGTATCGGCGATGTAATCACCGTTTTACTGCAGGAAAGCACATCGGCGTCGAAGTCCGCCAAGACTTCAGCCGACAAGAATCAGGAGACGGCGGTTGCGAATCCGACCTTCTTTGGTGCCGCCCCTCAATTCAACCTGCCCGGGCTCATTCCGCTCGACAGCAATCGCGACAATACCCTCGAACAGAACCTGGAGGCGTCGCGTGCATTCGAAGGTGAAGCGGATTCCAGCCAGAGCAACAGCCTGAGCGGTGCCATCACGGTTACCATTTCCGACGTATTGCCCAATGGCAACCTGGTGGTGCGTGGTGAAAAGTGGCTGACCCTGAACCAGGGAGAGGAGTATATCCAGATCTCAGGCATCGTGCGGCCACAGGACGTCGGCACCAACAATACCATCCTGTCGACCCAGATAGGGGACGCACGTATTACCTACAGTGGTGAGGGTGTGTTGGCGGAGTCCAACAAAATGGGCTGGCTGGCGCGTTTCTTCAATCATCCGGTATGGCCGTTTTAATAACGACAGAGTGACATCGAATCATGCGTAAACTGTTTTGCATCCTGACGCTGTGTGCACTGGCCGGTTCGGCATGGGCCGAGCGCATCAAGGATTTGACACACCTGGCGGGTGTGCGTGATAACCAGCTGGTGGGTTATGGTCTGGTGGTGGGGCTGGACGGCAGTGGTGACCAGACCAGTCAGACACCTTATACCGTGCAGAGTCTGGAGAACATGTTAAAGCAGTTCGGCATCACCCTGCCACCGGGCGTGACGCCGCAAACCAAGAATATTGCGGCGGTTTCGATACATGCCCGGCTGCCGGCTTTTGCCAAGGTCGGGCAGACCATCGATATAACGGTATCTTCCATCGGTAACGCCAAGAGCCTGCGTGGTGGCAGCCTGTTGATGTCACCCCTGAAAGGCGCCGATGGCCGCGTCTATGCCATGGCGCAGGGCGATCTGCTGGTGAGTGGCTTGAATGCCGCGGGTTCTGACGGATCAAGCATTACCGTTAATGTGCCCAGCGTCGGTACCATTCCCAACGGTGCCACGGTGGAACGTGTTGTTCACAACCCGTTTCTGCAGGGTGACTACATTACCCTCAACCTCAATCACTCGGATTTCACCACCGCGAACCGTCTCGCGGTTGCCATCAATGAAACCGTGGGACCGGGTATTGCCAGCGCGGTGGACGCGGTTTCGATTCGTGTCAGTGCGCCCAAGGACGCTTCCCAGCGTGTTGCCTTTGCCTCACTGGTGGAGAATATTGCCGTTGAGCCTGGTGAAGCGGCAGCGCGTGTGGTTGTCAATTCCAGAACCGGCACGGTGGTTATCGGTGCCAACGTGCGCATACTGCCGGCGGCCGTTTCCCACGGTACCCTGGTGGTGACTATCACCGAGGACCAGCAGGTCAGCCAGCCTGGGGCATTCTCCCGGCGGGGGGACACGGTGGTGACACCCAGAAGCGACGTCGATGTCGGTTACCAGGGCAACCACACCTTCCTGCTCAAACCTGATATCACCCTGCAGTCCATCGTCGACGGCATCAATCGCGTCGGCGCTACACCGGCCGATATTGTTGCCATACTGCAGGCGTTGAAGCAGGCGGGAGCGCTGAAAGCCGAGTTGATGGTTATCTAAACCCAGGTCAGAACAACGATGAACCCGGCGATGCTTCAAACTGACGTTTACACCGACATACAGGGACTGTCCAGGCTGCGCGCGCAGGCAAAGAACAACGGCGAGCAGGCGCTGCGCGAAGTTGCAGGTCAGTTCGAAGCGCTGTTTATCCAGATGATGCTGAAAAGCATGCGCGATGCCAATCTTGCTGAAGGACTGCTGGACAGCCAGCATAGCAGGACCTATCAGTCCATGTACGACAAGCAGATTGCTATCGAGTTGAGCAGGCAGCAGGGGTTGGGCCTGGCGGACATGATGGTGCGTCAGCTCAGCCGTTCGAACGGCATGGAGTCGGGTACTGGCGCTGAAGCGGCGGCGCCCGGCTCCGCGCAGGCAAACATCCCGGTGAACAGTGTGAATGCCGTCGAGGGTGGAAAAGACGGCAGTCTGCACCCTAGGGTGAATGCTGTCGAAAGCGTCAAAGAGAGAGGGCTGGGAGGTATCGTACCTGACTGGCAGCCGGATTCACCGGAGACATTTATCAGGGAGCTCTGGCCGCACGCGCAGCGCACTGCGCGGGAACTGGGTACCCGGCCAGAGCTGTTGCTGGCCCAGACTGCGCTGGAAACCGGTTGGGGTAAACACATGATCCGCGGCACCGATGGCCGCAACAGCTTTAATCTTTTCGGCATCAAGGCGGACGCAGGCTGGCAGGGAGAGCGAGCGGTCACGGAAACCATCGAATTCGAAGGTGGTCTGATGCGCAAGCAACGCGCATCATTTCGCGCCTACGACTCACTGGCTGACAGTTTTGCCGATTATGCCAATTTCCTCAAAACCAATCCGCGCTACCGGGAAGCCCTGAACAAGGCGGCGGATGCCCCGGCATTTGCGCGTGCGCTGGCCGAGGCGGGATATGCCACTGACCCTGATTATTCAGGAAAAATCAACAGAATCATGGGTGGTGAGCGGCTTCGCGATGCCTTATCCGGCGTCAAGGATTCTGCCGCCCAGCCGTTAAGCTGATCACGGGGTAAGTCGTCATGCGGGTTACCAGGTTGATCCACAGTAGAGTGCGGGAGATGATGTCATGGGCGTAGGATTACTCAGTACCGCGGTTTCCGGTCTGCAGGCTTTCCAGCGCTCTATCTCGGTGGCCGGCCACAATATCAGTAATGCCAACACCGAGGGCTATACCCGTCAGCGCGTGGAGCTGGGCACACGTCCGCCCAGTTTCAGCGGCCAGGGTTATATCGGCAACGGCGTGCAGATCCAAAGCGTTGAGCGCCTGTTTGACCAGTTCGTGGTCGATCGCCTGCGTGATACCAGCAGTTCCACAGCACAGTACGAGACCCTGTTCCAGTTTTCCGAACGTGTGACCAACATTCTGGGTGACGCCGAAGCGGGTTTGAGTGCCGGCCTGGAGAGTTTCTTTGACGCCGTACAGACTGTCGCGGATGACCCGGCTTCAATACCCGGCCGGCAGTTGCTGCTGGCCGAGTCCGATTCGCTGGTCGCGCGCTTCCACACTCTGGACAGGCAGCTCCAGTCCATAGGCACGGAGATCGACGGCAATGTGGGAAGTATCGTAAACGAAGTCAATGGTCTGAGCGCAGCCATCGCCGATGCCAACAGAAGTGTTGCAGAGTCCACCAGCCAGGGCAGCGGCGAGACGCCCAATGACCTGCTCGACAAGCGTGATCAGATGGTTAACCGCTTGTCAGAGCTGGTGTCGGTTCGCACCGTGGAGCAGGATGACGGCGCATTAAACGTGTTTATCGGCAGCGGCCAGTCACTTGTCACCGGCTTTCTTGCCTCGCCTTTGCAGATTGTCCCCAATGAATTTGATTCCGGTCGTGCAGAGATAGCGATTGCCAGCAGCGGGGCCACGGCGCTTATCAGCGATAACCTGACTGGCGGCAAGCTGGGCGCCGTCCTCGATTTTCGTGATCAGGTGCTGAGTCCGGCACAGAATTCAATGGGCCGGATCGCCGTCAGCCTGGCAAGCGAGTTCAACCGCCAGCATACGCTGGGTATGGATCTGGCTGGTGCAGCGGGTCTGGACTATTTTGCCATCAGCAGTCCACAGAGTGCTTCCAGTAACGCTAACAGCGGGACTGCAACGATTAGCGTGTCCTTCGATGCTGCCAGTATGGGCAGCCTCACCACTGACGACTATGTGCTCGGTTTCAATGGTGCAGCCTGGTCACTGAGCCGGGTCAGCGACAACCAGGCGGTGGCCATGACCGGTAGCGGGTCTGCTGCCGATCCTTTTATCGTCGACGGACTCAGTATTGAAATTGCCGGTGGTGCAGCCGCGGGTGATCGTTTTCAGATTCGACCGACACGAAGTGGCAGCTCTGACATGGACCTGCTGATCGCCAATCCGCGAGAGATCGCCGCCGCAGCACCGGCGGCCGCGGCAGCACCCGGTGACAACAGCAACGCGCTGTTGCTGGCCGGACTGCAGAGCTGGCAGACCATGGAGAACAGTACCACCAATTTCCAGGGTGCTTATGGTCAGTTGATCGGCAAGCTGGGTGTACAGACCCGCAGCGCCCAGATCACCGCCGAGGCACAGGGAGCCCTGCTGCTGCAGGCTCAGGCATCACGTGACAACCTGTCCGGCGTCAATCTCGACGAAGAAGCTGCTGACCTGATACGTTTTCAGCAGGCCTACCAGGCCATTACACAGGTGATTTCGGTGGCCGACACCACTTTTCAGACGCTGTTGAGCGCGATGGGGAGATAGCGATGCGTATCGGTACCATGCAACTGTTTCGTCAGGGCGTTGGTGCAATACTTGACCAGCGCACCAGGCTGTCCATCACCCAGAATCAGCTGGCCACCGGCAAGCGTATCGTCAATCCGGCTGATGACCCGACGGGTTCGGCGCAGCTCATCGGTTTATCGGAAACGGCGAAAACCACGCAACAGTTTCAGCGCAATATTCTCGCTGCGCGTACCCGCCTGGAACTGCAGGACAGCACCCTGGGCTCTGTCGGCGATGCCTTGCAGCGTGTCAGGGAGCTGACCGTGTTGGGGCTCAACGATACCAACGCTGCCGATCAACGGCTTGCCATTGCCGCCGAAGTCCGCGAGCTTGCCGACGAAGTCATGGGACTCGCCAACCGCAAGGACGGCAACGGGCAGTATATGTTTGCCGGCTTCCAGGTGTTGAGCGTGCCGTTCAGTGAAACGGCGCCAGGAGTGTTCAGTTATGCCGGTGATCAGGGTCAACGTCAGATTCAGATCGGACCGGCGCGCCAGGTAGCCGACGGTGATTCCGGGCAGGCCGTGTTCATGGATATTGCCGACGGGAGCGGCGGTTTCGAGGATGTGTTTACCACCCTGGAGAAGCTGGCAACGGATCTCGAAGCCGACGCACCGAATGGCAGCAGTCTCGCGCAGATGGACAGGGCTATGGACCATCTGCTCACGTCCAGAGCCACTGCAGGGGCCCGCCTGAATGCCCTGGACAGCCAGGAAAACATCAATGGAGCGCTGCTGGTGCAACTCGAGCAGACCCGTTCAACGATAGAAGATCTTGACTACGCCGAGGCGGCCACACGCCTGAGCCAGGAGAGCGTTATCCTGCAGGCGGCGCAACAGTCGTTTGTGCAGGTGCAGAACCTGAACCTGTTCAACTACCTGTAGCGGAGTCTTTCATTCGCAGCTAAAGCGTTATAAAACGCGTCACAATTCTTTTATCCATTTCGCTGTTGCGGCGAATGGCAGTCGCGACAATGTGTTCCGCGGTGGGCTTAAACAGCTGGAACTGCCAGTTAATCCGCTGGTCTTCGAGTTCCGGGTGCAGCGAGATCTCAACGCTGTTCTCTCTGTTTACGCTAAAAGTCAGTTTCCGGGTCGGAAAGGAAATGCCGATGCCCAGCGCTTTGACGTAGGATTCGCGCAGGGTCCAGCGGGTGAAGAAGTATTCCAGGCTTTCCTGGCCTTCCAATCGCCGGAGTTCCCGGTATTCAGTTTCTGAGAACATCCGCTCTGCGATGCCTGACGTTGCGTGTCGCGTGGTGATTTTCTCAGCATCGATGCCGCAGTCGTCATTTCGGGTCACAATGCAGCCCACCAGTCCAACGGTATGTGTCAGGTTGAAGCGCAGTGGTGGGGTCCCCGGGTTGGCGATTTCCGGGCGGCCGTGCTCGCCGTGTGAAAAAGACCAGTCCGCCGGTGGTCTATCGATATACCTTGATAAGGTCTTGCGCACCAGTGCGTGGGATACCAGGTACCGGTGCCGGTCTGCTGGAAAATGCAGGCGGCGGTATTTGTCGAGTTCTTCGTTAGAGAGTGTGGCCGTCAGGTCCTGAAGTACTTCATTGTCTTGCACTGATTCGGGTCTGGAAAACCAGACATGCGCTTCCTGGTGGAGTTTATCGATCAGCATGGGTGGTCTGGTCCGGAACCGGTATTCTATACATCAGCGATTATTTCCCTGGTTTACCTAGTTGTAACTGTTCTGAGTTCCTGGCATTAGGTATATTATGCAGGGATTTTATTCCAGCTGTCGGATGTCACGAACGGTTGCAGGTGAAAAAGCAAAAAATGGGGTTCGGAAAGTGTGTGTCAGTATCTGAACGGCGGCGTTTGTTGATCTCATGGCCATACAGGCCCAGGCCGCTGTTACGGTACGGTATACCCCGAGCCCGCTGATGCGGCCGTCATCCAATAAAACTCTGGCGATCATGCAGCCCTATCTGCTCCCTTACCTGCCCTATTTCCAGTTGATCAGCGTGGTGGATGTGTTCGTTATCCTGGATGATGTCAACTTCATCAATCGCGGCTGGATCAATCGCAATCTTATCCTCCTTGGCAGCCAGCCGCACCGCGTAACGCTGCAGTTGCGCGGGAGCAGCCAGAATAAATTGATCAATGAAATACAGGTCGGTGAGAATGCTTTGAAAATGTTGGAGACCGTTCGCCATGCCTACGTGAAGGCCCCGAATTTTCCGGTAGTATACCCGGTGATAGAAAGGGCCCTCATACAGACGGAAAGAAATCTGGCGCGCTATCTAAGGAATACTCTGGAAATTACCTGTCAATCATTGGCGATAGACACCCCGTTGCTGTTTTCATCGGACATTAAAATATCCGCAGGTACATCTGGCAAATAGCGAATTCTTGATATCTGCCACCGACTTGGCGCAGGACGGTATATCAACCCCATTGGAGGGCAGGATCTCTACGATAGAAGGGATTTTGCCACTGCCGGTATCGAACTTTTCTTCTTGCAGGGAGAGCCGGAGCCCTATCGGCAGTATGCTGATCCGTTCCAACCGTGTCTGTCCATTCTTGATGTTATGATGTTCTGCACACCGGCCGACATAAAACAGCGGATCACACAATTCAGACTGGCATGAATTCAGTATCCAAACGCGGAGTCTGGAAATGAAAACCCTATTCATCGGCAACCGGTTTCGTGTATTGGAAAAAATGCTGAAGGGGAATTATGAGCCGCTTGGCATCTTTGCTGTACGCGATTCGTTTCTCGAAAGAGAGTTGAACAGCCGCGCCATTGAATACACGCGCATCGACAGCAAAGCCGGACTTGTGTCCATGCTGAAGGACATGGACTATGAGTTACTTGTTTCCAATGGCTGCCCTTTTTACTGCCCGTTTCCCGACTGCATACGGGTAGCAGAAAATTTATCAATATTCACCCGGCCCTGCTTCCTGAACAGCGCGGGCCTCACGCCGTCAACGCCGCCATACTCTACCAATACGGCGCCGGTGCCACCTGCCACATCATGGATGATGGCGCAGACACTGGCCCGGTGATATCCAGGGTGGAGATCCCCTATAGTCCGGATCTGGATCTCGGCCTGCTCTACCAGCTCAGTTTTAGTGCGGAAGTCGACGCTTTTACGCTGGCGGAGTCGCGCAGTTTCCGTCCAATGGATACTCCAGCGCAAAGTGGCGGAAAAGCAATCAGTTTCTCTCGCGAGGAAGGGAAACCCGAGCTCGACCTGACGGCGGGTCTGGAAGAAATTTATTATCAGATCCGCGCCTTCGGTATATGCAGTCAGGGGGTGACGTTCCAC
>Ga0316201_10003311_pt1 | contig 11859 bp, 13 predicted proteins | sample CS6wburrow_MG_FD_204516 | JGI IMG/M metagenome (GOLD analysis project Ga0316201, IMG submission 204516) | Coastal sediment microbial communities from Delaware Bay, Delaware, United States - CS-6 worm burrow | ecosystem: Environmental > Aquatic > Marine > Coastal > Sediment | place: USA... | reverse complement strand
TTGCGCATCATTTCTTCAACCAATTGGTCCACAGGATGCTGCATCCAACTTTCTTCAGCATCAATCAATAAAGACACATCCAAGTCATACGCCTTTTTACACGTTGTTTCGAAACGATTGATTACTCTTTTCCATTCAGTCCGTTCCTTTTCAGATAGGGATTTTCCTGCACTAATTTTTTTATAAAGTGCCAATCTTCCGTATCCAGTGGGTTTAAAAACTGCAAAAGGAATTGCATCCTTCTTTTTAACAAAATCCAAAATTTCCAAGGTCTTGGCCAAACAGTAATCCAAAGGATCTTCATCTTCTTTGCCTTCCACAGAATAATCAAGAACGGAACATACCCCTTTATCCCACATTTTATCTACCACCGGCATACAATCAGCTTCATTGACACCACCACAAAAATGGTCAAAAACTGTAGCGCGAATCAATTTGTCAACTGGAAGATGGGCTTTTAAGGCAAAGTTGGTCATTGCCGTGCCAATCCTCACAAGAGGTTCATTGGCAATCATTTTGAATAAAAAATAGGCACGCTCTAATTCAGAATCCGTTTTTAAAGCAAACGCTGTTGAAGTATCCTCAAAAATACGCTTCATTATTGTCTATTATTTAAGGATTCAAATATAAACACAGAATTTGTATTCCTATAATTAAAAATAACGTTTATTTTGTGTTATAGATTTAATTTCAAAATGGAATCAATTATTACTTCCAGCTACGCTGTACATTTCAATGATCAAGCATTTGAAGCAATGTACAATCACCTTGCCTCTAAGGTATATTCAAAAATATTTGTATTGGTCGATGAAAATACAAAAGCCCTTTGCTTGCCCATCTTTAAAAAGCATTTTTCCGATACTATTTCCTTTGATTTAATTGAAATAAAATCAGGTGAGGTGAATAAGAACATTGATACATGCAACGACGTTTGGCTAGCTCTTTCAAAAATGGATGCCGATCGTAAAAGCTTATTGATCAATCTCGGTGGTGGTGTAGTGACGGATTTAGGTGGCTTTGTAGCATCGACCTATAAAAGGGGTATTGATTTCATAAATATACCCACTACCCTTTTGTCAATGGTAGATGCCTCCGTGGGTGGTAAAACCGGGGTTGACCTTGGACCTTTAAAAAATCAAATTGGTGTTATCAACCAACCTGAAATGGTATTGGTAGCTTCAATGTTTTTAGAAACACTTGAAGATAGACAGATGCAAAGTGGGTTTGCAGAAATGTTGAAACATGGCCTTATTCAAAATGCAGCCTATTGGGAAGAGCTGAAGGCGTTGAAAAATCTTCAGAACATTGATGACCATATCTATAAATCTGTGTCAATAAAAAATAGGGTAGTTCTTGAAGACCCGACTGAGCAGCATCTGCGAAAGATATTGAATTATGGTCATACCCTTGGTCATGCCATTGAATCTTGCTTTCTTGAAAACCAAGAGAAGGAAACACTCTTACATGGTGAAGCCATTGCTGTTGGCATGGTATTAGAGGCATATCTCTCGCATAAATTGACCGGACTTGCGAAGGAGGAACTGGAGGATATAAAATCCACTTTTTTAAGGAGATATCAAAAAATTGATTTCACCGAAAATGATATCACCGCTATTTTGTCACTATTGAAATTCGATAAGAAAAATTCCCATGGTAATATCAACTTCGTGCTCTTAGAATCTATTGGCAGGCCGATTATTGATGTGAAAATACCTAATGAGTTATACCTTGAGGCATTTGCATACTACAAAGAACAGTAGCTTCATATACTAAAATCGGTGATATACAACACTTTGAATTTTTCAAAGGAAAAAACAGCTAGTTTAGGTTATAGAAATTATTCCACTGAGAATAATCTTTAAAAACCAAACTATTATGATTCGCAAACTTGTAGATTACAAAAAACTTGACCACAATCTTGCTGCTAAACTTATCGAGACTTATCCCGATGGTTATGGGGATGAAGATATCATCACGTTTAAAAATGTTAGAGGTGAAATTATCGAAACCGTTGAATTAAGGACCAACGATACTGTTTATTTGGTGAAAATAAGTAAGAGTTTGGCTAACTTTATTTTGAACTTCGAGGAAAACATGGAAAAAGGATTAGATGCCACTGTAACAGCCATAAACGAAGAAGACGCTCCTATGGCCGAACTGAAACTACAATCGGAAGAAGATTTCGATGAGGAGTATTAATTAGACAAGGCTAAAGATATCTTTCCCTAATCACATTTCTGTGATGCTTCTGATGGCCACAAATAATGAATCCCAAGGCAGCAACACTCATTGGGGAATCACTTGCTATTCCCATATTATCAAGCGTCTGACCCTTCATATTTGAGAAAAGGGCAATCGTTGAACGCCTAATAACCTTATATTCTTCAATAATGCTTTCTTTGGTTCTTCGATCGGCGTTAGAATTAGGCACAAATAAATCTTGATCAAAACCAGGTAATGGTGTTTTATCACCTCGCATAAATCGCAATGCCCTGTACTGAAAAACCCTTTCAGTATCCAATACATGTATTAATGCTTCAGCAATTGTCCACTTGCCTTCAGCATAAGCATAATTTAACTTTTCATCCGGTAGACTTTCTAAAAATTGAGGAAAATTTTTTAGTTGACTTCTAATTATTTCAAACAATTCGACATCACCTAAAACATCAATATATGTTTGATAAAAGGGGTTGTATTCTTCTTCTTTTAGTTCTGTTATTCTCATATGGTATTGAATCAAAAAATCCCAACGACATTGCCTTTGGGATTTATATTTTTAAAACACAAAGGCTTTACATTTCGTTGAAAATCCTATGCATTAAACGTTTCTTATCGTTAATACTTTCTTCAAGTGAAATCATGGTTTCAGTTCTGCTGATTCCATCAATGTCATCAATCTTAAAGATAATGTTTTTAGCGTGATTGGTATCTTTTGCCCTAATCTTGCAAAAAATATTGAATTTACCTGTAGTAATATGAGCTACAGTAACATTTGGAATTTGCTCCAGACGTTCCAATACAAATTTGGTTTGATGGGTCTTTTCCAAAAATATACCCACATAGGCAATAAAAGCATATCCAAGTTTTACATAATCCAAAGTAAGTGAAGAACCGCGAATGATTCCTGCTTCTTCCATCTTTTTAACACGAACGTGAACCGTACCCGCCGAAATCAAGAGTTTTTTTGCTATATCCGTAAAAGGTGTTCTGGTGTTGTCAATTAACATATCCAGAATTTGATGGTCTATTTCGTCTAATTTAACTTTTGTCATGGTAATCATATTTTTGGCAAAAATAAGTAATTAAGAAATTAAATTTAATAAAACTTGAATTTTTTTAACAAAAACGTAATAAATTATCATTTTTGGAAAATATTATATAAAAAGCAGCATCGAAATAAGACAATGATAAGTTCCTATTTAATAATATTTTTATGCTAAACGAAAAAGGAATGTTTCGAAAATTTAGAAATAATAAGAAAATTGCCCGAAAGTTTTTTGCTGGAAGTGAGTTGACAGCGCGGTAATTGGCATACTTACTACAAATTCTGTCAGTTTTCTGATTCAATGTATTAACCTACAGATCATATTCATCGAAAATAGTTTTTATAAGACGCTTTTTGTCATTTATACTTTCTTCAACAAAGAACATTGCTTCGGTTTGTTCAACACAATCCAGGTCCTCAATATCGAAAATTACATTTCTTGCCTGATTAATATCCTTTGTCCGGATTTTACAAAAAATATCGAACTTTCCCGTAGTAATTTGAGCTACTGTTACATTGGGTATCATTTCCAGCCGCTGCAGTGCGAATTTTATCTGATGCGCTCTTTCCAAATAAACACCAACAAAAGCAACGAATCCATATCCTAGCTTCTTATAATCCAACAAAAGCGAAGAACCACCTATTAGGCCAGCTTTTTCAATTTTGCTTACACGCAGATGTACCGTACCTGCCGCTATGTTGAGCTTTTTGGCAATATCAGTGTATGGGGTCCTCGCATTTTCAATTAGTAATTCAAGAATTTGATGGTCAATATCGTTAAGTTTTATTTTTTTCAATTTCATTATTTTTAGTAAAAATAGTGAAATGAAGTTTTTTATTCAATGATTAATCTATTTCATTGAATAAAACATAATATAAATACGTTATTCAAAGTATTTGATGCATATAATGCATTATATCATATTCCAATAGGGTTGTTTTTTCAAATCCTCAATATCTACTTCATTGAGGCAGTCAAAGATTTTATGGCCATAATACCCTTGTAAATCCCCTTTCCTTTTAATTTTAGGTACGAATTTTATGGCATCATTAGCTATTGTTTCCTGGAAAAGAATACCTATCGAGTCTTTCTTAGCATAAGAAAATGCGTTTATTTTATGGACGTTTTTAATGAGGACATCATAGAAAAGCTTATTGTTCTCGGGTATTTCAAAGTATTCTTCATGGCTGAATTCAGCGATTGAATTTACCGAAATCACATATAAGGCAGTGATTAATGCCTTGAAAATATACGCTCGCGTAATTTCCCGTTCATAGTCCTCAGGGCAGTGTCCTGCTTCAAACAATATGGTAGGCGTACCCAACATCTGAAATGTATCCCCAATACAATTTGCATTAAACCCATCGTTATAGCGACCCACTTGGTTAGGAATCAATTTTTGAAGTTCTCGGTTCATTGCAGCAATCAATTGCATACTAATAGCCCTTGATTCAGAAATATTTCGTTCTTTATCAAATGCTGGGGCCAAAAATGATACTGTCGCTGGTTTTGGAGTAGCTCCTACGTTATATATGGTTCTTTGATCATGTAAGTTGAAACAAAAGTCAGGTTTAAACTCCTCAAAACAATTTCTTAGGATCTTACTTTCTGGCTGACTCCTGTCTTGGGCATCTCTATTTAAGTCAATATTATTAGCATTGACGCGGGTATATGCTGTGGCTCCATCAGGATTGAGCATAGGAATTATCTTGATTTTACAATTATTTAAAATTGAATTGGATAACTTACTTTTTGTCCCAACCCAATTTATCAAATCAAAAACCGCCTTTGTAGTGGTTGATTCATTCCCGTGCATTTGGGACCACATCAATATTTTTTTTGACCCTTTGCCAAAGGTTACAGATTTAATGGGAAGCTCTTTAACGGATTTTCCAATTTCCTCAACCTCAAAATGCGTGGTTAAATTTTTTAGAATGCCCGAAATATGATCGTAGGTAATATACCTTCCTTTTATTCTTTTTTCCTTAATAGATTGATGTTCAAATTCAGGGAAATCCATTCTTAATGTTTTGTGTGGTTACAAATGTAATATCAATATAAATTACAATTGTAATCACATAATTTACATTTGTATACTAAACAAGCCGTATTTAGGGGTATTGTTTTATACAATTGTAAACAATTTCAACCTAAATTGGTATTGCACTATTATTTCTAATATATATTATTAATTACCAGCATGTTACTATACTACAGTTAAACTATTATTACAAATATTAGTACCTATTTTAATACATTTTAACTGGATTTGACCCTTTCTTTTATTAGATTTGTAGAAATAATTGTTACAGTGGTAAACTCTGAGGATTTTGTAAAACGGTTGGAGAAAATACTTCAATATTACGATTTGTCGGCCGCTGTCTTTGCGGATAAAATCAAAGTACAGCGATCAAGTATTTCCCATTTACTTTCTGGTAGAAACAAGCCAAGTCTGGAGTTCGTGTTAAAGGTTATCAAAACCTTTCCTGAAGTAAATCTATATTGGCTGTTAAATGGTAAAGGGGCCTTCCCCCCACTTTCCACTAGCCAAACAAAAGTGATTGCCCCTACCCAACATTCCAATTTTCAAAAAGAGGAAGTATCATCTGTCAAATCCATTAAGGAAAAAACGATAGAAAAAATCATTATTTTTTATAGTGACGGTAGTTTCAAATCGTATCAAGAATAAGGATGCAAAAAAATGGTTGTTATTTTTAGGTACAACTATTCTATTTATCACTAAATTCTTTATTTTGTGTTCATGTTCAGAAAAATCAGTATTTCAATAGTTACATTTCTAGTTTTAAGTTCTTGTTATCAACCCCAAAGGGATTGTAAGGCATTTAAAGACGGGGAATTTAGTTTTACGACTACTATTAATGAAAAGGAAGTGACAACTACCTTCATGAGGAAAGGGGGCTTGGAAATTGACTATTTCAATGGTAAGGCAGACAGTTCATCAGTGCGTTGGATCAATGATTGTGAATACATCGTAAAAAAACTGCATCCAAGAAACAAAGCTGAGGAGAAATCCGTTCATATGAAAATATTGACAACAAGTGATAATTCATATACATTTGAATACAACATTGTAGGAGACAATAATAAATCTAAAGGAATAGTTATAAAAACCAACTAACCATGTTCGAAATATTATCAAGTCCTGATGCGTGGGTGGCATTGCTGACACTAACGTTTTTGGAAATCGTATTAGGTATCGACAACATTATTTTCATATCGATAGCAGCTGGGAAATTAGAACATAAACAACGCAAAAAGGCGACTAATATAGGGTTGGTCCTTGCAATGGTCATGCGAATTATTTTGTTGTTCGGAATTTCATTGCTTACCAGTATGAAAAAACCATTTTGGATTTTGGATAGTGAATGGGTTTCTGGTGGAATTAGTGGCCAAGGATTGATTTTATTTGCGGGTGGACTGTTCCTATTATATAAAAGCACTTCAGAAATACATGAAAAAGTTGAAGATAAGGGGCATGATGAACGTGAAGTGAAAAGCCATCGTTCAGCATCATTGATGAATGCCATTGTTCAAATTACCGTTATAAACCTTGTATTTTCCTTTGATTCCATATTAACTGCTATTGGAATGACAAATGGTATTTCACCTAATCCTAATGACGCGCTCCTTTTAATGGTCATCGCCGTGGTCATATCCGTTTTGATCATGATGTTGTTTGCAAACCCAGTAGGTGAATTCGTAAATAAACACCCATCAATTCAGGTTTTGGGCTTGTCTTTCTTGATCTTGATTGGATTTATGTTAATTGCTGAATCGGCCCACCTATCGCATCTCGTGGTATTTGGCAATGAAATAGGCACTATTCCTAAAGGATATCTGTACTTCTCAATTACCTTCTCTTTGATGGTTGAGTTCTTTAATATGAGAATGAAGAAAAATAAAACTGTAGCACAAGAAATAGTTGAGGATTGATTCTTTTTACTTCCCCTTAATTGGGTCTATGGTAAGCGACCTTTGGGTTTTTCTGCTTGTGTTCCCTAAATATGCGTTGCTGCTGTTTAACTGTTAATGTACTACCATCAGGGCTCCATCCTGGAGGGCCAAAGATGTACATTAATACATGGGAGAATTTCTTTGCTTTCTTAACGTCGTTCCAGATGTCCTTAAACTCATGGGTGAGTATAACGATTGGATTGTAGGATTCAGGCGCATGAATAACACCATACTTAACATCAACACCATCATCCAATTCTTTCCAAGTTCCGAACATTTTATCAAAAATATTCAAGAAACCCCCATGGTTTTTGTCCAAATACTCCACATTTTGGGCATGATGTACCTGATGCATGGTATGGGTATTGAATATTTTCTCAATGAATCCCATTTTTGGTATATAAACCGTATGTAATTGAAATTGCCACAATGCCTCTATTCCCAAACACACAACGACCATCTCTGGTGGGAAGCCAAAAGCAGGCATCCACATATAAAACAAAGGTTTGTACAATATTGTGAACCACCCATTACGGACGGCAGTTCCCAAATTAAAATTATCTGATGAATGATGCACTATATGCGCAGCCCAGAACAGTCGTACTTCATGATTGGCGCGATGAAACCAATAATACGTAAAATCATCTGCTAGCTGACACAACAACCAAATATACCAAGCATACCCAAAAGATGTATAACCCATAATATTGGTCCTTATACCATCTACCATTGGATTGAACAATTCATAGGTGAATTCGAATATTACTATCGCGGAAATCACCTTGATCAAAGGCGCAATGATGGCGGAACCTACTCCCATAAAGCCACTGGCAAACAAGTCTTTCCACACATACAATTCCTCATCACCATGAGTTTTACTATAGGCTAATTCCAATAAGATAAACGCTATAAAACAGGGTACTCCGTATACCAGGGGGTTGGTAAAATCCATAAATTTTAAATTATTGCAAAGATACAGTATAATGTGGGATCAATGCAAAACATATTAATGGGATTATTCTTTATTATCTCTTAAAATTTCATTTTGCTCTTTCATGAGCTGCTCTAAGTTGGCCAATAATTCAATATTCTTTGGGGTTTTTTCCTCTAAATTTGAAGGGTCTTCTGCCTTAGTCCGGAAACGATTCATGAATTTAATAACCACAAATATGGTCAATGATATTATCGCAAAATCAATTAATACTTCAATTAACTCACCATATCCTATAGCAACTTCTTCAACATCACCAAGGGCTTCACGCAATACGTATTTCTTTTGGGATAAATTAACCCCCTCAGTCATTAAAGATAATGGAGGCATGACAATCTTTTTCACCAAGACATTCACAACCTTATTAAAAGCAGTTCCTATGATGATACCAATAGCCATATCGATCATATTACCTTTAATCGCAAAATTCTTGAATTCCTGAATAAATTTTTTCATTGAAACCGCTAGAATAAAGTTATTTGACCCTCGTCGTCTTCATCAGGGTCTTCAGTGTTTTTTGATTTTTTTTCCGAAGCCTTAACGGTTTCTGAACTTACATCTTCCTCGTCAACAACCTCAATCTCGTTCGCCTCTTGTTCCTCTGGTTCTTCAAACGGCAATGACTCCATGACATTAATATTCTTGACCTTTTCCGAGGTTAGTTGATTGCCTAAGGCTTTTATTCCTTTAATCGATATAAAATCCGCTATATCAACACTTAAATTTGGTTTAGCATCTTTTCCTCGAGGTTTGGAATATTCCAATTCAACAACTGGTCGCCAATCTGTGGAAACCAATTCCAGATACGATTTTTGATGTTCCGTTATGAATATATCTTCCCTATTCCCTTGTTCAATCAAGAAGCGTTTTACATAAAACCGTTCTTTGTCACCATCCCAATATATTGCGGATAATGGTTTGTTCGGATTCCATTTTTCAAGTACGATCATATCGTCATCAAAACGAGAAGTCATAGTTGGTAGGATTGTTTTTGCAATTCCTTTTTGGTTGACAATCAACAATAGGTCATCTCCCCGAAATTCACCGAGCAACTCTCCGCGACCATCAACATTGAGTCGCCGAACAACATCGTCGAACCAAATTTTACGGGGTTTTAAAGTTGAAACTCCTTTTTCCTTAAGCTCAATTCGCTTAACTGTATATTTTGTTACAATATTTCCTTTGGACGCCCTACCCTTGATAAGAACATCTGCAAAATCTATATCCCATTTCAGTTTTTTAATACTGCCTGCCTGTCTAAGATTAATAGTCACAATTTCTGCTTCACCATTGGGATTTGCAGAAAAATAATGCACTACGGATAAGGGCTTTCCTGTCGTTAAATCATAAAGCCTATCTCTAGTGACGCTAGTCACATTAAATCTTTTAATATAAGTAGGGCCACCTTTACCATCTTTATAAATCAAGTTATAGGTGGTGCGCTTGTCCTTTTTCTTAAATACGGCCACATGGATAATATTCTTTCCGACAAAGGTTTTTGCGTCAACTTTGGTGACCATTACCTTACCATCTTTTGTAAAGACAATAATATCATCTATATCGCTACAGTCAGTAACATATTCATCGCGTCGTAAAGAAGTCCCTACAAAGCCCTCTTCACGATTCACATATAGTTTCGTATTTCGAATTACTACTTTTGTTGCTTCTATATCGTCAAAAATCCGGATTTCAGATTTACGCCCCCGCCCTTTGCCATATTTGGTTTTCAGGTTTTTAAAGTAATCAATGGCAAATACTATAAGATTAGCCAAATGATGCTTAACCTGAGCTATTTTTTCCTCTAAAGTATCAAGATACTGTTGGGCCTTGTCAATATCAAACTTAGAAATACGCTTGATCCTGATTTCCGTCAAACGAACAATATCCTCTTCGGTTACAGCTCGTTTTAAGTGCTTGGTATGGGGCTTAAGGCCTTTATCAATTGCAGAAATTACACCTTCCCAAGTTTCTTCTTCCTCTATATCGCGGTAAATTCTTTTTTCAATGAAAATACGCTCTAAAGATGCAAAATGCCATTGTTCTTCCAGTTCTGAAAGCTGAATTTCCAATTCAGCCTTTAACAATTCAACTGTTAAATCCGTTGATTGCCTTAACATTTCGGAAACCCCAATAAAAAGGGGTTTATTGTCTTCAATGATACATCCCAAAGGTGAAATAGAGGATTCACACGAAGTAAAGGCATAGAGCGCATCTATGGTTTTATCTGGCGAAATACCACTAGGCAAATGTACTAGAATCTCTACTTCAGCAGCAGTGTTATCTTCAATTTTCTTAATTTTTATCTTCCCTTTTTCATTCGCTTTCAATATGGAATCTATTAAAGAAGATGTATTGGTGCCATAGGGTATCTCACTTATAACCAGCGTATTTTTGTCTTTCTGTGAAATTTTGGCGCGAACACGAATCTTACCTCCTCTTAAACCATCATTGTAATTACTAATATCAATAATACCTGCTGTCGGAAAATCAGGAAACAACTTGAATCCCTGGCCTTTCAAATGCTTTATAGAAGCATCGATCAACTCCATGAAATTATGCGGCAGTACTTTTGTTGAAAGTCCCACGGCAATACCCTCAGCTCCTTGTGCCAATAGCAATGGGAATTTGACCGGAAGGTTTACTGGTTCTTTTTTACGGCTGTCATATGAAAGTTGCCATTCCGTAATCTTTGGGCTAAAAACAACTTCTAGCGCAAATTTGGAAAGTCTTGCCTCAATATACCTTGAAGCCGCTGCCCTATCCCCTGTTAAAATATTTCCCCAGTTACCTTGGGTATCGATCAACAAGTCTTTTTGCCCTATTTGTACCATTGCATCGGCTATACTAGCATCGCCATGCGGGTGATATTGCATCGTATGACCAACAACGTTCGCCACTTTATTGTAGCGACCATCATCCAACTCCTTAAGTGAATGCAAAATTCTGCGTTGCACAGGTTTAAAACCATCTTCAATGGCCGGAACCGCACGCTCTAATATCACATACGAGGCATAGTCCAAAAACCAATCCTTATACATTCCCGTAACCTTGGTCAGGGCATCTTGGGAATCATCTATTCCTGAAGCATCTTCAATGGGTTGATCTTCGTTTTGTGCTTCGTTCAGTTCTTCATTATCTTCCATAAAGAAAGAATCGTATTATCTTGATTTATAATTGATTTTCTTCTATTAGGTCAATTTCTACTTTAAGGTTATTGATGATAAATTCCTGACGGTCAGGGGTGTTTTTACCCATATAGAATTTTAGTAGGTTTTCAATTGACATGGCCTTATCGAGCATTACCGGTTCCAATCGAATATCCTCTCCGATAAAGTGTTGGAATTCATCCGGTGAAATTTCACCTAAACCTTTAAATCGCGTTATTTCTGGCTTACCCGTTAGCTTATTAATTGCATTTCTACGCTCTTCATCGCTATAGCAATAAAATGTTTCTTTTTTGTTGCGAACCCTGAATAATGGTGTTTGCAGAATATATAGATGGTTCTCCTTTATCAATTCAGGGAAAAATTGCAGAAAAAACGTAATCAATAACAATCGAATGTGCATACCATCTACATCAGCGTCAGTTGCAATTACAATATTATTGTAACGAAGGTCTTCCATTGA
>Ga0316201_10003310_pt1 | contig 11861 bp, 9 predicted proteins | sample CS6wburrow_MG_FD_204516 | JGI IMG/M metagenome (GOLD analysis project Ga0316201, IMG submission 204516) | Coastal sediment microbial communities from Delaware Bay, Delaware, United States - CS-6 worm burrow | ecosystem: Environmental > Aquatic > Marine > Coastal > Sediment | place: USA: Delaware... | reverse complement strand
ATCTACCCCAAGGGCATATAGGGCCTTGATTTTGAAAAACACATCTATTGCTCCTCCATAGTTTGGCGGATACGGCACATTGAAACAAACGATCTGGAGTGACAAATCCATGGCGGAAAGGTACGACCTCTTTCAGTAGTACATTAAATTATATAATGGAAATTATTTCTTTTCTTTGTTTGATAACCCCCATATTATTTGATGACAATTTGACCAAATATTCTCGATGGGATAGATGGTTTTACAATATTATTGTCTTAATTTGAACAAAATACCGGAATGAGATTCTATCAGATGCTGAAGGGGTTACTCATATTTTCATTCTTTTTCTTTTCTCACCTTGCTTTTTCGCAAACGGTTATCAGAGGAGAAGTAATCGATGGCACACTAGCTGAGCCTTTAATTGGTGCAAATGTCATCATTAAAGGCACTATAGTTGGAACCACTTCTGACTATGATGGCAAATACGTGCTCAACACCGATAGTCCTCTCCCAATCATTCTAGAAATATCCTATACAGGTTTTGAAACGGTTGAAATTAAAATTTCGGACGCCATAGAACCCATCACAACTATTCTCAGCGAAGGCTCTTTTATCATTGATGCCATTGAAGTAAGAAGCAGTCGTATCCTTGACAAACAAAAGGAATCACCCCTTACAGTGGAGTCATTAGATCTGATCGCCATTAAAGAAACTCCAGCTGCTGATTTTTATGATGGACTAGGCGCATTAAAGGATGTTGATCTTACAAAAGCAAGTCTCGGCTTCACGATTGTGAATACCCGGGGATTCAATAGTACCAACCCAGTCAGGTCTCTCCAAATCATTGACGGAGTGGATAATCAATCTCCCGGGCTAAATTTTTCTTTAGGAAATTTTCTGGGAGCGTCAGAACTTGATATCAATAAAGTTGATCTCATCGTTGGTGCCTCATCAGCCTTTTATGGACCAAATGCCTTCAATGGAGTCATTAATATGCAGACTAAAGATCCTTTTATTCATAAAGGTCTGGCAGGAAGTGTGAAAATTGGAGAAAGAGCTTTGATAAACGGAGCTTTCAGATATGCAGATGATGTTCCAAATAAAGAAGGACATCCATTTATGGCATACAAAATCAATTTTCAATACTTTTCGGCAAATGATTGGGTCGCTGACAATTTCGATCCTGTGTTTGACACTGAAACTGGTGTAGATAATCCAGGTGGATATGATGCAGTAAACATTTATGGTGATGAGTACTCTGCAACCAATGACTTATCAGATGTCATTAGCACACCCGGACTTGGGATCTTTCATCGTCGCGGTTACAAGGAAATTGAGCTTGTTGACTACGATTCTGAAAATATTAAAGCATCCGGCGCACTGCACTTTCGCTTAAATCCGGCAAAATCGATTGAATCACCTGAACTCATTTTTGCTTCTAGTTTTGGTGGTGGAACAACTGTTTACCAGGGTGATAACCGATTTTCTCTTAGAAATATCAAGTTCTTCCAGCATAAAATTGAACTTAAAAAACGAGATACCTATTTCCTGAGAGCTTATGCAACACATGAAGATGCAGGAGATTCATATGATCCTTACTTTACAGCTTTGCTACTTCAACGGAAAGCATCTCAGTCCAATAATTGGGCGAGTGCTTATATTAACTATTGGAACATATCAGCAAATCCAGTAATCAAGGGCATAGAAGGTATTCCAAAAATTTCGGATTTTATCGGTCGTCCAAATGAGTACCGGGCAGCGATTAGTCAATTTTTGATGGCCCCTAATGTTCAGGACACGCTGTTTAAATATCATGGTCTGGCGCAGGGAGTTGCCAATAGTTCTAACATCATAGAAGAGACATCGGATTTTTTCGAACCTGGCACCGAACGTTTCCAACAAGCCTTTGATGACATCACTCAAAAATTATCCTTTTCAGAAGGTGGTACAAAATTCTTTGACAAATCAGCTCTCTTCCATCTGCATGGTGAGTACAAGTTTAAAAACGTACTAAGAGGAAACCTGGATAATAATCTGGACATAATCGCAGGTGCGAATGGTCGAATTTACATGCCAAATTCCATGGGGTCGATCCTGCTTGATACGATGGGCAGAGAAATCAATACTTACGAGTTTGGCATCTATACCGGTGGAACCTATTCCTTTGATCAAAATCGGGTGAAAATAAATGGCTCTTTGCGTGTGGACAAACATGAAAATTTTGACTGGTTAGTATCTCCGGCAGCTTCACTCGTTTACAATCCGACGAAAAACAACTATTTAAGATTTTCATTCTCTTCTGCCATACGGAACCCGACGCTTACAGATCAATACCTTTTCTATAATGTCGGAAGAGCAATACTACTGGGAAATATTGATGGGGCAAATGACTTGATTACGGTAGAATCATTTGTTGATTATTTGAACACCAGGGATCAGGAACTGCTGCGCTACTTTGATGTTCCTGCTATTCAACCTGAGAAAGTAAAAACATTTGAACTTGGATATCGAACGACCTTGTTTCAAAGGCTGTATATAGATGCTGGTGGATACCTGAGTTTTTACAAGGACTTTATCGGTTATCAAATAGGTGTCAGAGCTGACTTTGATACATTCGTAGGTGTACCCAGGAATGTGCTTGCATATCGGGTAGCAGCAAACGCGAAAGACCGGGTAACAACACAAGGTGTTTCAATCGGACTGAATTTCTTTCTGACCGACAAAATTGCTTTGGCTGGTAACTATTCATACAATAGACTAATCACTGAAACTGATGATCCCATCATTCCTGCTTTCAACACGCCAAAAAATAAATATAACCTGGGCGTTTCAGGAAGAGATATGATGCTTGATTTGGGCGCATTCAAAGTTCCTCATTTTGGTTTTAACATCAACTACAAATGGATAGAATCATTCATTTTTGAAGGTTCTCCACAATTTACTGGACTCATACCTTCTTATGACTTGCTTGATGCTCAGATCAACTGGCGGGCTAAGTCTATCCATACTACCTTCAAACTTGGAGCATCTAATGTTTTGAATAACAAACAATTCCAAACGTACGGAGGTCCGAGAGTCGGAAGACTCGCATACTTTTCAATTACATATGATTGGCAGAATAAATAATTAAAAACTAAACCTGATTAAAATGAATCAAAACATTTACAAAATCTTTTTTACCTCTCTTTGTGCCCTGTGCTTTTTCAGCCTGGTAGCTCAAGAAAGATACCTGGAGGAGGTGTTTACCTCTTTCAATGTGACTCCGGATGTAATCTACGGTCAAAATATTTCAATTTTGACAGGAGCGCCTGCAGCTCAAGAATTAAAGTGTGATATCTATGCACCTGCTGAGGATACTGAAACAGAACGACCTTTAATTGTTGTTGCGCATACAGGGAGCTTCCTACCTCCTTTATTTAATGGAGGTGTGACAGGGGCAAAATCAGATTCTGTAGTGACTGAGACTTGCAGACGACTTGTGCGTAGAGGGTTTGTTGTTGCTGCTATCACATACAGACAAGGATGGTTACCTGAATCCGAAAGTCAGAATGTAAGAACAGGTACATTGCTTCAGGCTGCTTACCGTGGCATCCAGGATATCAGAACATCCGTACGATTTTTTAGAAAAAATGCGGCAGAAGAGGGAAACCAATATGGAATCGATCCTTCAAAAATTGTCCTTTGGGGCATTGGCACGGGTGGATATCTTTCAATGGGAGGTGCAACACTTGACCGTTATGAAGAAATCACACTTGACAAATTCATCGATAGTGAGACCCTGTTACCATTTGTGGATACTACATTACTGGGGAATTTTGATGCGACAGTTCAAAAACCATTATGCCTCCCAAATCATCTTGGATATTCAAATGATGTCCAATTTGCTGTAAATATGGGTGGTGCACTCGGAGATACCACGTGGTTAGAAGGTGCTCCGGTACCTCCAGTCATTGGCTTTCATGTTTTGAAAGACCCATTTGCTCCGTTTTATGATGGCGCTGTAATTGTACCAACCACAATGCAGTTTGTTGTAAATGTTTCAGGCACCAGAAGGATAGTGGAGAAAGCTAATGAACTAGGCTTTAATGATGTATTAAACAATATTCCAGTTGAGGTAGATCCGATTCAACAAATCGTGAATATTTTTAAAACGGTTGATATCACACTCCCGGGGAATGTAACGATCAAATTGGGAGAAGATCACATGTATCCTTTTGTTACTCCTAGTTTTGAAGCAGGGCCATGGGATTGGTGGGGAAAACCACAACTTGACGCCGTTGTCGCTGGAACGAATGCTGTTTTAGGCACAGATTTTAATTCAGATTCATTGCATATCAGGAGTCAAATTGTGAACCCTGGAATGTCAAAAGAAAAAGGAACTGGCTATATTGACACAGTCTTTTGGTATTCTATGCCAAGGGTGTGTGCTGCATTGGATTTAGGTTGTGGATTTACAAGTGCTGTCACAACACTCAATCCGGCAGACGTTGGATTTGCATTTGGTCCTAATCCAACGAATGACAGAATAGAGCTCAAATCCGGCTTTGAATTTCCAATAGAGGATGTTTCTATGTATGACTTGCAAGGAAGATTGGTATTAAAACATATCAAAGTAAATACTGAAAGATTCGGCTTCCAGGTAGATCACCTGACACCTGGAATGTACCTGATGAAAACGAAGTTTGAACAGGGAATTATTACTGAAAAAGTAATGATTCACTAAAGAATAAAATTAGAATTAAATTAGCGGTCAGGGGATGCCTCTGGCCGCTTTTTTTTTGCTCTGAAGCCTCCCTTGTAACAACTTTCAAACCGGAAAATATGGAATATAGGAGACTCGGAAAATCAGGGCTTCAGGTGAGTGTTCTCTCCCTGGGCTCCTGGATCACTTTTGGCAATCAAATTTCAGATCATACCGCTGAAAGTCTCATGTCATTAGCCTTCGATCAGGGAGTCAATTTCTTCGACAATGCAGAGACATATGCCCATGGAAAATCTGAAATTGTCATGGGTTCTATCCTCAAAAAAATGAATTGGGACAGAAGCGCCTACCTTGTTTCAAGCAAGGTTTTTTTTGGTGATGGGGGCACAAAACCAAATCAAACAGGACTAAGCCGCAAACATGTATTCGAAGCCTGCCACGCGGCATTAAAAAGACTACAGGTCGATTATCTCGATCTATATTTCTGCCACCGGCCGGATAAGAAAACGCCAATCGAAGAAACCGTGTGGGCTATGAATCAGCTCATTCAGCAAGGGAAAATTCTCTATTGGGGAACATCTGAATGGTCTGCTCAGGAGATCATGGCTGCACATGCCGTTGCAAAACAAAACCACCTGGTTGGTCCGACCATGGAGCAGCCCCAATACAATATGTTTCATCGTCACCGCGTAGAAGTCGAGTACGATCAAATCTATAAAAACGAAGGGCTTGGAACAACGATCTGGTCTCCTTTGGCATCGGGCACTCTGACGGATAAATATATCGGCAAATTCCCTAAAGGCACGCGTCTGAGTATGGATGATTTGGATTGGCTAAAGTCAAGATCGCTTGAACAGGAAAGATTAGAGTGTATTCAATCATTGAATGAAGTGGCACTTGACCTGAATACATCGTTGGCCAAACTCGCAATCGCATGGTGTGCAAAAAATGAACATATCAGCACGGTCATCCTGGGGGCTTCGAAAAGATCACAATTGGAAGAAACACTTACGGCTCTTGATATATTACCACTTCTGACAAATGAAGTAAATGACCGGATTGAAAAAATTCTTAATAATAAACCAAAGAAACCATTTTTCTAAGAGCATGGTTGGATTTTGTTTTTGAGCCGAATGCTGCCAAATTTTATTCTGGCCAAGGAGTGTTGAGGAAGCATAGCCGCAGCTACGCGACCGAAGAACAACGAAGGAACAGGATCAAATTTGGCGCAAGCAGACCGAAGGGTAAAAACCCAAACATACTCTAAAAACGAAAGCCCGACACAAATCAATGCATCGGGCTTTTACGCTTATATCTGAACAGCTAGGCTAGAACAGGTTCTTTGATCGGAACTGTCCAGCCATGTGTATCCTCTATTGTACCGTCTCTTAAACCATTTATCTGGGCTTTTACATATTCACTTGCCCCCCAGTCTTCTTCCTTCAAAAAGATACGCTTTCCTTTATAATTGATTTCTTCCACATGAGCTACGAGCGCTGCGGTTCCACTTCCAAATACTTCAGTCAAAGTGCCATTGTCATATGCCTCAGCAACTTCTTCGATTGAAAGATCTCTTTCAGTCACTGAGTATCCTTTTTCGCGCAGCAGTTGAATGGCAGAATCACGAGTGATTCCTTTCAAAATGCAACCATTAATAGCTGGCGTAACAATTTCATTTTCATTGAAGACAAAGAAAATGTTCATCGTTCCGACCTCATGTATGTATTTAAACTCTTTGGAGTCCAACCAGAGAACCTGGTCATATCCGTTCATTATTGCTTTTTTTGTTGGGTAAAGGGAAGCGGCATAATTGCCTGCGGTTTTCGCCTCTCCAACACCACCTTCAACTGCCCTGACATATTTTGTTTCAGCAAAAAGTTTTACTGGTTTGCTGTAATATGGGCCTACCGGTAGGGTCAAAACAACAAATTGGTAGGTATCAGATGCTTTTACACCTAGAGCAGCATCTGCGGCAAACATGAATGGTCTGATGTACATTGCACTTCCTGTGATCGGTGGAATCCAATCCTTGTCCATACCAACAAGCAATTTCAAAATTTCTACAAAATCTTCTTCGGGAAATGTAGGCATACACATTCTTTCCGCTGATGCATTGAATCGGCGTGCATGCATTTCTGGTCTCAGCAACATAGGAACTCCATCCTTGGTAATGGAGGCCTTCATACCTTCAAAAATGGATTGCCCATAGTGAAGTGCTAAATTGGATGGATGTAATGAAAGATTTTCGACTGGTCTGATTTGGTAATTTTTCCAAGCTCCATTTTCATATTCAGCAGTGAACATGTGATCTGAAGCGATTTTGCCAAATGGGATGTTGTTAAAATCAAGAGATGGGAGTCTAGATTCTTGTGTACGGGTAATTTTTATATCTTTCATAGAACATTATTTTGTCCAAATTTAAATAAATATTTTTTATTCTTTAAATTTATTTTATTGCCTTGATAAACCAAATTATATTCTGCTCAATAGCGCTATTAAAAATAATATTTTAAAGTCCTGAAATGAAATACAATATCTATGATATCCCGGAACCAACAACTGCACAAAACCCTCTATTAGGTAAAAACGAAAAAAAAGTACTAATCGTTTTAAATGAAGATGGGTATTCAAATCATTTTGACCTGTTGCGAAAAATTATTGGTGCCACTGGATTAAATGTAGACCAGGATTGTGCCATTTGCCAACTATCTGAGGATGCTTATGTGAAATTCTCGGACATGAAAAATCAGATTGAAATTGAGAAAGCAATCTTTTTTGGAATTGATTTGGGCAAACTGGGACTACAAATAACAACATCAAAGAATAAAATCATCCTGTTTGGCAATATCCGCATATTGCAAACTTTTGCGCTTTCAGAATTGCATGCTGACAACCAAAAGAAACGCACATTATGGAATGTACTAAAATCACTTTTTCCTGTTTCTGAATAACCATACAATGAAACTTGTATTTGCCACTTCCAACGAAAACAAGCTCAACGAAATGAGACAGATCCTGCCACCTGGTTTTGAGGTTGATGGTTTGGGCGATATTGGATTCGAAGAAGATCTTCCCGAAACACAGGAAACGATTGAAGGCAATGCCATTCAAAAAGCGAGAACATTGCATGAAATAATGCATGTTGATTGCTTTGCCGAAGATACAGGGCTTGAAATCGATGTGCTTTATGGAACTCCGGGTGTACGCTCAGCCCGATATGCCGGGAGTCAACGAAGTAGCCGGGACAATATGCAAAAGGTATTACAAAATATGTCAGGGAAAGGAGATCGAAGCGCTCGTTTTCGAACAGTGATCGCTCTTTTTCTAAATGATGAACTCTTTACATTTGAAGGGGTTGTTGAAGGAGTTATCCTTCAAGCTCCGGAGGGTTCAGGTGGGTTTGGTTATGATCCGATTTTTAAGCCACTTGGATTCGACCATAGCTTTGGCAGTCTCCCTCCTGAAGTCAAAAATAAAATAAGCCACCGGGCTAGAGCGACCCAAAAGCTCATCAAATTTCTGCGGCAGCAAGCATCAGCTGATAAAACAAAGATCCAGGATGATTGAATGATACAATAAGAGACAGACGCAAAAGATCCACCAGGAGGTATTCTTTTTTTACCTAAAAGTCACACTTCACAAATAAAAATCCAGTATCACAAATAGCGTAAAAAGCACACTTGCCACGCCATTTGTGGTAAAAAAAGCCAAATTGACCTTTGTCAGGTCCCCTGGTTTAATGATCAAATGTTGATAGATCAATAATGCAATAAAAATGAATGATCCAAACCAATGTATCCATTGCAGCTCAGGATGGGATTGTCCGAGCATATAGCTTGTCGCAACGACTAGTAGCCCGCAAATGGCATGTAACAAAGTAGAAATCAACAACCCATTCTTGCGCCCAAAAAAGACTGGAACTGAATGAAGCGATAAAGACCTGTCAAAATCATCGTCTTGCAACGCATAGATAATATCAAATCCGCTCACCCATAGTAAAACTATAAACCCGTATAAAACCGGCAATACAGCGAACTGACCAGTTACTGCGAGATAGGCACCAATGGGCGCAAATGATAATCCAAGTCCAAGTATAAAATGGCAGAGAAAAGTAAACCGCTTCGTCAGACTATACCCAAGAATGACCAGAAGTGCCACAGGAGATAAATAGAAACAAATTTGATTGATGAAGTAAGTTGTCACGATAAACAGGATAGCATTGAGAATTACAAAAATCCGGGCGGCAGTTGGTGTAACCTCTCCTGCAGGAATCTCTCTTGAAGCTGTTCTTTGGTTTTTAGCATCTATCTCCCTGTCTATCAATCGATTAAAAGCCATTGCAGCGCTTCTTGCAAAAACCATACATAGCACAACTAGAATGAGTTTGCTCACAGACCACTCCCCTAGTTCCGAATTGACTGCAAGGACAAAACCTAAAATAGCGAAAGGCAGAGCAAAAATCGTATGAGCGAATTTGACTAGCGACAAATACTTCTTCATATGCCAAAAATAAAAAAGGTCTGAACAGATAACTCCATCCAGACCTAATCGGTTTTTTTAAACCTTCAATTATTTATTTGTGGTTGCAGCAGCTTTTTCCACTTGCCCTGTAATCGTTAAGAAAGATTGTGGAGGATTTGTATTTGCAGTAACCGTAACTCTTTTTGTTTGTTTACCTGGTTTACCTTTTGAATTAAACTCAACCGTGATTGAACCAGATTCTCCTGGAGCAATAGGTGTTTTCGGCCATTGTGGAACGGTACAACCACAACTTCCTTTGGCATTGCTGATTACTAAAGGTTCATTACCCGTGTTTTTAAATTTGTATTCATGAGAAACTTTTTCTCCTTCAGGAATTGTCCCAAAGTCAAATGAACTTTCAGAATACTCAACTGTAGTCGTTGGACCGGCAGGTGCAGCATTGGCTGGCTTAGCCGCTGGTGTATTCGCAGTAGGTTTTACTGTTTCTGCAGGAGCAGTTGAAGCAAGGCTTTCTCTTGCCTGAGCACGTGCATCATCAGCATCACTCTGACAAGCAACAACAAACAAGACAGCTAGTGCCATTAAAAAAGGAGAAATTCTTTTCAATGATTTCATTATACAAACGTTTTTGATTTTCAAATTAAATTCCAGCCAAAAGTAATGGATAATTGTAATATAAGAAAGCCTGATAATCAGCTTTATTGTCAATGGAATGTTAATGATGTTTAAACACGTCCTTGATCTACCCACTTTTGAAACTGATCTAACGGTAACGCATTTAAACACATATTTGTTGTAAGCCAACCTTTTCTAGCAGCTGCGACCCCAAATCGAGTCACCTGGATCCCACCTTTGCTATGTGCATCCGGGTTAATCGAGATCATGACATTTTTTTCCAGCGCATATGGAATCCAGGTATAATCCAAATCGAGTCGGAGTGGGTTTGCATTCAGTTCAATCACAACACCATGTTCTGAGCAGGCATCAATTACTTTCATGAAGTCGATCGGGTATCCCTTTCTTGACAAAAGGAGTCTACCTGTTGGATGTCCCAGTATTCGTGTATATGGATTTTCAATCGCTGTAATCAATCGCTGAGTCGCCTTTGCCTCATCCATCCGTAGATTTGAATGGACAGAGGCCACAACAAAATCAAACATCTCCAAAATATCATCTGTATAGTCAAGAGAGCCATCATTCAGAATATCAGATTCTATTCCTTTGTACACTTTAAAAGGGGCGAGCTCTTTGTTGATTTCATCGATTTCCTCCAATTGCTCCAAAACACGTTCAGGTTTCAACCCATTCGCATAAAAAGCAGATTGGGAATGGTCGCAAATTCCGAAATAAGCATATCCACTCTCTTTTACGTGAACCGACATGTCCCTCAACGAATGCAGACCATCACTATACGTGCTATGATTATGCAATATCCCTTTCAAATCAGAATCAGTCACCAGATTTGGAAGCCCGTGATTTTGAATCTGCTCGATTGTCCCCTCTCCTTCCATAATCTCAGCCGGGATCGTGGGCATGGAAACAGCATTAAAAATTTCTTCCTGGGAAGAAGCTGTTTCAGGAAGTTGAAATGTATGCTTCCATTTTGATAAAAAAGCATCATCTGCCGTCAATTGAAAACGGTCTGTTTCATACTTGTCAGAAGTGCTTCCGAAAATTTTGAATTTTGCCTTCTCCAAAAATCGGATTTTCGTGTATCCTTCGTTTTCCGAATCCCACTCAATCCCTTCTATCGAACTCAATTGCTCTGCAGTAAAGGGCATTTCCAAAATCAGTGCAGGTGCTGTGATAATCGGACACTTTCTGGCTAACTCGCCAGTGAAATCACATTTTTGATTGGGGAAGCGGTCCTTCAATAACTGATGAAGAGCAACCGCATCATTTTCAATAGTAGCATACAAGGATTTCTCCTGTGAATCCAAGAAATATTCGATTTTCGCTTCATAGTCTTTTTGAGACTTCAAGCCAAATCCTTTCAAGTCTTTCAGCCTGTTTTCCTGGCATGCATATAGCAGCTCCCCGGGAGATTCGGCCCCAAGTTCCTTCCATATTTGTTTGACTTTTTTAGGTCCAATGCCTTTTATCGATAAAATCTGCTGGACACCTACTGGAGTGATTTCTTTTAACTTTTGCAGTGCTTCCATCTTCCCACTCTCCACCAATTCCAGCACCTTTTTTGCCACCGAACTTCCGACTCCCTTTATTGCAGCAATAGAACTTTCATCCATTTCCGAAAGAGGTTGATCAACTTTTCGCAGACTGATGTATGCATTTGCATAAGACCTGATCTTAAACGGATTTTCATTATGCAGCTCCATCAGTTCAGCAAGGAGCCGAAATGATCCGGCAATTTCTTTATTATTCATAAATCACATTTGAAGGAAATCAAATGTAAAGAAGTTTGCGCATATCAGAAGTCGCCTTGTCCACTCTTCAAGTCAGAAAGTTTGCCAAATAGCTTTTGGTACAGTCCTGTGGAGTCACTGTAAAAATATGCTTCCGGGTTCATTGTTGAGTGGATCACAAACGGCTTATCCCCGATCGGATTCGTATATGCTGTCACTTTCAGTTCTTGCATTAGATTGTTTGCTTCGATATCCAGTTGTTGCACGATTTGTGCATTGGAAGCCCGGAATTGATCAGCAAACTCTGACCCGTTTACACTTGCCAGGCCATT
>Ga0316201_10003309_pt1 | contig 11863 bp, 11 predicted proteins | sample CS6wburrow_MG_FD_204516 | JGI IMG/M metagenome (GOLD analysis project Ga0316201, IMG submission 204516) | Coastal sediment microbial communities from Delaware Bay, Delaware, United States - CS-6 worm burrow | ecosystem: Environmental > Aquatic > Marine > Coastal > Sediment | place: USA... | reverse complement strand
ACTTACATTGTAGGTACGAAGCCAATATTTACAATTATCAAGCCCTGGCTAGACGGCCGTTGTTAGCCGCGGATTTCTGCCTGGCCTGACATGACAAGGATCCGCTTGCGAAAACTTGATGAATTGACGGCGAATATCGATCTGGCCATGGGTCAATTCGGGTCAGAATCCTGATTCGGCCCTGGTGGTCTGGATAAACGTGTTCTGTTGCCTTTATTTGTCCTTAATTTTTTGAAGGATGCGAAATTTCACGTGACCGTCGTCCTCGGCAAGGCAGACCAGCCAGAGCTTCGCCGCGATATCCGACCCGGCCGCGGTCCGGTAGGCATCCGTGTAAAGTTGCCAACCGCGTTCGAGCCTCGAAATCCTGGCGGGAGCAACGGATCCATCGGAAAACTCGACCAGGCATTTGCTGCTCGCTTTCAGGTCGGCTATTTGTGCCAGACCGGAAATCTTCCCCCTGTGGCCGGGATAAAAATGCGTATGGGTTGCTTCCAGTCTCATCATATTTGGCAACCGTATGGGAGCAGGGTACCAATATCAGGCTTTAAAGCGCCCGCTATCGCGATAACGAGGAACGCTGAAGGGAAATCCGCGTGCCTCCGCTTTTGGCCGCAGCTTGCCAATGAAGGAATCGCTTTAAACCGCGGCTTTGTGGGAGCAGTACCGGTCAGATGTGGTGACTGAACTTGCCGCGCTCGGCCGGCGCCATCAGCTCGTGAAACTGCTCGCCGCTGATTCGCACCAGCGTCTGGTGGTCACCCGCTTCGAAATAGACCTCGTCCAGTTTGCCCAGGCTCGAACTCGGATCCCACATTGTCTTGACCCCGTAGGCCATACCGACAGGCGGTACCGCCCCCGCTTCACAGTCGGCAAAGACCTCTGCCAGGGTAGCTTCATCCACCATCGCCACTTCCTGCCGCAGCAGCCTGTGCAGGGATTCGAGCTCAACGTGGTAGTCGGAGGGCAAAACCACCAGCAGGTAACCGTCGTCATCCTTTACCAGCACGCCCTTGGCCAGGGCGTCACCGTGGACATGGGCGATTTCTGCAGTCTCCATGCTGTGTTCGCTGTGCGCATGAGTCGCGACCTTGTACTTGACCCCACGCTGTTGCAAATAATCTTTCAGTTTCGATGCGATTGCCATGTTACCCCCTGATTGTAATTTGCGGATGTGCATAGCACCTGGCAAAACAATTTGTATTACCCGTTAGCTAAGGCTACCGGGTAAATGCCCGGTGATCTTGATATAGATCAGAGGAGATTGAATCCCGCGGTTAAAAACTCTCTCGCGGATGGTCTAAGAATTCAGCAGAAATCGATTTTCTGGGCGTTGGCCGCGGGCATTAGTCAGCAGCGGGTTTACTGGAACGGGGCGTGTTCATTCGGGAACCCCCCTAACCAATTGATTAGCTCCGGGTTTATATACCGGGGTTCTGAGCCCTTGGGTGATCGCAGTCGATAGGGCAGGGTTTGCGCGATAGAGCGGGTTAGCTGGTGATCAATCGTCTATCGGTTCGGCTGCGCGGTGGTTGTGCTCGATGTACATGACAGCGGCCTCGACGCGTGAATGCACGTTGAGCTTGCGCAGCACCGCCTTGACGTGCAGCTTGACCGTGCCATCCGAAATCCCGAGGTTACGCGCGATCAACTTGTTGCCCTGGCCCTCGGCCATCAATTCCAGGATCTCGCTTTCACGCGGGGTTAGCTCGCTGAACGGGCCCTTGCTCTGCGACACGGTCATGTCGCCCTTGACGAATCGCACCAGCACCGAGGTCAATGGTGGCGCGACCACGGTCTTGCCGGCGTTGATATCGCGCAACGCGGAAACCAGGCCGTCCGGCTCCATGTCTTTCAACAGGTAACCGCTGGCGCCGGCCTTCAGCGCGTCGAGCAGGTCCTGCTCGTTCGAACTGGTCGTCAGCATCACGATGGGCATTGTCAATCCCAGTTTCTTCAAATGCTTGAGTACGCTGATGCCATCGATGATCGGCATGCGCTTGTCCAGCAGGACGATATCGGGTTTCAGCTCCTGCGCCAGCTTGATGCCCTCGTTGCCGTCGCCGACCGCCGCCATGACCTCGATATTACGGCGTTGTAACAGGCTGATAAGGCCTTCGCGAAACAGCATGTGATCGTCGATTAACAGAACTTTCAAACTCATCGTCGTATTCCTATGAAGCTAGAGACTTTCATATAGCAGCTGGTGTTTGGGAATTGCCCGCGCCTCGAAGTATTGTTCGATCGTGGCGCGCAGCCTGTCGCTGCCGCACAGGTAATAATCGAAGCCTGCCGGATCCTCCTCACCCATGCGCGCCATGATAGCATCTCCGGGATTATCGATCGCGGCGGTGTCTAGCGGTACGTAGTCGAAATTGTCGAGCGCGTCGTTCCAGGCCCGGCAGAGGTTGCCCAGGTATTGGGGCGCGTCGTTGTCCGCGATCCAGAACAGGTAGATCTTCTCGGCCGCATCCAGCGCCATCGCGTGTTCGATCAAGCCCTTGATCGAGGCGAAGCCAATGCCCTCGGCGATGAAAACCAGCGGGTTAGGGGAGTTTTCATTGAGTGCGAAGGATCCCAGCGGCCCTTCCAGGGTCAGCAGCTCGTTGGTCCTGGCGGATTCGTCGAGGTAACTCGCGATCGGGTCCGTCTTGTCGACGGCGACATGAAACTGCAGGTTCATGTCGTCACAGGGGCAGCTCGCGATCGGGTACAGGCTCGAACCGACGTGCTCGATCGACAGGGTGGCGCGCTGGCCCGCAAGAAAGCGCAGGCGGCTGGTGCGCGGTGTGCGCGTACTGACGATCAGCACATCCGGGCTGGGATGTTCGATTTTCCTGATTCGCAGCGGAATGGTCTGTTTCGGGATATCGCTGCTGCTGCTGGCTTCATCAGCCTCGAGCACGACATCGGAGATCGCGGTATTGCAGCAGCCGAGGATATAGTCGAGCCCTTTCTCGGCCTCGGTCAGGCTATAGTCATGGTGCCTGATCTTGCGCACATCACCGGAAACGACGCGCATTTTACACAGCCCGCAATTGCCGTTGCTGCAACCGTAATTTAGCGCCAGCCCGCCGCGCAGGCCGGCCTCGAGAATCGATTCAGCGCCTTCGACGAAGAATTCGTGGTTGCTGGGTATTACGGTTGCCTGTGCCGACATGACGCGTAAAAAGGTTTCATTCACAAACGGTTGGTCGATTGTATCATCGTCCGGGGATAGATTTTCCTCGGCCTGCTCAAGCCAGGTTTTCAGCTGCTGCATCGCGTCGGGCTCAGCGGTGATTTGCGCTATTTTTTCACCCAGCTCCTCGATAAATCGCCGGTAACGAGCGGTCAGGCGTTTCTGCCGCGACAGGTCTTCGCTGAGGGACATGATGCGCGCGGTCAGCGCGACGTTATCCGGCTTGCGCGCGATGCTGTCTGGATTGATGAACGTGGCCTGCTCCATGATCTGTTCGACGCGTTCGAGCATGCTCGAATCCTCGACCTGCGCGTCGGGATAAGCCTGCAGCAAATCCGCGAGTACGATTTCACCTTCGAAGGTCTTAAGCTCACCGGCCCTGATCTTTTGCTGCAGCGTACCCCGCTTGACACCGACCAGGCGCGCTGCGCGTGACAGGGAAATCCTCCTCGCCATCGGCTTAACCCGCCGATTCCAGCAGGTCGGCGGCGGTTTCCGCCTTGAACTGGAGGTGAATCCGGGTGCCGTCTCCGGGTTCGCTTTCAATATCGATCTCGGCGCCGATTTCCCTGGCGCGGTCGCGCAGTATATTCAATCCGAGGTGACGGCCGCCTTCGGAAACGATGTCAGATTCGTCGAAGCCGATGCCGTCGTCCTCGATGATCACGATATTGTGGCCGTCGCGGTAAATCAGCAGCACGCGCACAACCTCGGCCTGGCTATGTTTGCGGATATTGGCGAGGCATTCCTGCACGATACGCAATACGTTGAGTTCGACATCGGGAGAAAACTCCTGTTGCGGCCACTCGTTCTGGAAATAGATCGGGATGCCGGCATCTTCCTGGGTACGGCGGATGGTTTCCTCGATCGACGGGATCAGGCCCTGTTCGTCGATGGGTACGCGGAAATGAGCGATCAGCTCGCGCAACTGGTTGTTGGCCATGTCGATGGTGTACTCGATACGCTCCATTTGATGCCAGATTGCCTTTTCGTCCTCGGAGTGAAAGGTTTCGTCGATAACGCGAATCTGGATGCGCAAACTGGCGATGGTTTGCGCCAGCGAATCGTGTAGCTCGTGCGAAATGCGCGTGCGCTCCTGCATGATCAGCAATTCGCTTTCTTCTTCTAGCAATCGGAATTTTTCCACTGCGCTGCCCAGGTGTTGGCCGATACTGAGCAACAGGTCGCTGTAGCTTTCCAGCTCGAGCGCGCCATCGTGGGGGAAGAACAGGTGGATCGCGCCGAGCACGTTCTCACGGTACTGCAGCAGGATCGATAGCACCACCAGCTGCTCCTTGCCCTGGGTGGCATCGGTACCGAATACGGTGGCGTAGTCCAGCTGATCGATGCGGTATACTCGATCGAGCCTGATGTTCTTGAACGGGTACTGGATTGGCAGGAAACGATCCGCGCTAGCGAGAAAGGTGTGATTGATCTCACCGAGGGAGGCGACCACGTCTTTCTTATGCCTGCCCTTGAACTGGCGAATGATGCCGGCGCTGGCGTTGAGGTTCTTGCACAGCGATTGCAGCGATCTTTCGAAGAGTTCGTTCAGATCGTGCGAGACATTAATGCTTGAGGCGACGTCGTAGAGTATTGCCAGCGCGCGCGATTCGCGGGTAATGTGATCGGTGTGCTGTTGAAGTTGTAATTCCGTGTCGCGTGACAGGTTTTTGATCATCTGGCCGAGCATGTTGATGTCCCGCGCCAGTTCGCTGAAATCGCTGCCGCTCGGCAGTTCTACTTTTGCGTCGAGATTTACCCCACGCATCAGTTCGGCCCAGTCGCACAGTCGCAACAGTGGTTGCAACAGTTCGCGCCAGATTCCCCAGAACAGCAGGACCATCAGCATCACCTCGAGTGCGTGCATCCAGGCCACGTAGTCCTGCAGCAGGATGGATGTTCCGCTCTGCGGATGCAGCACGCCCAGCAGGTTAAGCAGTAACAGGACAATTATCAGGAAAGACAGGAACAGCAGTCTAAACCTGCCGCTCTTCAGCAGGTTGGGTTTTTCCTTGTCGAGCCGGACAAACCAACCATTGAAAATGTTGGACTTGCGCGGCAGTTGGTGGTCTCGTTCGGACATAACGCGAAAATCGATCGAACCTGCTGGCTTCGCCGTGCTTTGGATTCGCGTCAGTATACCGCTTTAGCGTTGCGAGCAAAGCCCCCGGGGGAAGTTACTTGCGCGGCGCGACATAGGTGGGATCATTCGGGTTCAGGAAAATGAATTCCGATTTGCCGGGTTCAAGTTCAACGAAATCGATGGTCATGCCTTCGGCCAGGTCCTTGCTGGTTTGCGAGACGACCAGGTCGACACCGTCAAAGTTGAGAAAACTGTCCCCCGGCAGGCGCTGCTCGTCGAAGCCCATCGCGTAATGGAAACTGCCGTCGTCCTGTTCCTTGATGGCTATCCGCAGCGGCATCGAATCCATATCGCCCTGGGCGGCGGAAAGTCTTATCTGCTCGAGCGCAGCGCTGGTCAGGCTGATCATGGTGATGGTTACCGGGCATTGGCGACATCGGTCGCCGAGATGGACTTGTTGCGTTGGACGAAGCCCAGGAAACGCTGGACCCAGGGATTCGACAGGGTGTTGCGCTGATGGGAGTAGGCCGCCAGCAAGTTGCGGTAAACCAGCCCGTCCTGATGTTGCTGGATACCCGTACCGCGTTCCACGCGGTATGCGAAGCGGCTAGCGTCGGGGAGCCCTTCGAGCGAAGAATAGTGAAATTCGTGCGCTCGCAGCGTTCCCATGGCCTGGCCTGGAAAACCCCAGGGGTGAGCCTCGCTAATGGTGTCCAGCTTGACGTAGCCGCGGCCCTGGGGCTTCTCGTGGACCCGGCAGCGAGCCGGTATTACGCCGACCATATCGTGGCTGGCGTCGCCCCATTCCAGGCTTTGTGACAGGTACATCAGGCCGCCGCACTCGGCATAGGTGGGTAATCCAGCATCGATAGCCGTTTTTATCGCCTCGCGCAGGCTGGCGTTAGCCGCCAGGTCGGCTGCGTGGCGTTCGGGAAAACCGCCGCCGATGAATAGCCCGTCCAGGGCTGGCAGCCTGGCGTCGCGCGTGGTATCGACGGGAACCAGCTGCACGCCGGCCTGTTCGAAGGTTTCCAGGTCGCCGGGATAATAGAATCCGAAGGCCCGGTCCCGGGCGATACCGATACGTAGGCCCGTGAACTCGCGCTTTGGTTGCAACGGCAGCGTTGCGGGTTTGACCTCGCCGGCCTGTTGCGACAGTTCGAGCAGGCGCTCGAGATCGATGTTGTCGGACACGGCGGCCGCGATGCTTGCGATCTTTTGGCGTGAGTGCGGATCCTCGTAACCCGGAATCAGGCCCAGGTGGCGCTCGCAGAGACCGATATCGGCATGTTTTTCGAGCGCGCCCAGAAACGGAATATCGGTGTATTCCTCGACCGCCGCGCGCAGCTTCGATTCGTGGCGCTTGCCGCCGCTCATGTTGGCGATGACGCCCGCAATATTGACGTCCTCGTCGAAAACCTGGTAACCAATCAGCAACGGCGCGATCCCGCGCATGGTGCCGCGCACGTCGATGACCAGGATCACCGGGCTCCGGATTGCCTTGGCCAGCGCGGCATTACTGTTACTGCCATCGAGGTCCAGCCCGTCGTACAGCCCCTTGTTGCCCTCGACCAGGCATAGATCGGCGTCGCGGCCGCGATGACAGTAATCGTCGACGGTTTCCTGCTGGCCGGCAACAAAATAATCGAGGTTATAACAGGGCTTGCCGGCCGCCATGCCGAGCCAGATCGGGTCGATATAGTCGGGTCCTTTTTTAAACGGCTGAACCGCGAGTCCCCGCGCCTTCAGCGCCGCGCATAAACCGATGCTGAGCGTGGTTTTGCCCGAGGACTTGTGTGCCGCGGAAAGAAACAGCGAATTCACGGTTTACTGCGACTCGGCGCGCAGCGCCGTGGGCATGATCGGCAAAACCCGCAGCACCAGCAATGCGATCAGCAGGGCCGCGGTCAAACCGCCGAATCCGAGCAGTAACTCCCACAGGCTGGGCACGTAGGGATTGACGACGCCATCGTAGAAACTGCTTTCGACGATATAGCCGGGAAAGATGTTCAACGGGTAGGCCTGTCCGCCGACGATAATGATGTAAAGCTGTGCGAATGCGCCGGCAATCACCAGTGCGCAGGCGATCACCAGCGATTTACGGGATTGTTGCAGCGACGGCGCGTAAATCAGCGCCAGCGGCAGCAGGTTGCCGAGCCCGATCTGGACGCACCAGAACAGGAAGGTATAAATGCCGCCATTCATCAGGATGAAAGACTCGAATCCATGGTTCTGGGTGCCGTATAGCTTGGTCAGGTGAAACACGACCACGAAGTAGAACACACTGGCTATGAAGATGCCCAGCAGTTTGCGCAACCGCAACAGGTGGGACGCGTCGAGCTCGCGCCGGTCCAGGCTGAAACTCAGCATTAATATCAGGATTAGTATGGCGAGCCCGAAGGCGAAAGACATGATGATGAACATTGGCGCGAGCAGGGCGGTGTCGTAGGCCTCGCGCGCCACCAGGAAACCGAAAATGGAACCGGTACCGGTGGTCAGCACCAGGCGCCAGATGAAGGCGATCAGTCCCGCCGGCTTGCTCCAGCGCTGCATGCGCCGCTCCATCATGAGCCACAGGTAGGCCAGCACGATAACGATGAACCCACTGTACAGGATGATGTTCCAGGCAAAGATCGACTTGAAGTTGTAGTAAGTCATCGCGACGATGAGGCGGTCCGGGCGCCCGAGGTCGAGCAACAGGATGGCGAGTCCACCCACCAGCAATGCCACCGACAGAATCGCAGAAAAACGCGCCAGCGGTTTGTAGGCCTGCTTGTCGAACACCGAGGCCAGCGAGGCAATGTTGAGCGCGCCGGATGCCGCGACGATCAGGAAAATCGCGAATACATGCGGCAATCCCCAGACGATCTGGTTGTTCATGCCGCTGACGTGATGCCCCTCGACGTCCATGTGATGCGCGCCGGCAACCCCGATCAGCGCGATCAGCGCCAACGCGATCAGAATACTCCAGTAACCCGAGCTGCTGGTTTTGATCTCCGCGTATTGTATGGGTGCTGGCATAAGTTAAAGGCCCTGGTAGCGTACGCCCGGGTTGAGGCCCATGTCGGCGCGCAGGCGAGTGCCGCCGAGCGCCTGCAGGCGCAGGGAAATCTCGCTCCGCGGGTCGTTCAGGTCGCCGAACAGGATAGCCTTGCGGCCGTTCTGGTTAACCGCCTCGGCGCAGGCCGGCATCGCGTTGGCGCCGTCGCGGTCGATGCGGTGCACGCATAGCGTACAGGATTCGACCGTGCCCTTGCCGCGCGGGGCGACCGGCAACTGGTCTTTGAGCGTTTCGTGGATAAATGAGCGCGCCTTGTAGGGGCAGGCCATCATGCAGTAACGGCAGCCGATACAGGTGTGCTTGTTGACCAGCACGATGCCGTCCGCGCGTTTGAACGAGGCCCCGGTCGGGCATACGTCGACGCAGGGCGGGCTTTCGCAGTGCTGGCACATCATCGGCAGGAACTTCTGATGCCCGGTATCCTGGTCCGTAAGCTTTACCTTGCGCACCCATTGCGCATCGGTGGCCGAATCCTGCTCGACCTGCCATCCATGCTCGCGCCGACAGGCGTCGACGCAGGCGTCGACATCGGCCTCGCTGAGCGCATTGGTATCGATCAACAGGCCCCAGCGGGCCTGGTCGTTGAGTGCCGTGGCGGCCTGCCCGGTGCGATAGAGAAATATGCCGGGCGCAACCAACGTGGCGGCAGCGGCCGCGGCGCCCTTGAGAAATCCGCGGCGCGTCGGCTGCGGTAACTGGTTTTCAGCTACGGTTTTCATTGGCTAAGGCTCAGCCGGTGGCCCAGGGTGCCAGCGCTCAGGCTGGCGCCGCCGCCGTCCCAGGCGGGGACCGCGGAATCGATGCGGCTTTGCTGCACCTGTTCCAGCCCACGGTCGGCGTGGCATTCGAAACAGTCGATTTTGACGCTGGCGTAGGTATGGCATTCAGCGCAGAAATGCTGCGGGTCTTCGTAACGAACGATTTCGCCGGTTTCGTTTGCCGGGTTGTGACAGTTCATGCACCCGACCAGGCTGTACCTGCTTTCACGTTCACCGTCGATGACCGTTGCGTCGCGCTGGTGCATCAGGAACTTCATGTGATCGCGGCGCATGACCTCGACGGGCTCCACGCACTGCTCGGCGCTGGCCGGCTTTGCCGGGTTCGGAACGGCGATTTCGCCAAAACTAGAGCTGGCAGTCTCGGCCGCGCCCAGCAATCCCGCCGGCACCAGGCCCAGCAGGGAAAGCAGCAGCAGCAATCGAAGATGAGAAGCAAGAGTTAGCATCGATACAACTACTAGTGGTCACCCAGTGCCATGTCGATGTAACCGGTGGGGCAAACGTCGGCACAGATATGGCAACCGATACAGCGCGTATAGTCGGTGGCGACGTAACGTCCCATGGTTTTCTCGTCTTTCTTGACCCGGTAAACGGCATCCTGCGGACAATAGATAACGCAGTTGTCGCATTCGAAACACATGCCGCAGCTCATGCAGCGACCGGCTTCCTCCACCGCCTGCTCCTGCTCCAGGCAGCGGGTGCGTTCCTCGAAATCACCGAGCACGTGTTCCGAATCGGGACCGTGGGTTTCGCGCAGGTGACGCGCCTCGTAGTTGAAATGCGCCAGGTACAGGCGTTCCGACGAAATGATTTCGTTGGCGGCGCGATCTTCGTAATTATGCACGGCAAAGTCGGCATCGGCGGTGCCCCAGGTGCCTTCGTGCTGAAATTCGGTGGGCTCGAGTTCCATTTCCTTGAGCTTGTTGAGCAGGTTGAAGTGGTGCACATCGACCTTGGGGCGCTTGTCGAATTCAGCCCCGCCGAGGTAACGTTCGATGCTGTCGGCCGCGATCGAAGCGTGGCCGATGGCGGTAGTCAGCAGGTGCGGGTTGATAATATCGCCGGCGACGAAATGCCCGGGTTTATCGGGATGCTGGAAAAACTTGTCGGAATTCATCAGGTTACGCTCGTTGCCCATTTCCTCGATACCGGTCAGATCACCGCCCTGGCCGATCGCCGAGACGATCAGGTCGCATTCGATTTCGAACTCGGTGCCTTCGACGGCGGTCGGGGCGCCGTTTTCAATGGTGCATTTGGCCATTCGCAGGGCGGTGGCGCGACCCTCGTCATTGACGATGATTTCAATCGGCATGACGCCGTCAAGAATCCTGACGCCCTCGCGCAACGCGTCTTCGACCTCGTGTTCGGTCGCGGTCATTTCGGCTTTTTCGAACAACGATGTCAGGGTTACGTCGGCACCCTGGCGCGAAGCGGCGTAAGCGGAGTCGTGCGCGGTATAGCCGCCGACCACGAACTCTGTCAACTTGTCCTCGGGCAGGGAATCGATCTTGCCGAGACGGCGAGCGACCGATACCACGTCGATGGAGGTATCGCCACCACCGACGCAGACGACGCGATCGGCGGTTACCTGCAGCGCGCCCTTGTTGAAGGCTTCGAGGAAAGCGACCCCCGAAATACAGTTGGGCGCGTCGCCGTGCTCGAGCGGCAATCCACGGCCGGACTGGCAGCCGATGGCCCAGAGCACCGCGTCATATTCTTTCTCGAGTTCCGCGATCGTGACATCGCGGCCGACGCGGGTACCCATGCGGGTATCGATATGGCCCATCTCGAGGATGCGATTGATTTCGTGATCGAGAAATTCGCGCGGCGTGCGGTAACCTGGAATACCGTAGCGGAACATACCGCCGAGTTCGTCGTGTTCGTCGAAAATAGTGCTGGCGATACCCTTGCGTCGCAGTTGGTAAGCTGCCGCGAGGCCGGCTGGCCCGCCGCCGACGATGGCAACCTTGTGCTGGCCCATCTCGGCCTGCGCGTCAAACTTGAAACCCTCGCTTTTAGCGGAATCACCGATGTATTGTTCGACCGAGTTGATGCCGACGAAATCGTCGACATTGTTGCGGTTGCAACCCTGTTCGCAGGGGGCAGGGCAGACGCGCCCCATCATCGATGGAAACGGATTGGCATCGGTGGAGCGCCGGAACGCGTACTCTTCCATGCTGACGCCCTCGGGCGGCAGTTCGATACCACGCACGATGTTTAGCCAGCCGCGGATGTCTTCGCCGGACGGGCAGCTGCCCTGGCAGGGCGGGGTACGATGCACGTAGGTCGGGCATTTATACGAGGTATCTTCATTGAAGATATTTTCGCCCTGTGAACGCCAGCGATGCACACCGTCCTCGTATTTTCTGAACGTGAGTCTCTTGTTCACTTCCTCTTCTGACGCTGCCATTTGTATCTCCGTCTAAATTTCAAATTCCTGGAATCCGGGGCGTTAGCCAGGATTCCCTTAGTGTTCGTTGCCCAGCACGATCGCGTTGCTGACCAGTTGATGCACGCTGACGATCTGGTCCATTTCGAAACCATAATAGGGCAGGATCTTGCTGAACTGGCTCTTACAGATCGCGCAGATTGCCGCCAGGTGCGTAACGCCGTGGTCGTCGACCACCTGTTTGAGCGCTTCCATCCGCGGCAGGGAACCCTTGACGCGTAGCTCCACCAGGTCGTCGGTTAATAGTCCGCCCCCGCCGCCGCAGCAAAAAGTCGCCTCCTTGATGGTGTCGGCTGGCATGTCGAAA
>Ga0316201_10003308_pt1 | contig 11865 bp, 7 predicted proteins | sample CS6wburrow_MG_FD_204516 | JGI IMG/M metagenome (GOLD analysis project Ga0316201, IMG submission 204516) | Coastal sediment microbial communities from Delaware Bay, Delaware, United States - CS-6 worm burrow | ecosystem: Environmental > Aquatic > Marine > Coastal > Sediment | place: USA: Delaware... | reverse complement strand
TTGAAGTCCCTTGAGCTTAACAATTTAGGCTGGACAGTCATAACAATTTGGGAGTGTGAACTGAAAACAGATGTTGAAAAGATAGTGGATAAAATACGCAATATACTTAGTGAGTCATCCCGTGTTTGAGTACTTTTAATCCTCTGCTTTTCTTGAGGAAAAGCACCGAAAAGGATGGATAAAAAAATTAAAGTTGTGGAATTATTTGCGGGTGTGGGAGGTTTTCGTCTTGGGCTCGAAAAAAGTAATTTTAAGATTATTTGGAGTAATCAGTGGGAGCCTTCTACAAAAACCCAACATGCTTCTTCAGTATATGAAGCGCGCTTTGGACAAGACAATCATTGCAATCAGAATATTGAAACCGTCCCAACTTCAGAAATCCCGGATCACGACCTACTCGTTGGAGGCTTTCCTTGTCAAGATTATTCCGTCGCTACGTCTTTAAACAATTCTAAGGGACTTATCGGAAAAAAAGGAGTCCTCTGGTGGTCTATCCATAGGATTTTACAAGAGAAAATAAACAAGCCGAAGTACCTTTTTCTTGAGAATGTTGATAGATTATTGAAGTCGCCTTCAAAACAGCGCGGTAGAGACTTTGCCATAATGCTGAAAAGCTTGGATGATTTAAGCTATGCGGTTGAATGGCGCGTCATCAATGCTGCTGAATACGGAATGCCGCAACGTAGAAGAAGGATATTTTTCATTGCATATCATAAGACCTCACAGGTTTATAAACGACTATCCCAGGCCAATAAATTAGAATGGCTTTGTAAAAAAGGTACTATTGCAGATGCATTTCCAGTACTTGAAATAGCTAACGAAAAAGAATTCAATCTAAAAGGCAGTTTGATCTCGATAAGTAATGAATTCAATAAATCACAAGATCTTACACCATTCTATAACACAGGTTTAATGCAAAATGGAAAAGTCATTACCGTCAAGACCTCTCCAAATTATAATGGCAATGGAATTCTGTTGGCAGATGTTTTACAAAACGGCGAGGTTACCAAAGAATTTTTCATTGAAAAGGATGATCTTTCTAAATGGTCTTACTTAAAAGGAGCTAAAAAAGAGATTCGAAGGACAAAAGAAGGTTTTGAATATAACTATAGTGAAGGGAGTATGATATTCCCGGACGCATTGGACAAAGCTTCGAGAACGATCATAACGGGTGAAGGTGGTAAATCACCATCTAGGTTCAAGCACGTTATCAAGACTAGTAGTGGCCTAAGGAGACTCACCCCAATCGAATTGGAACGACTGAATATGTTTCCGGATGACCATACCAAACTAGACGGTATTTCTGATACGAAAAGGGCTTTTTTTATGGGAAATGCCCTAGTAGTGGGTGTTGTTGAAAAAATAGGCAAGGCATTATATAGGCAAATGAAATACCCTGGCTTATGACTGCCCCAACCTCCGTTTCAATACAATACCCAAGTTGCACCATATCATTAATCGGTAGTATCTATATATCTCTAATACAATTTATTAGCCCTTAAATCATAAATAAGGAATTTTGTATTGAAAGGGTTTAACGTGCCATTAACTAAGCTTCCATTTAATATGTTGTATCTTTAGCCTCATGTTAGCAAAAGATAAACAAGAAAACGAATCATTTTTAAAAGAATCCTTAAATTATATAGAAAATTTAGGTTTCGAAAATATCCAAGCAGATATGGAGGGATATGAAACACCAAAATCTTATCTCAAAAAAGGTAGCGATGTAAGTATAACTCCTGATATAGTTGCGGAAAAAGCCGGAAGGAAACATTATTTTGAAATTGGTCTCAAGAGTGATGAACCAACTTTACTAAAATCAAAATGGCGTTTCTTGGATGTTTTGACAAGAATGAAAGACGATCGTTTCAAGATCATTACACGTAGAGGTCATTACAAATTCACGCAAGACATGCTTGACGATCTTAATTTAGATAAAGATCCTATTAAACTATAAAGGATTTATTTTGAATTCAATCCTCCTTTAAGGTTGTTTTTCAAAATCTCATTCTGCTCTTCCATTAATGCGTTGAGATCGGAAAGCAATTGAATATCCTTTGGTGTTACAACAGATACATCTTTAGTGTCTTGCGCCTTATTTCTCAAACGATTCATTGCCTTTACCACTATGAAAACGGTAAATCCAATAATTAAAAAATCGAGCATGGCTTCCATTAGTGCGCCATAACCGATGGCTACTTCTGTTTGTGTAACGTCTCCAGAGGCATCTCTTATAGCCTCACGCATGATAATGCGCTTATCTTCTAGGTCAATGCCATTGGACAATAACGATAAGGGGGGTATCAATACCTTTTTAACTAAAACATCAATTACCTTATTGAAAGAGGCGCCAATAATAATGCCAATCGCCATGTCCATCATATTGCCTTTTACAGCAAATTCCTTAAATTCCTTTAATATGCTCATTTAAAATAATTTAGCTTGTCCATCTTCATCTACAGGAGGTTCTCCTTGGTCCTGTTTCTTGGTCATTGTATTATCAATGCCTTTTATGTTCGTGCTTTCTTTATCTATTTGATTAGATGCTAGAGTCTCCTCATCTACGACTTCCATTTCTTCTGCTGGCACTTCTTCTGGAGCGTCATAAGGCAAGGGAGGCAACAAACTAATTTGATTTATTTTTTCCTTTGTTAATTGATTTCCAAGCGCAGAAATACCTTTAATAGCTATAAATTCCTCAAGATTGATTTCCAAATTTGGTTTCCTGTCTTTTCCTCTCTCTTTTTTCCATTCTACATCAACCATAGGCCGCCAATCTGTCGAAACGATCTCTAATTGAGAATTGGGATGTGCCGTTATAAAACTTTCTTCACGACCTTCATTCTCTACCAAGAACCTCTTTACATAATAGCGCTCCTTTTCACCATCAAAATAAATCGCAGAAATGGGCTTCTTTGGAATCCATTTCTCCAATACGATCATTTCATTATCAAAGCGGGCCGTAATCTCAGGGGTTATTGTTTTTACAATGCCGCTCTGCGTGATTATTAAAAGCTTATCCTCTCCCCTGAACTCTCCAATTAATTCTCCACGACCATCCACATTAAGGCGTTGCACAGTATCATCAAACCATATCTTTCTCGGTTTTAAGGTAGAAACCCCTTTTTCTTTTAATTCCACCCGTTTAATGGAATGTTTAGAAACTAAATTCCCTTTTGTTGCTCTACCTTTTATGGCCAAATCGGCAAAATTAAGGTCCCATTTCAATTTTTTAATACTTCCAACTTGTCGTAACATGATGGTTACTATTTCTGCTTCTCCATTCGGATTAGCTGAGAAATGATAAACCACTGACCCTTTATTACCATTAGTTAGGTCATACTCCTTGTCTCGTGTAACACCCGTAACAGCAAAGCGTTTGACATATGAAGGTCCGCGACTTCCATCTCGATAGATCATATTATAAATTGTTCGCTTGTCTTTTTTCTTGAACACATCTACATGAATGATATTCTTGCCAACGAAAGTTTTTGAATCGACCTTCGTGATCATCATTTTGCCCTCCTTGGTAAATACTATTATATCGTCAATATCACTACAGTCACATACATATTCATCTCGACGCAATGAGGTGCCTACGAAACCTTCCTCTCTATTAACATAAAGCTTCGTATTCCTAATGACCACTTTAGTTGCCACGATGTCATCAAAGATCCTGATTTCAGTTTTACGCTCTCTCCCTGAACCATATTCTTTTTTGAGCCTTGTGAAATAAGCAATAGCGTAATCTATCAAATTATCCAAATGGTTCTTGACTTCAGCAATCTGGTCTTCCAATGACTCAATTTTTTGTTGAGCTTTATCGATGTCAAATTTTGAAATACGTTTGATACGAATTTCTGTTAATCGTGTAATATCTTCTTCTGTTACTTCGCGTTTAAGATGTTTTGTATGTGGTTTCAATCCTGAATCAATTGCTGATATGACCCCTTCCCAAGTTTCTTCTTCTTCAATATCGCGATAGATTCGATTTTCAATAAATATGCGTTCTAAAGATGCATAATGCCATTGCTCCTGAAATTCTCCAAGTTTAATCTCTAATTCACTCTTAAGTAATTGAACAGTATTATCTGTTGAACGCCTTAACATTTCACTAACGCCAATGAATAAAGGCCTATTGTCTTCTATGACACAACCTAAAGGCGATATGGAACTTTCGCAATTAGTAAAGGCATACAAAGCATCTATGGTTTTATCCGGTGATATCCCTGAAGGTAAATGCACCAGTATTTCGACTTCAGCTGCCGTATTGTCTTCTATTTTCTTGATTCTGATCTTGCCTTTATCATTTGCCTTTAAAATAGAATCAATAAGACTACTGGTAGTTGTTCCAAAAGGAATTTCGGTTATTACTAAAGTGTTTTTATCGTATTGGGAGATCTTAGCCCTTATTCGCACTTTCCCCCCACGATTACCATCATTGTAATTCGTGAAATCGGCTATTCCAGCAGTTGGGAAATCAGGAAGTAATGTAAAACGTTTTCCTTTTAAATGCTTAATTGAAGCCTCTATTAATTCTATGAAATTATGCGGCAATATCTTCGTTGACAAACCGACAGCGATACCTTCTCCACCTTGTGCCAGCAGAAGAGGAAACATGACTGGCAGATTCACTGGTTCTTTTCTTCGACCATCATAGGAAACTTGCCACTCAGTGATTTTTGGATTATAGACGACATCCAAACCAAATTTGGATATCCGTGCTTCGATATATCTTGAGGCGGCCGCTCTATCGCCAGTAAGAATATTTCCCCAGTTACCTTGAGTATCTATGAGAAGGTCTTTCTGACCTATTTGCACCATGGCATCAGCAATACTGGCATCACCATGTGGATGATATTGCATTGTATGACCAACAATATTTGCAACCTTACTGTATCTGCCATCATCAAGGTCTTTCATAGAATGCATAATGCGTCGCTGCACAGGCTTAAAACCATCTTCTATGGCAGGTACAGCACGTTCTAGGATAACATAGGATGCGTAATCCAAAAACCAATCCTTGTACATGCCTGTGACACGTGTAATGGTATCCTGATTGCCAGCATCCTCAGGCTTACTCATATCCATATCCTCATTTTCTATATCCATTAAGCATCAAATTTGTTTTGTTTCACCACTTTATCCAAAGATTGTTTTAAATATTTCAATTTTTTATTACTTACCAAGGTCACATTGAATTTTAGTCTTTTCTGTTTATCTCCATGTGTTTTGAAATATAGATTCAGAGATTTATATATACCATAATTATTGAGTTTGAAGTACAGTAATTTCTTTTTTGGAAGCTCTGCCCTGTTTTCCCTATAATTAAGGAAATCAGAGAGCATTATGCCTTTATTGACTATTACCAGTATATTTCCTTCACTGTCGTATTCAAAGTACTTACACACCTTATGAGCGAAAAAGAGAACAATACCTAAACCAGAAAAAAGAAAAATATATCTCATTCTTCCACCACCAATAAAAGACTTTATGGCATCGAAGAACACGGTAGCAAAGACAAAAAGAACTACAAAAATAAAATACAATGTGACGACAGAACTCTTTGCTTTTTGGTTGTTAAATCGCATATTACTTTGCCTCTTCTACTATGTCCAATTCAACTTTCAAATTATTAATAATGAACTCCTGACGACTTGGTGTATTTTTACCCATATAGAATGACAACAATTCTTCAATAGACATATCCTTGTCGAGCATCACAGGGTCCAAACGTATATCTTCACCAATGAAATGCTTGAATTCATCTGGAGATATTTCACCAAGACCTTTAAAACGTGTGATCTCAGGACTAGGTTTTAATTTCGCAATAGCGTTAACACGTTCTTGTTCGCTATAGCAATAAATCGTCTCTTTTTTATTCCTAACGCGAAACAGTGGTGTTTGCAATATGTATAGATGCCCTTCTTTTATCAATTCAGGAAAGAACTGTAAAAAGAATGTTATCAGCAACAATCTAATATGCATACCGTCAACGTCAGCATCAGTGGCGATCACAATATTGTTATAACGCAAATCTTCAATGGTTTCTTCAATGTTCAAAGCTGCTTGAAGCAAATTGAATTCCTCGTTTTCATAAACTATTTTCTTACTCAGCCCGTAAGAGTTCAAAGGTTTCCCTTTTAAACTAAATACCGCCTGTGTATTAACATCTCGAGACTTTGTAATACTTCCAGAGGCAGAATCCCCTTCAGTTATGAAAAGGGTTGTTTCCAGTCTCCTATCATGCTTCAAGTCTCCAAAGTGTGCTCTACAGTCACGTAATTTCTTATTATGTAAGCTGGCCTTCTTCGCACGTTCTTTAGCCAACTTCCTAATGCCTGACAGCTCCTTACGTTCACGTTCAGCTTGCATGATCTTACGTTGAATCGCTTCTGCAATATTTGGATTCTTATGTAAGAAATTGTCCAACTGGGTTTTCATGAAATCATTGATAAATGTCCTCACGGTTGGCAAACCTCCACCCATCTCCGATGACCCCAATTTAGTTTTGGTCTGACTTTCAAAAACAGGCTCCATGACTTTAATCGATACTGCAGAGACTATGGATTTACGAACATCCGAAGCCTCATAATTCTTGCCATAAAACTCACGAATGGTTTTGACCAATGCTTCGCGAAATGCAGCTTGATGAGTTCCTCCTTGGGTTGTGTGTTGACCATTAACGAACGAGTGATATTCTTCTGAATACTGCGTCTTACTATGCGTAATGGCCACCTCTATATCTTCACCTTTTAAATGGATGATTGGATAGACCAGATCAGAATCGTTGATGTTTTCCTGCAACAAATCCTTGAGTCCGTTTTCGCTATGATATTTCTCACCATTGAAAATTATGGTCAGACCTGTATTCAAGTAGACATAGTTCTTGAGCATCTTCTCTACATACTCATTTCGGTATTTATAGTTCTTGAAAATGACTTCATCCGGAATAAATGACACTTTGGTCCCTTTTCTACGAGACGTATCATCAAGCATGTCCTGGTTGGTTAAATTACCTTGCTCAAACTCCGCAGAAGCAGATTTACCATCTCGTGTCGATTCTACCCTAAAGAAAGAGGATAATGCATTAACAGCCTTTGTACCAACGCCATTCAATCCAACGGATTTCTTAAAAGCCTTTGAATCGTATTTCCCACCAGTATTCATTTTCGAAACAACATCAACAACTTTACCTAACGGAATCCCTCTCCCATAATCGCGAACGGTCACTTTATTGCCTTGAATCGAAATATCTATGGTCTTTCCAGAGCCCATGACATATTCGTCAATAGAATTGTCCAGAACTTCCTTAACAAGTATGTAAATCCCATCATCTGGAGACGATCCATCACCAAGTTTACCAATATACATTCCAGGACGCATACGGATATGTTCTTTCCAATCGAGCGAACGGATGTTATCTTCGGTATATTTGGTCTCTTGAGACATTGGCGCGTAAGTTTAAGACGAGTCGCTAATATAAGATTTCACTTGAAAAAATGAAATACAGAAGGTACAAAGTAATTAACAATAAAGCACCGATTTTGTTGACAAAAGTGTCTTATAATACTATTAATTGAAGTAACTGTTCTTTTTCCTTGAATAAGTGAAACCCCATTAAGAATAGCACCCAAATGAGAGAAGGTATAAAAAAGAACTTTATAGTAATATCAAAAGCGATTTTCAAGAAGAGATGAATACAAAAAGTGTTTAAGAAAAACACAAATGATAAGTCAAATAACGGGTTTTCGCCAAAAATGGATTCAACAACAATCTCCATGAACAATGTGGGAAACATAAAACCGAAGCCCAATAAGATGGACCCTATAAACGGAGCTTTGTTAATTTCATTTACGTCATTGATCCAATTAAGCTTGCGAGATGCGACGGAAACGATGAACATTGTTTAAACATTAAACAAGAAATGCATCACATCGCCATCCTTAACAATGTAATTCTTGCCTTCTACGCGCATTTTACCTGCTTCCTTTACTTTTGCCTCGCTTCCAAAAGAAACATAATCATCATAGGAAATGACTTCAGCACGAATAAATCCTTTTTCAAAATCGGTATGGATAACGCCTGCCGCTTGCGGTGCAGTAGAGCCTATATCAATAGTCCATGCTCTCACTTCCTTAACACCTGCCGTAAAGTAAGTTTGCTGGTTCAATAGTTTATAAGCTGACCTAATGAGCTTGGCAGATCCTGGTTCTTCAAGACCAATGTCCTGCAAGAACATTTGTCGCTCTTCGTAATCATCCAATTCGTTTATATCCGCTTCCGTTCCGACGGCCAACACCAAGACTTCAGCTTGCTCGTCCTTCACATTCTCTCTCACCAGCTCAACATAGGCATTACCTGAAATGGCAGAGCCCTCATCCACATTACAGACATACATCACAGGTTTGTCTGTAATCAATTGCAACGGCGCAACGAACTCATCATAATCATCTTCTGAAAACTCAATGGCTCGCACCGAAGTACCAGACTCTAATGTCTCTTTTAATCTTAACAACACAGCCTCTTCTTTTTGGGCTTCTTTGTTACCTGTTTTTGCTGCACGTTTGACTTTGTCAAGCTTTTTCTCAACAGTTTCAAGATCCTTTAATTGTAACTCCATGTCAATCGTCTCTTTATCCCTTATAGGGTCTATGGATCCATCAACATGAACTATATTGTCATTATCAAAACAACGCAATACATGAAGAATTGCGTCGGTTTCACGAATATTCCCTAAAAACTGATTTCCTAGGCCTTCCCCTTTGCTAGCACCTTTTACCAAACCAGCGATATCAACAATCTCTACAGTAGCTGGCATCACACGTTCAGGATTCACTAATTCTTCCAATTTGGCTAGCCTTGGGTCAGGAACATTGACTACGCCAATATTTGGCTCTATAGTACAAAATGGAAAATTGGCACTCTGTGCTTTCGCATTTGAGAGACAATTGAATAAAGTTGACTTTCCAACATTAGGTAATCCGACAATTCCAGCTTTCATATATCATTATTTTTTTCGCTTGCAAATATAACATTATCAATATTATCAATTCAGATAATATTAATGTGTTTTTTCCCACATAATAGTACGGCAAAACCATCCATTTACCAACAAGAACCAACTTTATCCGCTATTCTTAACAAAATGTTAATGCATTTGCTCTATTTTTACAATACTAATTTTAAACACTCTTAAAAAATGAAAAAAATTACTTTATTATTTACACTGATGCTAATTACAAGTTTCTCTTTTGCCCAGCAAGAGGTTTCAGGTACGGTCACTGATAGTGCTGGTGATCCAATACCAGGTGTCAATATTGTAGAAAAAGGAACTTCAAATGGAACATCTTCTGATTTTGATGGGAATTATTCAATTTCTGTTGGAGACGATGCTACTTTGGTATTTAGCTATGTAGGTTATGGAATCCAAGAAGTCTCGGTTGATGGCAGGTCGAATATCAATGTGACTATGGCTGGTGGGGAATCATTAGGAGAAATAGTCATTACTGGTTCTCGTACTGCACCTAGAAGTCAAATCGATACACCTTTGCCAATAGATGTACTGCAGGCTGAGGAATTGACATCGACTGGTCAAGCAACATTCGATAAGGCATTACAATACAGGATTCCATCTTTTAACACGGTGCAAACACCTGTTAATGATGCAACCTCTCTATTGGATCCTTATGAAATTAGAAACATGGGACCAAGTAGAACATTAATACTTATTAATGGTAAACGAAAGAACTTAAGTGCCTTGCTTTATACGCAAACCTCTCCAGGTCGCGGTGAAACAGGCGCAGATATTTCAGCGATACCAACAGACGCAATTAAGCGAGTTGATATTTTACGTGATGGTGCATCTGCACAATATGGGTCTGATGCCATTGCTGGAGTAATGAATATCATACTTAAAGACAACGTAGGTGCCGGTTCAACTACCTTAAGAACTGGGTTAACTTCCGAAGGTGATGGTGAAATGGTAGGTGTTAGTGTTAATAATGGTACTTCTATCGGAGATGATAAAGGGTTTATTAACTATACCGTGGATTTTTCCAAGGTAAATCAGGCTAACAGACCAGGTACTGTAAGTGCCGAAGGCGAAGCAGCAGATTTTGGGGCTAACCTAACAGATGTGCAAGAATTCTTGTCGCGTAAACCGGATGCAGGAAACATCAATGGTTCTCCTGAAACAGCATCTTCAAAATTCTTGATTAATGCTGGGATTGACTTAAGTGACAATTCTCAACTTTATTTTAATGCTGCTTACGTTTATAAGAAAGTGAACAGTTTTGCGAATTACAGGACACCTTACTGGAGAACAGTCACTGATTTTCCATATTTAGCCGATTTCTTCCCTGGTGACAATCCAAACAATGCTGGTGGTTATGATGGGTATGTGCCAACATTCGAAGGTTTATTGAACGATTACAACGGGACTGTTGGATTAAAGACCAAAGTAAACGATTGGAATGTTGATTTAAGTTACACCACTGGTGGGAACACTCAAACATATAAGGTAAACGATACACATAACAGAAACGTTGTGTACTCCCCTTCAACTTGGGTTGATGCAAATAATAATGGTATCGTTGATGATGGTGAAATCACTGAAGGATCTCAATTATATAGAGAAAACAGTGCCCAGTCATTCGATCCGGGTGGAACTCGTTTCACGCATAATGTAGGAAATATTGATATCTCAAGAATATTATCCGACCAAATAAGCATTGGTTTTGGTGCGGAGTTCAGAAATGAGGTTTTTGAAGTCATTGAAGGTACATTAGATTCTTATGACGGTGGTGGCGCCGATTCTTTTTCCGGAAATGCACCTCAAAATTCTGGTAAATTCAATCGTTACAACTTTGGTGGTTACTTCTCATTGGATTTTGATGTTTCAGATGAATTCCTCTTAAGTGGAACAATCAGGACTGAAAACTATTCAGATTTTGGGAATACCTTTGTTTATAAGTTAAGTTCTCGTTACAAGATAACAGATGACTATACTTTAAGAGGGTCTTATTCTACAGGATTCAGAGCACCGACCTTACACCAGATATTTACTCAAAAAGCCCAATATAGCTTTGTGCCTGGTTCAGGTATTCAAGTCGGTGGACTTATAAATAACGTCTCTACACAAGCCAAGCTTTTAGGGATTCCTGAATTAGATGCGGAAGAATCTACCAACTTTACCATTGGTGTTGGTGGCCGTATTACAAGTACTCTAAGTTTTACTGTCGATTACTATAATATTGCTGTGAAGGATAGAATTGTATTAGGTACGGAAATTGGGGCAACTGGAGATGTAACAAATCCACTTGACATACTCTTATCTTCAAACAACTTAAGTGATATAAGTTTCTTTTCCAATGCGATCGATACAAGGACTTCAGGATTGGATGTGGTAATAAGCCAAAAGAGTATAGCCTTGGGTGATGGTAGTTTGGACCTTAATTTGTCCGGGAATTATACCATCCAGAACGAGAGAGATGGTGCTGTTAAGAATATTCCATTGGTAGCTAATGCAGGACAATCTGTAGTAAACGAAACACAAGAAGCATTGTTCTTTACTTCAAGGCCTGAAACAAAATGGATTTTGGGTGCTAACTATGAGGTTGGAAAATTTGGATTTTCCCTGAATAACACATATTTCGGAACCACTAAATTCGCTCAGCAAGGATTGCAAGATCTAGAAGGTCTATTTATCAATGCCGCTGATATCCCAGCTGGTGCTGTTTCAGACGGTGGTTCGGATCTAAGAACAGAGTTCGATCCAAATATTGTGACAGACTTAGGTGTTACATACAATGCAACGGATAAATTAACCTTGCAACTTAATGTGAATAATTTATTGAATGTTTT
>Ga0316201_10003307_pt1 | contig 11865 bp, 8 predicted proteins | sample CS6wburrow_MG_FD_204516 | JGI IMG/M metagenome (GOLD analysis project Ga0316201, IMG submission 204516) | Coastal sediment microbial communities from Delaware Bay, Delaware, United States - CS-6 worm burrow | ecosystem: Environmental > Aquatic > Marine > Coastal > Sediment | place: USA: Delaware... | reverse complement strand
AATACCGCATCGGCCTCCAGCAGTTGGTGCGTAAGCTTGGCCTGAGCGATCATGTGATTTTCCAAAACCGTTTTGTCGAACAAGAGACACTTTATGAATTTTTAGGGGTCGCTGATATCTACATCACTCCCTATCTTGATGAAGCCCAGATCACCTCTGGTACGCTTGCTTATGCAATGGGAACCGGCAAAGCGGTTATTTCGACACCCTATTGGTATGCTAGCGAAATGCTCGACGAGGGCCGCGGCCGAATCGTGCCCTTTAATAATCCCGATGCCATGGCCGAGCAAATCATCGACTTGCTGGACAATGAAACGGAGCGGCATGGGTTGCGCAAAAAAGCCTATACCTTTTGTCGTGAGGCGATCTGGAAGGAAGTCTCCCGGCAATATTTACAAGTCTTCAGCGATGTCAGGGCCCAAAGAGCCAAAAACCCGCGCCCCTACCACCTATACAAGCATGATGTCATCCCTATCACCAAATTTCTCATCCCGCCCATCAAGCTGGATCACCTGAAAACCATGACCGATGATACGGGCATTTTTCAGCATGCCATCTATACGATACCCAACCTCGATCATGGTTATTGCACCGACGACAATGCCAGAGCCTTGGTGGTTGCCGTCATGAGGAAAAAATACCTCGTTAACAATATCGCTTGGTTTGAATCCCTAAGCAGCCGCTATTTAAGCTTTCTTCACCATGCTTTCAATACAGAAACCGGACGGTTTCGCAACTTTATGAACTATTCACGGCAATGGCTTGAGGAAATCGGCTCCGAAGATTCTCATGGTAGAGCCGTTTTAGGGCTGGGCCGGTCAATAGCCGTTTTGGATAATCCAGGACAACTGGCCATGGCAACCAAGCTTTTTACCCAGTCTATCGGCTGCCTTGAAAAATTGGTTGCACCTCGTGCGACGGCCTTCGCCATTGTGGGAATACATGCCTATCTCACCCAGTTTTCCGGTGATAGCGAGGTCCGCCGAGTTCGAGATGTCCTAGCGGATAAACTGCTCCAACCATTCACTGACCAAGCCACTGAGGACTGGCCTTGGCTAGAAGATGTCGTCACCTATAGCAACGGCAGCATACCCCAAGCTCTGCTACTTTCCGGTCAATCAATGCAACGCGAAGATATGATTGAAATGGGACTACGTTCTCTCAAGTGGTTGCTCAAAATCCAGACCACCGATGGACACTTCACGCCGGTGGGAAACAACGGCTGGTATCCGAAAGGGGGCACCATGGCCCGCTTCGACCAGCAACCGATTGAGGCAAACACCATGATTGATGCCTGTGTTGAGGCTTATAACGTCACCCGCGATCTCAACTGGATCGAAAGTGCGGTCAACTGTTTCAACTGGTTTCTTGGAGATAACGACCTGAATATGCCCCTCTACGATCCAAAAACGGGCGGTTGTCGCGATGGACTTTTGGCCAATGGGATCAATCAAAATGAAGGTGCCGAGTCATCTTTGGCTTGGTTGCTTTCCTTAATCACCATTCAAAAACTCAATGCCGATGTCATTTTAAAACAACCCACTACCAAACCTCTAACCTAACTTAAAGAAGGAAACATTATGCGTATTGCTATGTTATCACCGATTGCTTGGCGTGCCCCGCCTAAACATTATGGCCCTTGGGAAAGCGTCACTTCCCTTTTGACCGAGGGTTTAGTTTCCTGCGGTCATAAGGTTACCCTCTTTGCTACCGGGGATTCCCAAACCAACGGCAGTCTGCATGCCGTCTGTGCCAAAGGCTATGAGGAAGACCCAAGCATCGATCCTAAAGTATGGGAATGCCTACACATTTCCGAACTGTTTGAGCGAGCCGATCAGTTCGACATCATTCACAACCAGTTCGACTTCCTGCCCCTAAGCTATTCTGGCTTGGTTGACACGCCAATGATCACAACGATCCATGGTTTCTCCTCTCCTAAAATTTTGCCCGTTTATAAAAAATACAACGGGAAGACCTTCTACGTTTCGATCAGCGATGCGGATCGCGCCTCGGAATTGGACTATATCCGAACCATTCACCACGGCATTGACCTCAAGCAATTTGAATTTCAATCCGAACCAGATGATGATACCCTACTTTTCTTTGGGCGTATCCACCCAGATAAAGGGGCTAAAGAAGCCTTGGAAGTCGCCAAAGCTTGTGGGAAAAAACTCATTCTCGCCGGAATCATTCAAGACAAGGACTATTTTCGCCAATACGTCGAACCCCTGTTGGATGAGCAACAAGCGGTTTATCTGGGTAGCGTTGGCCCCGCGCAGCGTAATCAATTGCTTGGCAAGGCATCGGCACTATTACATTTGATTCAATTCGATGAGCCTTTTGGTCTGTCCGTGATCGAATCTATGGCTTGTGGCACCCCGGTGATTGCCTTTAATCGGGGAAGTATGCCCGAACTGATCGAGGATGGAAAGAACGGTTTTCTGGTCAATACTACCGAAGAAGCTATCGAAACCGTTACCCGAATCAAAGAAATTGATCGCGCCGAATGTCGCCGCCGAGTGGAGCGGGACTTTACCATTGAGCGGATGACCGATCAATATATTGAGGTTTACCAACAAATCCTGAATCAGACCCAAAGGGAGGAAAAAAAGCCTTGGGGCTATTATCGGGTGTTGGCCGAACAACTGGGTTACAAGGCAAAAGAAATCGTCGTCATGCCAAACAAGCGTCTGAGCTTGCAGCGCCATCAACGACGGACCGAACATTGGTATATTCTGGAAGGTCAGGCTGAAGTTACGCTTGGCGATAAAACCATGCGCTTAGGGGTCGGAGAATCGTTGGATATCTTGAAAAAAACTCTCCATCGGGTTGCCAATCCTGGGACAACAGAATTGCGTTTCATTGAACTACAAAGAGGCGACTATTTCGGCGAAGATGACATTGAACGTTTCGACGATGATTATGGTAGAGCTTAAATTTAATAGCACACACGATAGCGGATACACGTCACTTTTATTATTGTCTGAATCATAATTTTCAGAATTTGAGAATTTTCAGAATTTAAGAATTTTTAGAATTATAAATATGAAGCTGATGTGACACAGACAGATTTTTGGGCGAGTACTGATGTTCGCCCCTATACACAATTGTAGTAAAAACAAACCGGCGTGTTTGCCGGTTGAAGCTATTTGCGTAATATCAGTTATGATAATAAAAAAGTGTCATTCTGAAAATGATCTCGCTTCGCTTCGTTACTTCGTTTCTGATTCAGACAAAAAAATGATTAAACCAGAATCAACCCATTGTCCAGTTGTCTAAAATTTTAAATCGAGGATTTAAAAAATGTCTAATAAATACCCGATAGTCACAAGATACCAAGGAAACCCGATCCTCACCAAAGAAGATGTTCCCTATCCCGTTGCGACCGTTTACAACGCTGGCGTAGTCAAGCATGAAGGCCGTTACATAATGTTGTTCCGCTCCAATTTGCAAAATGGACGTTCTATCATTGGTCGGGCCGATAGCGACGATGGTTATTCCTTTAAAGTGGCACCGAAGCCCTTTCTTATCCCTTCCAATAACCCACAGTTTGCTGAATATGAGGAATGGGGCGTGGAAGACTTGCGGATTTGTCCTTGTGAAGGAGAATATCTACTGACCTACAGTGCTTATTCCCGTCATGGGGTCCGCATCGCGCTGGCACGTACCAAAGACTTCCAAGCGGTGGAACGGGTATCCTTGATCACTCAAGCGGACATGCGTAACGTAGTTATCTTTCCGCAAAAATTCAAGGGCCGTTATGTACGTCTGGATCGGCCCCACTCAGAAATATCTCCTTGGTCTACTTGGATATCCTATTCCCCTGATCTAGTTCATTGGGGAGATTCCAAGATACTGATCAAACCGGTGCATTATCATTGGGATGAGATGAAGGTTGGGCCCGGTCCACAGCCGATTCAAACCAAGGAAGGATGGTTGCAAATCTACCACGGAGTCTATAAAACCATGTCCGGCACGGTTTACCGCTTAGGTGTGGCATTGCACGATCTTGACGATCCCGCTCAACTACGTGGCGTATCAGACCGCTGGATATTGGAACCAGAAGCACCTTGGGAGATCAGCGGTTATGTACCTAATGTGGTCTTTAGTTGCGGGGTCGTTCCCGAAGAGGATGGCACGATCAAGCTTTACTGGGGCGGAGCCGACACGGTGATGTGCGTTGGTACCGCACTGATCGACGATCTGGTCCAACTCTGTTTGTCCGATAATCGGCCTCCCTTATAGTGTGTTGACTGAGATATTTTAGCAATCATTCTTTCAGCCTATAATTAAGTATATTATTCTGTCCTCCTCTTTGCTAAAGGGGAGCCAGGAAGGATTTTAGCAAGCATGAAAAATACACCGATTAAAAAGTTTAAACTACCTGATAACACTCAACAAACTATTTAACAACATGAAAAAAAATAAAATGGATCAAAAGCCAAACAAAATTTCTGTCACCAGAGAAAGGATCAAAATTTTAGGAGACGCATCACGGGTGATCACCCGTCTACATAGGCCAAAAAATGTTCAGCGCATCTCCAATATCATTGAACGAGTATTGAGTTTACCCAAGCCTACCGTTGAAGAACTCTTGAAGCATGTTATGGCCGATTTTTCTCCGCGCCACCGAGATATTAAGCATATTTTTCAGCGGCACTTCAAGGCAGTTGATGAGTTTCTTCCAGCCGGCTTTAAAGTCAGCGATAACCAAAGAAACTTGATTGGGGCCTATTTCACGATGGAGTATTCCATCGAATCGGCGGCTTTATTCAATCCTTCCATCGTCCCCCATCCCTATCAATCCCAATTGCCTAGCGGGAGCCTACGGTTTATTATGAGCCTACGAGCTACCGGAGAGGGACACATCTCCTCAATCGTTTTTCGCAGTGGAACCCTCGATCGATACAACCAGATTATTTTTGATCCAATCAGCGATTATGTCGAAACGCCGGAACTCCAGATGGATCCGCTTTATGATCGCGCTTTGTTTCAGTTAAAACTCGCTGAAATCGATGCGTTGAATGAGGTTACCAAGCGACTTATGAGCCGATTACCGGAGACTTTCAGCTACAAGCGATTAAAACAAGTCATTGAGGAATTCCGTTCCCAAAGATTCTTTTCCCAGAAGATTCAAAACGACATTCTGGAGATCGTGTACTGGCTCGCCCATTCAAATTACGAAATTAATTTCAGGCCCGACCAAAGAATATCGGAACGGGTGATTTTTCCAGTCTCGGAAAACGAAAGTGGCGGCATTGAAGACGCTCGATTCGTCCGGTTTGTAGGCGATCATGGCGAGGCGACCTATTACGCGACCTATACCGCCTTTAACGGTTTCAATATCTTACCACAACTGATCGAAACGCGGGATTTCATCAAATTCCATATTGCCACCCTCAATGGCAAGGCTGTGCAAAACAAGGGCATGGCCCTGTTTCCGCGCAAGATCAACGGCAAGTACGCGATGCTCTCGCGCCAAGACGGAGAAAACAACTACCTGATGTTAACGGACAACATCCACTTTTGGCATGAGCAGAAACTCATCCAAGAGCCTCTCCAAGCTTGGGAGTTCTTTCAAATTGGCAATTGTGGTTCGCCGCTGGAAACGGAAAAGGGTTGGCTGGTACTCACTCATGGTGTTGGGCCTATGCGTCAATACAGCATTGGAGCCATCTTACTGGATTTAGAAAACCCGTCAAAGATAATTGGCCGTCTTCACGACCCCTTATTGACTCCCCACGAAACCGAGCGAGAAGGCTATGTTCCCAATGTCGTTTACACCTGCGGGGCGATGATTCATCGTGGCGAATTGGTCATTCCTTATGCGATGTCTGATTTGATGTCGGGCATTGCAACGGTCAAGGTGTCTGAACTGTTAGACGCGATGAAGTGAGGTTCATTTGCGTGTGAAAATCGGGAACCGATTACAATTATTGAAGCGCACAACCCCTTCGAGCTTGTGGCATTCTTAAATCCCACTGATAACTGATAACTGATAACTGACAAAATGCGAGAATACAAACAGCTTTTAGATAAAGGTTCCCATCCGTTTAGTCATTTTATTCTATGGATAACGGTATTGTTTTTTATCACGGCCGGGGTTTGGGCCCATTATTCTACCCTTGATGAAGTGACTCGTGGCAACGGTAAAGTGATCCCTTCTCGTCAGGTGCAAGTGGTGCAAAATTTGGAAGGGGGGATTGTTTCAGAGATTTTGATCAAGGAAGGGGATATTGTAAAACGGGGAGAAGTTTTGTTGCGTATTGACGATACGCGCTTTTCGGCTTCTATGCGTGGAAGCCAACTGACTTCGGCCGGGATGGAGGCGAAAATAGCCCGTTTAACCGCAGAAGCGCATGGTAAGGCTTTTAAATTACCCCGCAAATTAAATCGTAATCGTTCCAAAAAAGAGTTGTTCATGAATGAACGCGCTTTAACTGAATCACGCCGACAAGAATTACAAGCGAGTATTGATGTTTTAAAGCAGCAAAAAAGTCAAAAGCGACATGAAATCACTAAATTAACAGCGAGACAAGAACAACTTCAACACAGTTATGATTTGGCTCAACAGGAATTGACGATTATCAAACCGTTGGTTAATAAAGGTGTGATGTCGGAAGTGGAATTACTGCGTTTGCAACGTGAAACCAGTACGCTGAAAGCGGAATTAGACAGTACTCGTCTCAGTATTCCGCGTTTACGGGCTGCCATTACGGAAGCGGAAAGCAAAATGGAAGAACTCTCAGCCAGTTTTCGCACCCGTGCTTTGACGGAATTGAATGAGATTAAAGCCGAACTGTCACATATTGATGAAGAAAAGCGTGTTCTGAAAGATCGGGTGACACGTACTGCCGTTCGTTCTCCCGTCAAGGGTACGATTAAACAAATCAAAATCACGACGATCGGTGGCGTGGTTCAACCTGGCATGGATTTAGTCGAAATCGTTCCTTTAGAAGACAGTTTATTGATTGAAGCCGAAATTCGCCCCTCTGATATCGCGTTTTTGCATCCTGGGCAAGAAGCGATGGTTAAATTCACGGCTTACGATTTTTCCATTTTTAGCGGCTTAAAAGCCTCTTTGGAACATATCAGCGCGGATACGATTATCAATGAACGCGGTGAAGCCTTCTTCTTGATTCGGCTCCGCACTGAACGCAATTATTTAAGAAGCGAAGATAAACCCTTACCGATTATCGCTGGGATGACAGTCAATATAGACATATTAACGGGTAAAAAAAGCTTGCTTGATTATTTATTGAAACCGATTAAAAAAGCGCAAGAACAGGCATTGCGGGAACGTTGAATTAATGATCCGAATTTAATGCGCCGCGCGCGAGGCAGAGCAAATCTACAAAAAAACGTGATCATCAAGTAATCATTCTTTGGAAAACGTTTTCTAAATGTTGAGTAAAACCGGTTTCGTCCATTAGAGATGAGGCTTGCATTCTTTCACGCAAGTTGGTTCGTAATTGTTGTAGGTGTTCAGTATTGTTAGCCAGTTTGAGGCAAATGTTGATATATTCTTCTGGTGTGTGGGCAATCAGTTCGGTGAGTTCGATGGCTGATAATATACTGAGTCCTTGTCTGGCAACTTGTCTATCGCCGACTAAAGTGACGACTGGGATACCCATCCAGAGGGCTTCAAAGGTGGTGGTGCCTCCAGTAAAGGGGTAGCTGTCAAGGGCTATATCGACTTCGTGATAGGTATTGAGGTGTTCGGGGGAAGGGCTTCGCCCTAACAATATGAGTCGTTCTGATTCGATATTGAGTCGCGCAAATTGTGCTATTAAAGCTTCTCTTGTCGCCAGATCATTGAGGCTTTTGGTTTTGATGAGTAGTCGTGAACCTGAAACGGCCTGTAATACGTCTGCCCATAATGCCAGCAATTCAGGATTGAGTTTGGCATAGTTGTTCAGTGAACTAAAGGTGATATAACCTTTTGTTAAGGCCGGTAAGGCTTGGCTCACAGCTGGGCTTTGCTCATTGGGGCGGAAACAAAAGTAACTGCCAGGCATTCTGAGCACGCTTTCTGAATTAAAGGCTTCGGCACGGCCTTCTGGATCCATGTACCCATCGCTTATTCGGTAGTCGATAGCGGTTAGCCCCGTGGTGTTGGGATAACCCAGATAGGTGATTTGGATAGGGGCCGGTTTTCGGGCAAAAACCAGTAGACGGTTGTCGGCCGTATGTCCAGATAAATCAATTAAGATGTCAATCTGATCTTGCCGGATTCGTTCAGCTAAAGCGTCATCGGAAAGTCCAAAGCAGTCTATCCAGTGATCGGCGTACTGTTGGAGACGCGCTGTAAAGTCATCGAATTGTTTATTGTTGTGATAACAGAAAATCTCAAATTGTTGATGATCATGATGCGCTAAAACAGGTTCAATAAAATAGGCAACCGGGTGTTTTCTGAAATCGGCTGAAACATAGCCCAATTTGATTTTGCTGATTTTGCCTTGAGAGGCGGGAGAGTGAACGTGTTGCTCATGGCGTGGTTGATTGATAAGGGATAAGGGTTCACAGAACACGGCATTGAATCTTTGGTGTTCTAAAAAAAGGGCGTTTTGATCGTAACCCATGACATAGTTGATGCACAGTAATAGGTTACTGTGAGCGAGGGGAATCGCTTTGATTTCTAAAGTGCGTCGATAATGCGCGATGGCTTTATCAAATCGGCCTTGATCTTTCCAGGCCGTCGCGAGATTGTTATGGGCTTCAGCACTATTGGGATTTAAATCAAGGGCCCGTTGAAAATACACCATCGCTTCTGCGAGTTGCCCCTGATTTTTGAGAAGCGTTCCGAGTTCATTGTGTGCTGTGACATCATTGGGATTTAAGGCAATCGCTTGTTGGAAACAAGCTAAGGCGTCGCGGGGTTTACCCTGCTGAATAAGGGTATAGCCTAAATTGCTGTAAGCATCGGCATCATTAGGATTTAAAGCAATGGCTTGTTGGAAACAGGTTATGGCTTGGGCCCATTGCCCTTGTTCATTCAGCGTTTTACCGAGATTGCGATGGGTACTGGATTCATTGGGATTTAAACGGATAGCGCGTTGATAAGCCGTAATAGCTTCGGCCGGTTTACCTTGGGCACTGAGGGCATTGCCAAGATTATTATAGGCTTGGACAAAATTAGGGTTTAAAGCTAAAGCACGTTGAAGCGTTTCAACGGCTTGCTCATATTGTTCTTGATCATTAAAGGCCTTTCCCAGATTATTATAGGCCTCGATAAAATCCGGTTTTAAAGTCAAGGCTTGTTGATAACAATTCACCGCTTGATTGAATTGTGCCAAAGCCATAAAGGCATTACCCAAGTTGTTATGGGCTTCAGGATAATCGGGATTTAAAGCAAGGGCCCGTCGAAAACATTCAACGGCTTGTGACGATTTTTCTTGACAATTCAGTACATTACCAAGGCTATTATAAAAATGGGAGACAGAAGGGTTGATGCGTATAGCCTTTGAAATGAGTTCAAGGGCAACCTCATAGTTTTCAACTCGAATCGCGATGACACCCAATAAATGGAGCATTTCACTATTATTAGGTTCGGCCTGCAATATTTGGCGACAGATCGATTCAGCCTGTTGTAATTGCCCCGCATTGTAAGATTGCAAGGCCATTTGAACAGCTTGAGGAAGGGTTAAAGTTTGCGAAGCCGATTTTTTAGATGAATTTGACGGCGTTTTTTTTTACGTTTAGACATGATGTTAAATTCGTTTATCCCCGTAATGAGTTGTACTCAGTTTAGTTAAATTAGTTTATCCCCGTAATGAGTTGTACTCACACTCTCGTTATACTCAGTTATAGAAGATATTCTCATCAATAATGTCTAATCCCGAAAATTCAACTCTGAATAACAAAAAAAGCTCACACCTCATTCCTTTGGCTTGCTTGCCTATTTCCTAACAGATTACTATTCTTTGAGAGAGTTCACCCTTTCCAAACTTAATCCAGTGACTTGCGCTATCTGTTCTTCTGTCAAAGAACCGAGAGATAACAGATTACGAGCAGACATTTCTGCCGCTTCTTTCCAGCCTTCTTTCTTACCTTCTTTCTTACCTTCTTTCTTACCTTCTTTCTTAGCCACTTCCTTGATTTTCTGAATTTTTTCTTGTTTCACAGCTTCCATACTGTATTCGTCGAACATCTTCGCACGTTCGTGGGGAGTCACTTTATTTTTTTCAATCACTTCAAAAACGTGTTGGATTTCAGGATGGGTATATTTGGATTCGTCAACTTCTTCATCCAAACTGTCTTCTATCGCTTCCATCCATTCGTGATATTGGGGCGGCGTGAGTTTCTTATTCAAGTATTTGGGGCAAATGTAAATAATCTTATGGTCAATTTCGCCAATGGGATGACCTTTCAAGTCCTTCGGATCAAAATCGGTGATGGTGATATCCTTTTTGTGTCGATCACCAGAAGTTAAAATAACGAGTGTAAAAACTTTCAAATCTGGACGATAGTCTTTTGACTGAACGACTTGCTCCAGTAAGGCAGCACAATGGTAGTGCAAAAATCGGTGATAGTGATCGGGAAAACGGACATGCTGCATATCGACGATGATCCTATTTTTCTTGTCCTCCGCATAGAGATCAAACTTCGCAGCGACATTGCCTATCGGTGGATCATAAACTTTATCTTTTTCGACAGTATCAATTTCAAGTTTAATGTTCAGAAAATCATGGACAAAAGCCGTGAATATTTCAGGAACACTAAAGGCCTTTTTGAATATAACATCGTAACGTAAGGGGGCGACTTGTTTCATGCTATTAGTTTCCTTAATTCGTTAACAAAATGACACCGATTTTTAGGATAAGCGGATAAATTATTGAATAATCAAAGAGATAATCCTGTCAATCCCATCAATCCGTTAAATAAATCGCATCGGCACCGCGCAAACGACATTCAATTGCGATCTGAGCAGAGCGGTCAGCCAACATTTGCGTGAGTGAAATCAAGTGCATCAGCGGAAAATACGATACCTTATGTATAACCTCTGATGCCAATTGCTGATCTTGAGTTGGACGAATAATGGCTGCGGCACATTCGGGAAGTACTAAAGTCGGACAAATCACTTCTACCGCATTTTTCTGAATCTCTTGGAGACATAGCAAACTTTCAGCATAAGCCGGTTCATTAGGACGCAGTGAGGCAATGAATACACTGGCATCTATAGTTGCACTCGTCATCTTCGCATATCGTACAATAGTTCAACGGCACTTTTCTCGCTTTTCCAAGCTTTATCTATTTTTTGGCCTAATTCGCACCACTGATTTTGCCAATGGCTTATTTCGGATGTGCGTTCTATCGGTTTTTGACTGTGTTGAGAAAGTAATGACTCAATTTTTAGCCAATCCGCATAATCAATTTGTACGGCGATAGGTTGCATCACTTCATTAGTGACAATTTTTTTTGCAATCTGGGGCATAGTTATCTCCTTTTTGAGTTCCCCGTTATTTTTGAACACTGAAAATGGACTCTCAATATCCTTAAGTTGATAATTTTTAGTGATTTAATGTTCTAATCTGTTGCTGTACTCAAATAATACTCTGAACAAGTCTTACACAGATTTTTAGGATAAACAGGATTAATTCACACCAATAATAAAATCCTGTCAATCCGTCAAGAAGTGGCAGCCTGTTCCAATCCATTTGGCGTGTTGTCTGATAAAACCTACCTTAAGGTGAATGCAGAGGCTACTTTTTTGGCTTAGGTTGATTCGGTTTTGGGCCTGTCGCATCCTTGTCTCGCTCATTTGGTATATGCATACGAATCTGTTCATAGAGGTACCACTGTCTTTCTAGTGATAAGCCCTTTGGAAAGATTTGGGACGGAAGCCCAAATGCTTTGTCTTTACCA
>Ga0316201_10003306_pt1 | contig 11865 bp, 9 predicted proteins | sample CS6wburrow_MG_FD_204516 | JGI IMG/M metagenome (GOLD analysis project Ga0316201, IMG submission 204516) | Coastal sediment microbial communities from Delaware Bay, Delaware, United States - CS-6 worm burrow | ecosystem: Environmental > Aquatic > Marine > Coastal > Sediment | place: USA: Delaware... | reverse complement strand
ATTTTACAGCCGGAGTTAAAGAGGTGCGAGCATGGACCATGCATGTTGGTGAAACGGCTCCACAAGCAGCTGGAGTTATCCATACCGATTTTGAAAAAGGCTTCATCAGGGCAGAAGTGATGAAATACGATGATTTTGTTCATTATGGTAGTGAGGCAAAGGTAAAGGAAGCAGGTAAATTGGCCATTGAAGGTAAAGAGTATATAGTAAAAGACGGCGATATCATGCACTTTAGATTTAATGTTTAAAAATAGAAATGAAATTTCATCTTAAAGGATCAGACCAAGATAGTAAAGCAAGAGCAGGTATTATTACTACCGAACATGGAATTATTGAAACGCCAATCTTTATGCCTGTCGGTACTGTGGCTTCAGTGAAGGCTGTACATCAACACGAATTAAAAGATGATATCAATGCCGAAATTATTTTAGGAAATACATATCATTTATATCTTCGGCCACAAACTGAAATATTAGAAAAGGCGGGTGGATTACATAAGTTTATGAATTGGGATCGGCCTATACTTACTGATAGTGGCGGATATCAGGTATATTCCTTATCCGGGAACAGAAAGATCAATGAGGAAGGGGTGAAATTCAGATCACATATTGACGGTTCTTCACATTTTTTTTCTCCTGAATTTTCAATGGACATACAGCGTAGCATAGGTGCTGATATTATTATGGCCTTTGATGAATGTACGCCTTACCCATGCGATTATAACTATGCTAAAAGATCTATGCATATGACCCACAGATGGTTAGATCGATGCGTTGCACATGTTGAAAAAACACCGGTAAAATATGGGTTTCAACAAACTCTATTTCCCATTGTTCAGGGTAGTACCTATAAAGATCTGCGCAAACAATCAGCTGAATTTATAAGTTCGGTAGGTGCAGAGGGCAATGCAATCGGGGGCCTGTCTGTTGGCGAACCGGCAGAGGAAATGTATGAAATGACAGAAATCGTTTGTAATATTCTACCCAAAGATAAACCGAGATATTTGATGGGTGTAGGTACCCCAATCAATATATTGGAAAACATTGCTTTAGGAATAGATATGTTTGATTGTGTAATGCCCACTAGAAATGCCAGAAACGGAATGCTATTTACAGCGCATGGCACCATAAACATTAAAAATAAAAAATGGGCCGATGACTTTTCTCCTATTGATATTATGAACATAAGTTCTGTCGATTCACAATATTCTAAAGCTTATTTAAGACATTTATTTATTGCCAAAGAATATTTAGCAAAACAGATCGCTACCATTCATAATCTTGGTTTTTATATGTGGTTGGTTCGTGAATCAAGAAAGCATATCTTAGCGGGAGATTTTACTGTTTGGAAAAATAAAATGGTAAAACAAATGAATAAAAGACTGTAAACATTGCTAGTTTTAGATAAATACATATTAAAGAAATATTTTACTTCTTTTATCTTTACCTTACTCATACTTGTACCCGTTGCCATAGCTATAAATGTCTCAGAAAAGATAGGTAGATTTTTAGAGCATGCTGATCTTGGCGTTACCGAAATTATAAATGATTATTATGTACCATTTATTATAAATTATGGGAATACATTTATGCCATTGGCATTGTTTATCTCTACCATTTTATTTACCTCAAAACTGGCCTCCAATTCTGAGATCGTAGCCATACATAGTGCAGGGATATCTTTTAAGCGATTGTTAAGACCTTATCTTATAGGAGCCGTTATTATCGGCATTATATCCTTGTTGGCCAATCACTTTATTGTGCCTCATTCTAATAAGACCTTCGAGGAATTTGAGGAAGCTTATCTTAGGAAAATTCCAAAATCAAAGACCAATGTTATGAACGTAAGTTTGCAATTAACAGAGAATGATTTTGTTTATTTTAGAAATTTTAATTTTAAAAGTAACCTGGGATTCGATTTTTCTTATGAGCATTTTGATGGATTACAGTTAAAGTATAAAATTATTGGTCAGAACGTAAGATGGAACGAAAAGGATAGTACCTTTTCAATTAATAATTATAGAAAGCGCAAAATATATGCACAGATTGATAGTATAGAAACCGGAAGAAAGCTCGATACTACCTTTAATTTTTTACCAAAAGATCTTCTATATGTCGATTATTTGGCAAAAGAAATGCCGTCATTTGAATTAGCCAAACATATTAAGGAATCAGAAAAAAGAGGTGTTAAAAGTCTTAATAAGTACAAGGTAGAATTGTATAAGCGTACAAGTATTCCAGTTTCTTCTATAATTTTAACCTTAATTGCTTTTTCTTTGGCGTCTAAAAAAAGAAGAGGTGGTATCGGAATAAACTTGGCCTTTGGTATAAGTTTAATGTTCGTGTATGTATTTTTTATGAAAGTTTCAGAGGTGCTTGGGGCAGGGGTGACTTACAACCCATTATTTATGGTTTGGTTGCCTAATATTTTATTTGGACTACTAGCCGTTTATTTCTACTTCAATGCTAAACGATAAAATAACTAATTATTTACATCTTCATTTAATAGTATTTATATGGGGGTTCACAGCGATACTCGGTGCTTTAATAAGTATTGATGCCATTCCGCTGGTTTGGTATAGAATATTGCTGGCCACTATTTTTATTTTTATTTTCATTGTTCTAAGAAGAATTTCCTTTAAAAAGACCTCTAAAGAACTATTTAGATTTTTCATTGGTGGAATTTTAATTGCGATACATTGGATCACATTTTTTTATGCAATAAAAATTTCTAATGTTTCGGTTACCTTGGCTACGATGTCAACAGGAGCTTTTTTTGTTACGCTTATCCAGCTCGTGATTTTTAGAAGAAAAATCGTTATTTACGAGCTCATTTTTTCATTGTTAGCCGTTGTTGGTTTAGTAATCATGTTCAATGCCGAAACGGAATATATGTTTGGAATTATTTTCGCCTTGATCTCTGCATTTTTATCTGCAAGTTTTTCTATTTTAAATGCCGATCTTATTAAATTCCATAATGCTACTATTATTTCCTTTTATGAATTGCTTTTTGCGGTCATTTTTATATCCATACTTTTATTCTTCAATGGAACGATAGATGCTGAATTTTTTACACTTGGCAAAGCTGACTGGTTGTATCTCATAATATTGGCCTCAGTATGTACCGCTTATGCCTTTGTTGCTTCTACAAAGGTTTTAAAAAGTGTGAGTCCTTTTACTATGATGCTCACAATTAATTTAGAACCGGTATATGGCATTATTTTAGCCATCATCATTTTTGGGCAAAAAGAAATTATGACGCCAAATTTCTACTATGGTGCCTTGATCATTTTAATAACTGTAGTTTTAAACGGCCTGATAAAATATAAACCCGGATTATTTAGAATTAAAAGTAAATAAAGTATACGAACAAAGTTCATATATTTGTATAACCTAACTAAAACGACCCTGATGGAATATTTAGATTTTGAAAAACCAATTCAAGAGTTAGAAGAGCAACTAACAAAATGCTTGGCAATTGGCGAGGAGAGTGATGTAGATGTGACGGAAACCTGTGAGCAGATCGAGAAAAAACTTGAAAAAACGCGTAAAGAAATTTATAAGAACCTAACTGCCTGGCAGCGTGTACAACTGTCTAGACACCCTTCAAGACCCTATACTTTAGACTTTATGAGGGCATTGACCAAAGGTACTTTTATGGAACTTCATGGTGATAGGAATTTTGCCGATGACAAAGCAATGGTAGGGGGTTTAGGGAAAATAGGAAACCAATCTTATATGTTTATAGGTCAGCAAAAAGGGTATAACACAAAGACTCGTCAGTATAGAAATTTTGGAATGGCCAACCCTGAAGGTTATCGCAAAGCGCTGCGACTGATGAGAATGGCAGAAAAATTTGGGATTCCGGTAGTAACACTATTAGATACGCCTGGAGCATATCCGGGATTGGAAGCAGAAGAACGGGGACAAGGAGAAGCTATTGCAAGGAATATTTATGAAATGACTATTTTAAAAACGCCTATCATTACCATTGTCATTGGTGAAGGCGCTTCCGGTGGAGCGTTGGGAATTGGTGTAGGAGACCGTGTTTATATGATGGAAAACACTTGGTATACCGTAATTTCTCCTGAATCATGTTCATCGATCTTATGGCGTAGCTGGGACTACAAAGAGCAGGCAGCCGAAGCGTTAAAACTGACGGCAAAGGACATGAAAAAGTTAGACCTCATAGACGGAATCATTAAAGAACCTTTTGGAGGTGCCCACAGTAATAGGGAAGAGGCATTTAAAATTGTTGAAAGGCAAATTGTAAAGGCTTATAATGAATTGAAGAAGTTAACAAAACCGGTATTAGTCAAAAAAAGAATGGCTAAATATGCGGCTATGGGGGAATATAAGTAAAAAGAATTTTTTTTAATCTTGTTCAAGATTAGCGATTTTTTTCTTAAAAAATCAATTATCATAAAAGGTTAGATCTATGAAAATATTATCTGCTCAACAACTTTACGAAGCAGACCGTATTACCATTAAAAATGGAAATCTCACAGAGATTGATTTAATGGAAAGAGTAGCAACCTTATGTTTTCAATGGATTGATCAAAGACTTCAAGGAAATGCCGTTCCGATACATGTATTTTGTGGTACAGGAAATAATGGTGGTGATGGATTGGTGATCGCCAGGCATCTCAAGCAACATGGATATCATGTAAAAACATATATAGTAAATTGTGGCAATAAGCGCTCTGATGCATTTTTAGTTAATTATGATAGATTAAAAGAAATTGGTGTTTGGGCTGAGATGATCACATGTAAGTCTGAATTCCCTTCGATTACCGAAAATGACATGGTTATTGATGCCATATTTGGATTAGGTCTTAAACGCAGTCCTGAAGGTGTTCTTAAAGAGACTATTCAATTTATGAATGCAACCAATGCCTATATACTTTCGATCGATTTTCCTTCCGGACTTTTTGCAGATAAGCCGGTTACCGACAAAGAGTCTGTGATAAGATCGTATTTTACCCTAACTTTTCAAACACCAAAATTAGCATTTATTTTACCCGAAAATCAAGAATACCTCGCTGCTTGGGAAATAATCGATATTGGTTTAGATGCAGCTTATTTGGAAAAGGTAAAGACGAATTATTATCTATCAAATAAAAACGATGTTCAACCTCTCTATAAATTTAGAAAGAAATTTTCGCATAAAGGCGATTTCGGGCATGCACTTTTGTTGGGGGGTAGTTTTGGTAAAATTGGGGCTGTAACCCTATCGTCTAAAGCCGCATTGACCATCGGTAGCGGATTGGTAACTGCTTATATACCAAAATGCGGTTATCAAATAGTGCAATCCTCCTTACCGGAAGCGATGGTTGAAGTAGATGCTGAAAATGAAATTCAATATTTCAATTCTAAAATAAAACCGACTGTAATAGGTGTTGGTATGGGAATGGGAACAAGTACAAAAACAGCCGAAGGATTTGAAAAATTTTTAAAGGAGAATAAAATACCACTGGTTATCGATGCAGACGCAATAAACTTATTATCGAAAAAGAAAAGCCTGCTCAAATTATTACCTAAGGATGCTGTTTTAACGCCACATCCGAGAGAGTTCGAAAGATTAGCAGGTAAATGGAAAAATGATTATGAAAAAATAGACAAACTCGTCTCCTTATCAAAAAAGCATAAAATAATAATAGTGCTTAAAGGTGCTTTTACGGCTATTGCCTATCAGGGAAAAGTTTATTTTAATACGACAGGTAATCCAGCCTTAGCTACCGCCGGTAGTGGTGATGTACTTACGGGAATTATTACCGGTTTGATCGCCCAGCAATACCATCCTTTTGAAGCAGCAATTTTGGGGGTTTATTTACATGGATCAACAGCTGAAATTGCCATGAATAAAAAAGTCTATGAAACATTTATAGCGTCAGATTGTATAGATTATCTATCCAAAGCCTATATGGAACTGTTTAAAAAGGAATCAATGGAAGAAGTACCCGAGCCAGCACCCAAATCAAAAGATGAGCAACCATCTGACGAAGAACTTTATATATAAAAAAAGCGGCCTAAAGCCGCTTTTTTTTTTTCTAACAATCTAGATGTTAAGCTCCTTAAGGAGTTCCTTTAATTTCGGATTTGAAGGTCTTGGTGCATCGGCATTAACAATATTTCCTTTGTCGTCTATTAAAATAAACCTCGGAATTCCTTCTATTTCATAGTCTTGAACAAATTGAGAATTCCAGTCATTATCAGCAAAAAGTTGGATACCAGATAATTCTTTTTCCACTATCATTTCCTTCCATTTATCATAGGCTTCTTTTTTGTCTATAGATATACTAACGAATGCAATATTATTATCATGAAATTCTTTTTCGATCGCTTTTAAATAGGGTATTTCTGCTTTACATGGGCCACACCAGGTTGCCCAGATGTCCAGATATACATACTTACCTTTAAGGTCATCTAAAGAAGTTGTTCCACCTTTATAATTTTCATAGTCATTAAACTTTGGAGATGGGGTTCCTTTTAATTTAGATAATTTTGAAACCTTGTCATATCGACTGCTTAAAAATTGAAATAGCATTTCGGTATCGGTTTGATCCATGGCTATCAATGTTGAATCTAATTCTTTAAATTCATCCTTCAATTTAAGAAAATCACTTTTTTGCTCATCTAGATTTGTTGTAAAAACATCCTTTTCCAAAGCATATAATTCATCCATATTATTAAAGATTTTTTCTTGTAATAAAACCTTTTTAACCAGGTAATTACTTCCATCACTACCCAATCCTGAGAAAGTTAATGTTTCATCAAATTCTTTGGCATCCAAAGTAATATTGATATCATAATTATTATCTAAATATAATGCGGCGTATTCAGCACCATCAGATAAGGTGTAAATGCCTTTGGTAACCTTTAAGGTATCCTTAAAGGTATTGTCTTCATTTAAGGTAATTGTTTTTACAAGTTCATTTCTATTATTTAGAATTGATAATTCTTGACTATTTGGATTTGTAATTTTTCCTGAAATAGTCGCGTAATCCTTGGCTGCCTGTTCTTTGTTACAAGCCAATAATAGAAATAAGGTAATAAATGTTAAGAGTATTTTTTTCATGTTAAATCAATTTGTTGGCAAAAATACAGCTTTTGACTGATTATTTTTTCTTAAAATTAAGTTAATTGACTTGTTTTGATATTATGATTAACTTCTAATAATGAAAATATTTTCTTTTCTAATTTATTTGGAAATATTGATGCGAATGATGACTTTTGAAGAACCTTAACTGTAATATGAAAAACACCCACTATATAGATAGTTCTTACATAGACCTAGCTAGGATAAATGACATTATTTACACTCGAAAAAAATTGGCCTTATCAGAAGATGCTAAGAATAAAATACTGGCATGCCGATTATATTTAACAGAAACTTTAGCTAAAAGTGAGAAGCCAATTTACGGGATTAATACAGGATTTGGCGCACTTCATAATGTAAAAATATCCAATGAAAACCTTACCATACTTCAGGCCAATCTAGTGATGTCTCATGCTTGTGGTACGGGAGAACGGGTACCTGATGAGATCGTTCGGCTCATGTTATTGTTGAAGATACAATCTTTGAGTTATGGTCATTCTGGGGTGCAGCTAGAAACGGTAGACAGGTTGATCGATTTCTATAATAACGATATTCTTCCGGTAATTTATACCCAGGGATCTTTAGGAGCATCGGGCGATTTGGCCCCATTAGCTCATTTAGCATTGCCACTCATCGCCAAAGGAGAGGTAAGGTATAAGGGTAAGGCATTCAGCGGGCAGGAAATTCTAGAGAAGTTTAACTGGGAAAAAATTGAATTAAAATCAAAAGAAGGACTGGCATTACTTAATGGCACACAATTTATGAGTGCTTACGGAGTTTTTATTCTTCTTAAAAGCTTTAAACTATCTTATTTATCCGATCTTTTCGGAGCGCTTTCTTTAGATGCTTTTGATGGTAGAATTGAGCCTTTTAATGAGTTGATACAGATGGTACGTCCTCATAACGGCCAGATAAAAACAGCAAAAAGGATCCAGGAGTTTTTAATTGATAGTGAAATAATTAATAGAGAAAAAAAGCATTTACAAGATCCATATTCCTTTAGATGTATACCACAAGTTCATGGGGCTAGTTTGGATGCCTTGAATTTTGTAAAAAAAACAATTGAAACCGAAATTAATTCTGTAACCGATAATCCTAATATTTTTGTAAAAGCTGATGAAATTATATCGGGTGGTAACTTCCATGGACAGCCATTGGCCTTATCCTTAGACTTTTTAGGAATTGCATTGGCAGAATGGGGAAGTATTTCCGAAAGACGCACTTTTCAATTAATATCGGGCTCCCGTAATTTACCAGCATTTTTAGTATCAAATCCCGGATTAAATTCAGGCTTAATGATCCCGCAATATACGGCTGCCAGTATTGTTAGTCAGAATAAGCAATTAGCAACTCCGGCTTCTGTTGATTCTATTGTTTCGAGTAATGGCCAGGAGGATCACGTTAGTATGGGTGCTAATTCAGCGACAAAAACAAAACGAATTGTCGATAATTTAGAAACCATATTGGCCATTGAATTACTAAGTGCGGCTCAGGCACTAGATTTTAGAAGGCCCTTAAAGACTTCACCATTCCTGGAATCTTTAGTTCAGGTTTACAGAACGGAAGTCCCATTTGTAGAAGAAGATAAAGTACTTCATGATGAAATAGAAAAGACTATAGGCTTTATACGATCTCTAACTGTAGATATTGACGAATTATTGAATTAATTCATTTCCTAGGAAGTATATCCGATATTTTCCTTTTCGCTTATCTTAGAAGGTAATATTTCCACGAAATAATAAACAATCGAGGTTACGGTACCTACAAGTACTAAAAGCACAATCCACATGATCTTCGTATTCGTCTCGTTTTTTGGATTGTTAGTGGCATGCACAATATAATAGATCGTGATACCGAGCTTAATGGTTACGGCAAGTATAATAAGCACTATCATGACTGAAAGAGACTCAAAGAATTCTATCGGTACTTGTTGGTTACTGTCCTCCAATCTGATAGCCATTGGTATGAAACCCGTAAAAATGTAAAGAACATAAGTTAAGATCAATAAAACAGGTAAAAAGGTAAGTATACCTAAGAGTATTTTAGATGAATTTTTCATGACAATTAAATTAGAAGGATTAAAGTTACAAAAAGTAAATTTTCCATAAAAAAAATCCTCCAATTTGGAGGGTTTTTTATGTTAATCCTTTTCTTCTATTTTCTTTTTTCCCTTTTTGATCTTGATGGTTAACTCATCTTTTTCTTCATCCAGATCCATAAAAATGGTGTCGTTTTCCTTTAATTTCGAATTAACGATCTCTTCTGCCAAGGCGTCTTCGATATACTTTTGAATTGCCCTTTTAAGAGGTCGGGCGCCATATTGTCTATCAAAACCTTTGTCAGCTATATAATCCTTTGCCTTGTCACTTAATACGAGCTTATAACCTAATCCGTCAATTCTTTCTAATAATTTTTCAAGTTCAATATCAATAATGGCATGAATATCTTCCTTTTCTAGGGCATTGAATACAATTACATCATCAATTCGGTTTAAGAATTCAGGCGCAAAACTTTTCTTTAAAGCATTTTCAATCACACTTTTGGCGTTCGCATCTGCCTGTTTTTTCTTTGATTCCGTACCAAATCCAACACCGGTTCCAAAATCTTTTAATTGGCGGGAACCAATATTAGAGGTCATGATGATAATGGTATGTCTAAAATCAATTTTTCTTCCTAAACTATCGGTTATGTATCCGTCATCCAATATTTGCAATAACATATTAAATACATCGGGATGGGCTTTTTCAATTTCATCAAGCAGCACTACGGCATATGGTTTGCGACGTATCTTTTCAGTAAGTTGGCCACCCTCTTCATATCCGACATAGCCCGGAGGAGCTCCCACCAGCCGTGAAATAGCAAATTTTTCCATGTACTCGCTCATATCAATACGAACCAAGGCATCGGGAGAGTCAAATAATTCTCTTGCCAATACCTTTGCCAACTGGGTTTTACCTACCCCTGTTTGGCCCAGGAAAATAAACGAACCAATGGGTTTATTAGGATCTTTTAATCCAACACGGTTACGTTGAATGGCTTTAACAACTTTACTCACCGCTTCATCCTGACCGATTACTTTACCTTTTATGAGGTTATGAAGATCTGCTAACCTCGCACTTTCGGCTTCTGCTATTCTGTTCACAGGAATTCCTGTCATCATAGAAACCACTTCGGCTACATTATCTTCAGTTACAATTTCTTTGTGAAGCTTAGATTGTTCTTCCCAAGTTTTTTGTGCTACGGCCAATTCTTTTTCTATGCGTTTCTCATCATCTCTCAATCGGGCAGCCTCTTCATATTTTTGACTCTTTACCACACTGTTTTTTAACTCTCTAACGTCTTCCAGTTGTTTTTCTAATTGAAGTACTTGCTTAGGAACAACAATATTGGTTATGTGAATTCTTGAACCAGATTCGTCTAAGGCATCGATAGCTTTGTCTGGAAGAAATCTATCGGTCATATATCTATTCGTAAGTTTAACACATGCTTCTATAGCGTCATCAGTATATTCCACATTGTGATGATTTTCATATTTATCTTTAATATTGTTAAGAATTTCAATAGACTCCTCAACGGAAGTAGGTTCTACCATTACTTTTTGAAAACGACGCTCAAGTGCACCGTCTTTCTCAATATTTTGCCTGAATTCATCTAAAGTAGTAGCCCCAATACATTGTATTTCACCTCTTGCAAGGGCGGGTTTAAACATGTTAGATGCATCTAACGATCCGGTGGCACCTCCGGCGCCAACTATGGTATGAATTTCGTCGATAAATAAAATAATATCATCATTTTTTTCCAATTCGTTCATTAAGGCTTTCATCCTTTCTTCAAACTGTCCACGATATTTTGTTCCAGCTACCAAACTTGCCAAATCGAGTGATACAATACGCTTATTAAATAAAATTCGTGAAACTTTTCGTTGTATGATTCTTAGCGCCAATCCTTCTGCAATGGCTGATTTACCAACACCCGGTTCACCGATTAATATGGGATTATTCTTTTTCCTTCTACTTAGTATCTGTGAAATACGTTCAATTTCTTTCTGACGGCCCACCACAGGGTCTAATTTTCCATCTTCGGCCAATCGTGTCAGATCTCTTCCGAAGTTGTCTAAAACTGGCGTTTTTGACTTTGCAGTGGATTTACTCGGTTTAGAACCTTCGAAAGGGTTCTGTTTCGGTTCATCGAAATCTTCATCCCTTGGTGTTTCGGCCTGTGGACTAGCCGTAATATCGTCATCTACAAATAACTGACTAAAAATAGCTTTAACCTCGTTATAATCTATATCGAATTTATTAAGTAATTTGGTTGTAGGATCATTTTCATTTCGTAAAACACATAATAATAAATGGGCCGTACTTACAGATTTGCTTTTAAACAATTTAGCTTCTAAAAATGTAGTTTTTAGGGCTTTTTCAGCCTGTTTGGTGAGGTGCAAACTCTTTTTATCGTTCCCCAAGGAAGTGTCAGTACTTGCCGGACTCAATCCTTCAATTTTCTTTCTAAGCATAGGAAGATCAACATCCAGGGCGTTTAAAATATCAATGGCCTCTCCATTAGCCTTACGTAGTAAGCCAAGCATTAAATGTTCTGTACCAATAAAATCATGCCCCAGGCGTAGTGCTTCTTCTTTACTATACGCAATTACATCTTTTACTTTTGGTGAAAAATTATCGTCCATAATATCGATTTATGCTGTAAAATTAGTAGATTTTTTTCATATAATATTACAAAAGTTATGCCCAACTTTTATTAACAGAGTAA
>Ga0316201_10003305_pt1 | contig 11866 bp, 10 predicted proteins | sample CS6wburrow_MG_FD_204516 | JGI IMG/M metagenome (GOLD analysis project Ga0316201, IMG submission 204516) | Coastal sediment microbial communities from Delaware Bay, Delaware, United States - CS-6 worm burrow | ecosystem: Environmental > Aquatic > Marine > Coastal > Sediment | place: USA... | reverse complement strand
TACTCGGGTAAGCCCGGCAGCTTTGTCATGGGTGCCGACATAAAGGAATTCGTAGGTATCGATTCCGAGGACCTGGCCTACGAGCTGGTCACGCAGGGACAGCGGCTGTTCAATCGTATCGAGGACCTGAAGTGCCCAACCGTTGCCGTTATCAACGGCGTTTGCCTGGGTGGCGGCCTGGAGCTGGTAATGGCTTGTGATTACCGGGTTGCGCTAGCCAGCGACAAGCGCATCCTGGGACTGCCGGAAGTGAAGCTGGGATTGCACCCGGGGTTTGGCGGCACCGTACGCGCCGTGCAGATCTGTGGCGTTCGAGCTGGCATGCCGATAATGCTCACGGGCAATCCGATCAACGTATCCAAAGGGCGCCGCATCGGACTGATCGACACGATAACAACCGAGGACACCTGGCGAGACACGGCGCTAGAGGTCTTGCGTTCCGGAAAAGCAAAACAACAGGCGCCACTCATCGACCGACTATTGAATTTCAAGCCGGTACGTTCGTTTGTTCGCAACATGCTGCTCAAGCAGGTCCGCGGTAAAGCGCGCAAGGAGCACTATCCGGCGCCATACGCAATGATCGATATCTGGGCGGCCACAGGCGCATCGTCCAGTAACGGCTACGAGGCGGAGGCGCGAAGTTTCGCCAAACTGATGTGTACGAGTACGTCGCGAAACCTGGTACGCGTCTTTTTCCTGCAGAGCCGCTTGAAGGCACAGGGCAACAAGACAGAAACGAGTATTGCGCACGTGCATGTTGTCGGCGCCGGCGTCATGGGCGGCGACATCGCGGCCTGGTGTGCGTTGCGGGGACATACGGTCACACTTCAGGATCGTGAACAGAAGTACATCGACCCGGCACTTGGCCGCGCCAGGAAACTGTTTGAGAAACGCATCCGCGATGACGCAGAACGCGCCGCGGCCACGCAGCGTCTACAGGCCGACGTGAATGGCGACGGTGCTGCCAATGCGGACCTGGTAATCGAGGCGATCTTCGAAAACCTCGAAGCCAAGCAGGAACTCTACAAGGCGCTGGAGCTGAAAATGAAACCCGGCGCCCTGCTTGCCAGCAATACGTCCAGCATTCGACTCGAGGAGCTGCGTACCGTCCTGAAAGAGCCACGACGCTTCATCGGCCTGCACTTCTTTAACCCCGTCGCGATGCTGCCGCTCGTCGAGGTCATTCGCTGCGAGGACACTGAACAGGATGCTCTCGATATAGGTTTTGCGTTTACCAAGGGCATCGGCAAATTGCCCCTGGAATGTGCGAGCTCACCGGGCTTCGTCGTCAACCGAATCCTGGCGCCGTACATGGCTGAGGCCATGCACTTGCACGAGGATGGCGTGCCATTGGTCGAGATTGATCGGGCGGCTGAAGCCTTTGGTATGCCGATGGGGCCAGTCGAACTCGTGGATAGCGTCGGTATCGATGTAGCCCTGCACGTCTCCAAGGTCCTGGGTGCAGCGATGAACCGCCCGGTTCCGGCGCATCTCTCCAAGATGGTCGACGATGGCCAGTTGGGCAGGAAATCGGGCCAGGGCTTTTATGCGTGGCAGGATGGCAAGGCCATCAAGCCCGCGGCCGAAAATGCGCAGATTCCGGCTGATATTGAGGATCGGCTGATCTTGCCGATGGTCAACGAGGCCGTTGCCTGCCTGCACGAGGGTGTTGTCAACGAAGCGGATCTGCTCGATGCGGGCGTCATTTTTGGCACAGGATTCGCGCCGTTTCGGGGCGGCCCACTGAACTACGCCAAGGAACGCGGCAAAACCGAGGTAATTGCAGCGCTTGAGGCCCTGGCCGCCAAACACGGTGAGCGATTTCAGCCGCATGCGGGATGGGCGGGCCTCTGAGCGCTGTGACGCGTGGCAGGTAATCCGCCTTGAAACTGTGCGGTGATTCACGATGCGCCATTTAACGGGTTCCGGAAGTCATTGAATTAAAGGTAGAATGCCGGTTGGATTGCAGGATTTGCGACTTAGAGCGAATGGAAATCGATTTCTGGACACATAATGGCCGCTGAGCAGGTAAGTACAGAGCTGCTGAGGCGATTTTCGCCGCTTGATGGCCTGAAGCGGGACAACCTTGCGGCACTGGCTCGCAAGGTCCAGATCCGGGAGCTATCGCCCGGACAATTACTGTTCAAAGAGGGCGATACGGAGAAGCGTACCTTTTACGTCGTCTCCGGTACCCTCGAATTGGTAGACCAAGCCAAGATCGTCGGCAAGATTGATGGCGGCACGGAGTTTGCCCGTAACCCTGTTGCACCGGTCTATCCGCGGCGCGTCTCCGGACGAGCTCGCGACCGCGTCCAGTTTCTTTCTATCGACAGCGATCTGCTCGATGTCATGCTCACCTGGGACCAGACAGGCACCTACGAGGTCTCTGAGCTGGCGGGCAAGACGGATGAAGGCAACGAAGACTGGATGACGATGTTGCTGCAGACCAAGGCGTTTCACAAGATTCCGCCGGCCAACATCCAGGCAATTTTCATGCGCATGCAGCAGATCAACTATCGCTCGGGCGACGTGATTCTCAAGCAAGGCGCGGAAGGCGATTATTTCTACGTACTGATCCGTGGTTCTGCACTGGTTACCCGGGAGACGCCCCTCAGCAAGGAAGGCATCAAGCTCGCGGAGCTCCATGTCGGTGACACTTTCGGCGAAGAGGCGTTGATTTCTGAAGCCAAGCGCAACGCGACCGTGACAATGCAGTCCGATGGTTCGGTCATGCGTCTGGGCAAAGAAGACTTCAAGAAACTGCTGAATGAGCCGATGCTTGAATGGCTGACGCTGGCGCAGGCCCAGGAGTTAGTACAATCGGGTGGCCAGTGGCTGGATGTGCGGCTTCCCAGCGAATTTGAGAATCAGCACCTCGATGGCGCAATTAACATTCCGCTGTATTTCATACGCCTCAAGATTTCGACGCTCGATCCGGACAAGAAGTACGTCGTTTGTTGCGATACAGGCCGGCGCAGCTCCGCAGGTGCTTATATCCTCAGTGAGCGTGGCTACAAGGCTTATGTGCTGCAGGGTGGCATCAACAGCGAACACGGGTAGCAGACCCGGCACAGATGCCCTTACATCGTATGGGTTGGTTTGTCCCCGCCCAGGGCGCCTGCAAGATAGGTCTCGATCTTCTTCTGAGTATTGCCCTGGTCCTGGTCGCTGAACTGCACGCCTATGCCTGCCGTGCGCTTGCCCTGGGCACCCTTTGGCGTCATCCAGATAACCGTCCCGGCAACAGGGATCTTCTCTTCCTCGCCCATCAGGTTGAGCAGCATGAATACCTCGTCCCCTAGCTTGTAAGAACTACTGGTGGGGATGAAAAGGCCACCATTGATGACATAGGGCATGTACGCCAGGTACAGCGCGCTCTTGTCCTTGATGGTCAGTGTCAGCAGTCCCGGTTTGCTCATCTGTCGCCCTTCTTACCCTTTCTTGTCCGTGAGTCAATTGATGCTGCGGTCATTCTAGTGCCCCGCCAACATCAAGTTCATGCCGTCGCTGGCTTCGGCCAGGCCGCACTCCGCGAGCCCGTCTGCCCAATCGATCAGCAGACCTTCCAGGGTCAACTGTACGTTGTAGGAACCGCCCGCCTGACCGCGAAGCCGATTTATTATGTCTAGATAGCAGAACAGATTTCGCCTGTCCATGCGCCGTAGCACAGAATCGTCGATTATGAGTCCTACGGCCTTATCTCGCCCGGCCAACTGAGCGATCGCCGCCAGCCTGACCTGTTGTGCAAGCCAGTTGAGTACAAATGACGGCTCAAGCTTGGCCCATCGCCCGGCAACCTCAACTGGCGAGCCATTTCCGAGCCCAACCGCATTGAGGTCGCGAGCCATACCGGCAGCGGTTTCTAGACTTTCCAGCGCCGAAATCGCAGCCAGCGGCGCCCCGCCCGCTGCTCGCAATGCCTCGGACCAGCCAGAATCAGGGCGCAGTCGATTGAGCCACTCCAGCGCGCCGGGTTCCGCCGGCGGCGAGAACTCAATACGCTGACAGCGGCTGAAGATCGTTGCGGGCAGTTTGCCAACCCTGTCTGCGATCAGAATCAAGAGCGTGTCGCCCGGCGGTTCCTCCAGGGTCTTCAGGAGGCTATTCGCAGCACTTTCGGTCATGAGATTGGCCGGCTCCAGCACAGCCACCTTGCCGCTGCCGGCATAACTCGTCAGCCCCATGTCAGCGACGAGTTCGCGAATCTGGTCGATACCGATCGATTGTTTGTCCTCAAGCGGCGCTAGCCAGCGCAGGTCCGGGTGCTCCGGGACTTCCAGCGGGTACTCGGGCAGGTTTGGACAAGTTGACGTTTCCAGGCTCAGACGAGCCATCCAGGCGGCAGACGCACGCTTGCCCACGCCCGCCGGACCGAGCAGAAGAACGGCATGCGGCTTGCGGCCTTTCTGTACGCGTGATCGCCAGTTTTCTGCAAACGACTCTTGCCAGGTAATTTCCATAAAAGAATAACTTATAGATTATTATTAATCTGAACTATCAAGTAAAAGCTGATCCACAAGCAGGCGCACCTCATGGCTGACCTCTGCCAGGCTCTGCGTCGTATCCAGAATCACGAAACGATCTGGCTCATTGACAGCTATCTGCAGGTAACACTCACGCACCCGCTGGAAAAAGTCATGCTGCTCCTGCTCGAACCGGTCCCGGGCCCCGCGCTTGTCGGCACGTTGCATACCAATCTCGACGGGCGCGTCCAGGAGAATGGTCAGATCTGGCCAGGTTTCTCCATGTACCCAGTCCGCGAGGCGATCGATGGTCTCCATCGGAATGCCACGTCCACCGCCCTGGTAAGCACGACTCGAATCGGTGAAGCGATCACAAACAACCCATGTGCCAGCTTCGAGTGCCGGCAGAATTACGTTGTTTACGTTGAGCGAGCGCGCTGCGAACATGAGCATCAACTCGGCAATTTCAGGTATCGGCTCGTCACTCCGATCTTTCAGGAGATCGCGAATTTCTTCGGCCAACGGTGTTCCGCCCGGCTCCCGCGTCGTTAATACGCGGTGACCCGCGGCCTCGATGTGTGAAACGAGCACGGCCATGTTGGTCGATTTGCCGACCCCTTCGATCCCCTCTATCGTGATGAACTTGCCGCGTTCCACCCTACTCTCCTTGTCTCCGCTGCTGCCTGAGGCGCCGCAAGTATTCAGCGACCGCAGCATCATGCTCATCCTTGGTTTTCGAGAAACTGTGGCTGCCATCCCCCAGTCCGGTGGCAACAAAAAACAACTCTTCCCCCGGGGCGGGATTTACGGCCGCCCGAATTGCGGCTCTTCCCGGCATGGCAATCGGCGTTGGAGGCAATCCACGCCGAGTGTACGTGTTGTACGGCGTGTCCGTGCGAAGATCTTTGCGCGTCAAGTTGCCGTTGAATGTCGGCCCGATGCCGTAAATGACGGTTGGGTCTGTTTGCAGGCGCATGCGCTTTTCGAGTCGCCGCGTAAATACGCCCGCAATGCGCTGACGCTCGTCAGCCCTGGCTGTTTCCTTCTCGACAATTGATGCCAGGATCAGCGCCTCATAAGGCGACTGCAGGGGAATTGAAGGGTCCCTCGCGGCCCATTCCTCGGCGAGTACCTGTTGCTGCAGCTTGTAGGCTTGCGCCAGCAGGCTGCGGTCGGTAGTGCCACGCGCAAAACGGTAGGTCTCCGGCAGAAAGAGGCCCTCAGGGTGGCTGACGCTTGCGCCAAGCTCCGCAAGCAAGCCCGCCCAGTCCTCATCTGTAATCGACGCCTGGATCTCTTCGTTGTCATGCAGCGCTGCCAGAAGGTCTCGATGATTCCAGCCCTCGATAATGGTAAAGGAATAAAGGCGCACCGCGCCGCTCGTGAACTGCTTCAGCATCGAATAGGGTGTAGCCCCCGGCAACAAAAGGTAGTGACCCGCCTGCACGGCTCCTGCCTGGCCACTCCAGCGCCCATAGAGACGAAACCACCGATCGCTCTCGAGAATGCCCTGATCGACGAGGTTGCGGGTTACGACCGAGAACGAACTGCCGCTCGCTATTTCGAAGTCGATACCGTTTTCAGGTACGTCCGCTTCGCTCGACATGAATCGATCAATCTGCCACGCAGTCACGCCGAGCAATACCGCAACGAGCAGAACTCCGGCGAGAATGATGGTGAGAATCTTCTTCATTGCGCACATTCCGCAATACCGGAATCGGCCATGATCGACATCACCGACCGTGTCTGCGGATACTCAGCCCAGGTCGAGTCGCCGCAGCATCGCACGGGAATAACGCCAAACTGGCTGTTGCAGAGGAAAACTTCGTCGGCATCCAGGAGCTCACTTTCGCTGATGTCGCGAACAACCACCGTGAGATCGCGCTGTTGAAGTGCTGTTATCACGAGTCGTCGCATTACACCCTCGATGCCGCAACGATCCAGTGATGGTGTAGAGATGGAATTGTCGGTGATCGTAAACACGTTGCTCATGGTACCGCAGATAAGCCGCCCATCCGCGTCCAGCGTGAGGCCCTCGAAAGTGCCGTGCTCCAGGACCTCCGAGCGTGCCAGCACCTGCTCGAGCCGATTCAGCGTCTTACAACCGGCCGTTGCTGAATACGTGGCAAGCCGAGTCTGACAGATGACCACATCAACACCGTCTCTATAGTGTTTTTCTGGAACCGCTGCAGCGTCAAACACGCCGAAATAAACCGTGGCCTCGATCCCCGTGCCGCGCGCGTAGCCACGTTCCGACTGTCCGGCGGTAAGGACGATTTTTACCGTCGCGTCCGCTGTGCTCTTGTCTCTGCAACTGAGTGCCTGCTCAAGCCACTCAGTTAAAACGCTCCGTGAGGGGCGACGGAACCGCAGTCTTTCACAACCCGTTTCCAGTCGATCGAGGTGATAATCCCAAAGCCGTGGCTCACCCTTGCGAATCGCTACGGTCTCAAACAAACCATCGCCGTACTGAAATGCCCTGTCATCGATGGAGACGTGATCTACCGGCTGACCGTTGTGGAACCAGCGACTCATCCTGATTCACCCGGCCCCAACGCTCGCAACATGCCTTTCGCTTTCGCGCGTGTTTCGTCAAGTTCAGCGGCCGCATCCGAATCGGCCACAATGCCAGCCCCGGCCCGCAAAGTAAGCTCGCTCGCCTGTTTGACCATAGTGCGTATCAGGATATTCAAATCGAGACTGCCATCTCGATTAAGGTAGCCGAACGAACCTGTGTAAGCACCTCGGGGTCCGTCCTCAAGCTCCGCAATGATCTCCATGCAGCGCACCTTGGGGCACCCCGTTATCGTGCCACCGGGAAAGACGGCGGCAATAGCCTGCCCCGGCGTGACATCGTCCCTGAGCTGACCCCGTACATTCGAGACGATGTGATGCACATGCGCATAGCTCTCGAGGACCATCATTTCATCGACTTCAACAGAGCCCGCAGTGCAAATCCGGCCGAGATCGTTGCGCTCCAGGTCGATGAGCATGACGTGTTCCGCGAGTTCTTTCGGGTGCGCAAAGAGCTCGCTGGACAATGACGTATCGTGCTCGCTGTCCGCAGAGCGCGGTCGGGTTCCTGCAATGGGCCGGGTTGCGGCTATGCCATTTCTGATTGTCAGAAGACGTTCCGGCGATGACGAGATGATTTCTATGCCATGCCAGTGGGCGATACCGGCAAACGGCGCGGGGTTTTCATCGCATAGCGAAGCGTAAATATCGGACCCGCAAACGCCATCGTCGATCTCTGCCACCCATCCCCTGGACAGGTTCGCCTGGTAAACATCGCCGGCGGCAATGAAGTTGTGCGCTCGTCCAACAGCGTCGATAAATCGCCGTGGCTCTTCCTCCTGCACGGAGGTCATCATGCGGCTTCGTACCTTCGTTGCGGCGGGTAGTTTGCAAGCGTCTGCCTGTAGTCGGGAAATGTCGGGCGAGCTTGAGGACTCGCGAACCAGGAAGCAACACGCCTCCTGGTGGTCAAAGATCAGCGCCGCCGTGCAGCGCACCGCGAACGCAACTGGCAGAACGGGATCACGCTGAAGATTCAGCGCAGGCTCGATTTCGGCCGCAAGTTCATATCCCAGGTACAGGAACCAGCCGCCGAGAAATGGCAGCGCATTGTCGACGCGGTCCGACTTTTCTCTCGACCACCAGCGATCGAGCGCCGCAAGAAATCCCTCTCCGGATTTAACTCCGGGCCCGAGCAACTCACCGGACGACTGCAGTACCAGTTCATCCCCGGCACTCAAGAAGAGAATATCGAAGCGCCCAAGCGCCCCACCGGTCGCGGTGCTTTGCAACAGGAATGGATAGCGCGTCGGATGAGCACGATGCAATTGCCGCAGATCACCAGGCTGGGTGATCTCGTCGAAAGACTCAATCAAGTTCGCGAAGTACCAGGCTTCCGTTAGTGCCGCCGAAACCAAACGAATTGGATACCGCCGTTCGGACCCTGGCATCCCGCGCCACGTTCGGCACGTAGTCGAGATCGCACTCCGGGTCCTGGTCTACCAGGTTTGTCGTCGGCGGAATTACCTGGTTCCGTATAGCCAGCGCGCAGAAGATGGCCTCCGCTACACCGGCAGCGCCAAGCAGATGGCCCGTTGTCGACTTGGTCGAACTCACGGCCAGAGACTTCGCTGCGTCACCGAAGGTACGTTTGATGCCCACTGTCTCGCCGATGTCGCCAGCGGGTGTCGAGGTACCGTGGGCGTTCAGGTAATCGACATCGGACGCATCGATCCCTGCATCGCGCAGAGCCGCCGTCATGCACTTGCGTGCTCCTTCACCATCAGCCGGTGGCAACGTAATGTGATAGGCGTCACCACTCATACCAAAGCCAATCAGCTCCGCATAAATGTTGGCACCACGAGCCTTGGCATGCTCGAGTTCCTCGAGCACTACGCAGCCTGCACCATTACTGAGCACGAAACCATCGCGCCCTGTGTCAAACGGGCGGCTGGCGTGCGTTGGATCGTCATTGCGAGTGGACATTGCCCGCGCAGAGCAAAAGCCCCCCATCGCAAGCGGTGTGGTTGCAAATTCGGAACCGCCCGCCAGCATCACCTCGGCATCGCCGTGTTCGATGCTGCGGCCGGCCAATCCTATGCAATGCGTCGATGTTGCACAGGCAGTTACGATCGAAATATTGGGTCCCGTTATGTGCTGCAGAATGCTGACCTGACCGGAGGTCATATTGATGATGCTGCCGGGAATAAAGAATGGCGAGACCTTGCGCGGTCCACCCTCAAGCATCTTGTTATGGTTATCTTCGATGTACTTGATACCACCGATACCCGAGCCCATCGCCACACCGATGGTGTGACCGTTTTCTTCCGTAATCTCCAGGCCGGCATCATCGATCGCATTCATCGCGGCAGCAACGCCATAGTGAATGAACGGGTCATTCTTGCGCTGATCTTTCTTGCTGAGATACGAGTCGACGTCAAAGTCTTTGACCAGCCCCGCAATGCGGGTCGGGAACGCACTGGTGTCAAAATCCTCGATCAGGGAAATCCCGGAGTGGCCCTCGCAGACGGCGCGCCAGGCGTCGTCAAGCCGACTGCCCACCGGTGAGATGATGCCCATACCGGTAATGACGACACGTCGTTTAGTCAAGAGTCTGTCCGTCGAGGAATGGCAGAACTGCCTTTCGGAACTGGAGAAAGAAGGCGCGGATTTTGTCTCCGCGCCTGCTTGATTAACCCTCGCTCTGGCGAGCGGTTACGAAATCGATTGCCTGCTGAACCGTGGTGATTTTTTCCGCGTCCTCGTCGGGAATTTCGGTCTCAAACTCCTCTTCCAGGGCCATTACCAACTCGACGGTGTCGAGTGAATCAGCGCCCAGATCATCGACGAACGATGCATCATTCGTGACTTCGTCTTCTTTTACGCCGAGTTGCTCGGCAACGATGCCTTTAACTTGTTCTTCGATACTGCTCATAACGATTGCTTCTCCTGAGAAGACTCTAAATCCACTGCGGTGGACCTTAAACCGCGGATTTCCCCCGCCCGGCCAGCGATAGTTAACTGTTCGAGCGGCGCTAAAAATGGTCCTAATACCACGCCGAAATGACCGTAAGCCCTTGATATTTCACGGTGATCGCCCCTCGTGGCTGGCTATTGTATGTGAATCATCCATGGCAATCTATACGCCGGGACCGATTATTTGGTGCAATCTTCTGTCTTTGGGCAGCGCCAAATCCGGCGTCTAGTCCATTACCATGCCGCCATTCACGTGCAGGGTCTCGCCGGTGATATATGCGCCACCCTCAGAGGCAAGGAATAACACGGCGTTCGCAATATCAGCTGTCGCACCGAGACGCCCGAGCGGCACCTGGTCGAGCATGCCGGCACGTTGCTCATCACTAAGCACTTTGGTCATGTCTGTGTCGATAAAACCAGGGGCAACCACGTTGACAGTAATGCCGCGCGAGCCTATTTCCCGGGCCAGTGATTTGGAAAACCCGACCATGCCGGCTTTGGTTGCAGCGTAGTTCGCCTGGCCGGCGTTGCCCATGACCGCAATCACCGATGCGATATTAATGATGCGGCCCTTCTTCGCCTTCATCATGCCGCGCAGGCAGGCCTTGCTCATACGAAACAAGCCCGTCAGGTTGGTGGCGATGACATCGTCCCATTCTTCCTGCTTCATTCGCATGAGCAGGTTGTCGCGGGTGATACCGGCATTGTTCACCAGGATCGTCGGATTGCCCTCGGTACCCTGCACCTCCCTCAATGCCTGCTGCGCAGAGTCGCCGTCGGCGACGTTCAGGACTATGCCTCGCCCTGAGCCGCCCAGCGCCTCAGAGATCTTGTCCGCGCCGCCCTGGCTGGTCGCCGTGCCGACGACGGTTGCCCCTGCTGTAGCGAGAGTCGCGGCAATCGCCGCCCCGATGCCGCGTGATGCGCCGGTTACAAGGGCGACTTCGCCGTCGAGGGCGTCTGTTGCAAACAATTCGCTCATCAAATGTCCTTTAGCCTGTCTAATTTACTAGCCTTGCAGTGCTTTCTGCAGGCCGTCCAGATTGTCGATAAATCCTACCGTTGTACCCTTGGCGATGCGGCGCACCAGGCCGGCGAGAACCTTGCCCGGGCCGCATTCAATAATCGAGCTGGCGCCTGCTTCCAGCATCGCCTCCACGGTGCGAACCCACAGAACAGGGCTGTATACCTGCGCTGACAGCTTGGTCCTGATGTCCGCCGCGTCTGCGTAAGGCACAGCAGTCGCTGCGTTTATGACATTGATCGACGGCGTTGAAAACTCAGTGGCGTCCAATGTCTCGGCAAGCGACACACCGGCGTCACGCATCAGTGAAGAATGCGACGGCACGCTGACCGGCAGCACGATAGCCCGCCGTGCACCGTGCTCCTTGGCGTATTCAACGGCCTGGGCAACGGCGGTTGCGTGACCGGCGATCACGACCTGGCCTGGTGAATTGAAATTGACGGGCTCGGCTATACCGATCGTCGACGCTTCGTCACACAGGGCGACGATCTTGTCATCATCGAGTCCAAGAACAGCAGCCATGGCACCAATACCGACAGGCACAGCTTCCTGCATCAGCTCCGAGCGGCGCTTGACGACGCGCACAGCGTCAACAAAATCTATCGCACCCGCACAAACCAGGGCTGTGTACTCTCCCAGGCTGTGTCCTGCCATTTGCGACGGCGTCGTGCCTCCCGCCTCCTGCCAGACTTTGAAGGCCGCAACACCTGCGGCAAGCATGGCAGGCTGTGTCACAACTGTTTCCGCGAGCCGCTCTGCGGGGCCGGCCTGCACCAGGTCCCAAAGATCGTAACCCAGCACTTCGCTGGCGCTGGCGTAAGTTTCCTGCACAACAGGATACTTGGCTGCGAGATCGGCTTGCATGCCTTGCGCCTGCGAGCCTTGCCCG
>Ga0316201_10003304_pt1 | contig 11869 bp, 10 predicted proteins | sample CS6wburrow_MG_FD_204516 | JGI IMG/M metagenome (GOLD analysis project Ga0316201, IMG submission 204516) | Coastal sediment microbial communities from Delaware Bay, Delaware, United States - CS-6 worm burrow | ecosystem: Environmental > Aquatic > Marine > Coastal > Sediment | place: USA... | reverse complement strand
TACAGGTAGTGCCCGTACCCCATCGCATTTACGAGCAAGGTCAGGACGGTTGCATCGACAACAAATCCCAGGCCACCAACGAGCGCAAATCTGAAAAACCGATGCTCATTGCCCACCGGTCGATCAGCCGATGCTGTCACTCTGGCAAAGCCGCGGACGACAGTCTGTTCGCGTCTGTATCACGCTCAAACCGTCGGCCTCGATGGCGCGGCACGCTGAGATAATGCAGGCGCCTTAGCTCTCTACGACCCAGCGTAACGGTGTCAAGAATTGCGCCACAGGCCAGCATCAGGAAGGCAAGCAGCATCAGACCGGTCGCAAGAATTGCTGTCGGGAAACGCGGCACCAAGCCAGTGTCAACAAATGTGACAAAAAGCGGCCACGCGAGGACGACCGAAGTCAGTGCAAAAAACAGTGCCAGTACTCCAAAGACAAGCAGGGGTTTCTCCTCCTTGGCAAGCTTGATGATCGTCTTCAGAATTCGCCATCCGTCACGATAAGTGTTGAGTTTGCTTTCCGAATCGGCAGGCCGACCTCGATAGGGGAATGCCATCTCTTCGATAGGCATCCTCAGTTCCAGCGCGTGAATAGTCAGCTCAGTTTCGATCTCGAATCCCGCACTCAGAGCCGGAAACGACTTTATGAAACGACGGGAAAAGACACGGTAGCCCGAGAGCATGTCCGATACTCTGTTACCGAACAAGAATGCTACCAGCCGGTTTAGAATCAGATTGCCAAAGCGGTGTCGAGGACGGTACGCGGACTCGCTGGAGGCAACCCTGGCACCGACAACCATGTCCAGGCATTCATTCTCGAGCCTGTCTATCATGGGCCGGACGCCGCTGGCATCGTACGTATCGTCGCCGTCGACCAGGATATAGACGTCCGCTTCAATGTCAGAGAACATCCTTCGTACAACATTGCCTTTGCCCGGCAGGCTTTCGTACCGCACAACAGCGCCGGCCTGCGCGGCGACCGTCTTGGTATCGTCGGTTGAATTGTTGTCGTAGACATAGATCAGGGCGCTCGGCAGCTCTTTCTTGAAATCCTGAACAACTTTCGCAATGGCCGCAGCTTCGTCACGACAAGGAATGACCACGGCGATGCGGGCTTTTTCAGGAGCTGGATTGTGACCGGCTGTTGCTCTCGTATCATCCTGCAATGTGTTGAGTCCCCGATAGTTGGCCTTGGTTGACGATTCTACACCGCAATGCCCGCTGAATCCGTCCGAATCCGGCACCAAACCTGCAATTCATGCTTCGGGCGTCACTTACTAGTAGCCTCGCTATCACGTGTTCGATTATGCTGTGCATCCTGCGTTCCGGGGTGATGGATTGAATAGAGTCAATAAGAACTTCCTGATCGATGCCGCGATCTTGATGGCCGGAACAACACTAACCTGGGCGTTCGCAGTTCTCGCGAAAAGCGCAGTTATCGTTGATGGTAACTATCTTCCCTACGGCGTCGACTCGTTCTATCACGCGCAACGCGTCCTTCATGCCGCGATGAGTGATGGGGTCGTACAACAATTCGATCCAACCATGCATTTGCCCGAGGGTAGCTGGGTACCGTGGCCATGGGGTTTCGATCGGCTTTTAGTCGCGATCGTACAAACCGCAGCCTGGCTGAACCCAGGTGTTGATCCGATGCGAGTTCTGATTTACGTGCCAATGGCCTGGGTACCCATCAATATCGGCCTATTGCTCGGCATCTTCAGGGCACTTGGCCAGCGACCAGAGTTCAGAGCGCTTGGCATAGCCGGATTCGCGCTACTGCCACTGACGCAGCAACTACACGGAATCGGGATGATCGATCACCATTTCGTTGAATTGACTTTCGTATTGCTGGTGACGTTGTTTGTTCTGCTCTGGATGGCGCGGCCCTCAAGTATTGCGCTGGCAGCGACGAGTGGCGCAGTTCTCGGAATCGCTCAAGTGTTCCACCATGGATTATTCATCCTTCAGGTTCCAGTGCTGTTCATCATCTTTGTACTCTGGCTTCGCAGTGCATCGCCACCGAGAATAGCCGTGCACGCTATGGCCGCGTCCCTCTTGGCCACAACAGCACTCCTGGTCTTGCCCTCAGAACCACTCTGGGACGGTCAGTTCTCGATGGCGACGTTTTCGTGGTTCCACGTATACGTAGCCTCTTGTACGGCAGTTTTGTCGATATTCATGAGTTACAGGGCATATAGCCCTCGGTCACTAATTGCTCTTGCCGCAACAGGCGCCATTCTGGCCATACCTGCGTCAGCGGAGATTCTACTCGGAACGAAGTTCGTATCCGGGCAACTGATGATGCTCGATCGAATCATCGAAATGGCAAGCCCGTTGCGAATGGTCATGGACAATTGGGGTCTGGCTGCCACACTGGGCCTGTATAGCGGTCTGTTGGTACTGGTACCCGTCCTGCTGCTGGCGGGTGCGTACTTGCTCGTGACCGAAAAGCGACCACTGCATATTGCATTTGGGGTTCTGTCGGTCTTTGGGCTCGGATTGTTGCTGATGCAGTACCGGCTGAACTACTTCGGGCTGTGCTTCATGCTCGCCGGTCCGCTGTACCTTCTGTCCCGGTATTCGCCCACCACAAGTTCCAAACGCGGCATCGTGTTTCTGGTATCACTCCTCGCATTCGCCGTAGTCTACCAGTTGCCGTTGAGCGGCCCGTTGTTGAGGCAACATCCTGTCGGCGGCGACCACCTGTACGAGCAAAGTCGAAGCTTGTTTCCTGCGTTACAGGTCGCTTGTGCTGAACAGCCCGGAACCGTGGCCGCTGCGGCCCAGTTCGGACACTACATCCGCTTTCATACCAATTGCGGAGTGATCGCAAACAACTTTTTGCTAACGGAGCAGCATTTCAACAAAGTACGCTTGGCTAATTCGTTATTTCAACTGTCGGTGAACGACTTGAGGGCTCAGCAGCCTCAAGTTCGCTACGTCTTCGCTTTCCTAGCAAACACCCATGAACAACAGGGAAACAAGGTCTACCTGCGAGACATCGATGACATTCGTAGTGGGAACCCGACGCTCATTAACGAGCTTATGCTGAGCGATATTCCAAACGATAACGTGGAAGTTCTGGGCGAAGTCATTTTCAATTCAGCCGGCGAACGCAAGACACCATTGGCTGGCGTTTATCGAATAACAGATTAGTTGCTTCCGGGCACAAAAAAGGCCGCTCACAAGATGTGAGAGCGGCCTCTTCTTTATTAATTGGTCGGGGCGAGAAGATTCGAACTTCCGACCCCCACAACCCCATTGTGGTGCGCTACCAGGCTGCGCTACGCCCCGACCGTACTCCGTACTGCGACTCTGAAGCCACGCTAGCACAGGGCGGCAATCATACCCCCCGCGCGAAGACTTGGAAAGACAGGATTTTAGCGGCGCAGAATCTTAAGAACTTGTTCAAGTTCCATTCGTATCTGCTTGATTATCTGCTGACTTTGCGTGACATCAGACTTGGCGTCATCGCCTGTAAGCCGCTGTCGCGCGCCACCAATTGTGAAACCTTCGTCATAGAGGAGGCTCCTGATCTGTCGAATGATCAGTACGTCCTGACGTTGGTAATAGCGGCGATTGCCTCGACGCTTTACGGGCTTCAGTTGTGGGAACTCTTGCTCCCAATACCTGAGTACGTGCGGCTTGACCGCACAAAGATCGCTTACTTCACCAATCGTAAAGTAACGCTTACCAGGAATTGGAGGTAGTTCGTCGTTATTCCCCGGTTCCAGCATATGCTTCCACTCGGGCCTTTAGTTTTTGTCCTGGTCGAAAAGTCACAACACGTCGCGCGCTGATCGGAATCTCTTCACCCGTTTTCGGGTTTCTACCTGGACGTTCTTTTTTATCCCGAAGATCAAAATTCCCGAATCCGGAAAGTTTGACTTGCTCCCCAACTGCGAGTGATGCACGCAGCTCCTCAAAATACATATCCACTAATTCGCGCGCTTCTCTTTTGTTAAGTCCCAGCTCATTGAACAACGACTCGGCCATGTCTGCTTTTGTCAGTGCCATCGGGAATCAGTCTCTTAGTTCAGCGGCGAATTTATCTTCTAGCTTGGCGATTGCGGCAGCCATTGCGGTGTCCGCATCTTCGTCAGTAAGGGTGCGCGAAGTTTCCTGCAAAATCAAGCCTATTGCGACGCTTTTTCGCCCAGCTTCTATTCTCTCGCCTTTATAAATGTCAAAAATCCTGACATCTCGAATCAGTTCCGGCGCCGCCTCGGCGACCGTATCCACGAGCGCGGCAGCTGACACGTGATCGTCGACGATGACCGCGATGTCACGCCGAATAGCCGGGAACTTCGAAATTGTCTCGGCGCACGGCGCAGCGGACGCAAGCGTTTTATCGGCATCCAGCTCGAAAAGATAGACGGCTTTCTTTATGTCGTACTCTTTCGCGAGACGCGGATGCAGCTTTCCGACCAAACCGATGACGTCGCCATTGCGAAGAACTTCGGCGGCTTGTCCGGGTTGCAGGGCGGGATGCTCCGCGGCCGCAAAGCGCACAGAAACGTCGTCGCCGGCCAGCGCAAGTAACGCTTCGACATCCGCTTTAATATCAAAAAAATCAGTCGCTTGTGGTTTACTTCCCCATTGCTCCGGAGTAACCGGACCGGTCGCAAGACCCGCAATACGAACAACCTCGTAATGCTCCTTCAGGGTGCCGTGATAGGAGCGGCTCGCCTCAAAAAGACGGACGCGATCCTGTTGTCTTGCCATGTTTGCTGCTGCTGCCGCAACGAGTCCGGGCCACAGTGATGCACGCATGACCGACAGTTCAGACGAGATCGGATTGCTTAATACCAGCTCCGATTCAACGCCCGAAAAATTCGTGTTGGCAACAGGATCGATGAAGCTGTACGTGACGACCTCCTGGTAGTCACGCCCGATCAGGGTCGCCGCTGCCCGCTCCAATTCGATTCGAGACTCCGTCACCGTCTCAAGCGGCGATTGCGCGGACAGAGTTGTCTCCGGAATTGAGTCATAACCATGAATACGCGCGACCTCTTCAATCAGGTCCACCTCATATTCGATGTCAAACCGGTGACTTGGCGCGACCACTTTCCACCCGTGGTCATCCTGGTTCACTTCAAGCTGCAGACTCTCGAGAATTCGCGTAACTTCGGCGTCATCAATTTTGGCGCCAAGCAGGTGTGCGAGGCGACTCTTGCGAAGCACGATCGATGCCCGTTTCGGGAGATGTTCCTGCGCGCTGTCGACAATCAGTGGGCCGGCTTCACCCCCCGCAATCTCAAGTAGTAATTCTGTTGCACGCTCGACTGCCCGAGCCTGGCCTTCCGGGTCGACACCGCGCTCGAAGCGCAATGACGCATCGGTGTGCATGCCGTAATTCCGCGCTCGGCCAGCCATGAAATCCGGCGGCCAGAAGGCGGCCTCGAAGAACACATTCGTAGTCGCGTCTGACACGGCTGTCGAAAGCCCGCCCATAATCCCGGCAATGCCGATCGGACCACTATCGTCCGTGATGACAAGCGTGTCTTCGCGCAGTTCGACTTCGCTCTCATCGAGCAGCGCAACCTTTTCGCCAGCCTTTGCGAGCCGCGGGCGAATCGGCCCCTGCAGTTTGGCTGCGTCGTACGCATGCAGGGGTTGTCCGAGCTCGAGCATGACGTAGTTCGTAACGTCAACGACGGGCGAGATGCCCCGGAGTCCTGCGCGCCGCAGACGCTCCAGCATCCAGACAGGTGATGTCGCCGCAGGGTCGAGGCCCTCGATGATGCGGCCGGCAAAGCGTGGACAGCCATCGGGTTGGACTAACTCTACGGCGTGCGTTGTATCCACGGTCGCCGGCACCGCCTCGACATCGGCACTCTTCAGCGGCGCCCCGGTCAGGGCCGCTACGTCGCGCGCGATTCCCAAGACGCTGAAGCAATCGCCTCGATTGGGCGTCAGATCAAGATCGATAACCGCATCGGGTAACTTCAGGAAGTCGACCAGCCGACTGCCAACCTCGGCCGTCGTCGGCAGCTCCATGATGCCGTCCGACTCATCACCAAGGCCGAGCTCCACTGCCGAGCAGAGCATGCCATTGGAAACAACTCCGCGAATCTTGGCTTTGCGAAGCTTCATACCATTCGGGAGTTTGACGCCGGGTTTCGCGAGCGGCGTCTTCATGCCCTCGCGAACGTTTGGCGCACCACAGACGATATCAATGAGCTCATCGCCGCCATCAGATACCTTGCAGACACTCAGCTTGTCCGCATCCGGATGCCTGCCGCATTCGATGACTTCGGCGATGACGACATCGGCGATACCGTCGCCCTCGAATTCGATACCGTCGACCTCGTGGCCGAGCATGGTCAGCTGATGGCCCAGCTCGTCTGTCCCGAGGTCGGGGTCAACCCATTCTCTTAACCAGGATTCTGCAATCTTCATGGCGTCTACCTGAACTGCTGCAGGAATCGAAGGTCGTTCTCGAAGAACGTACGCAGGTCAGATACGCCGTAGCGCAGCATGGCAAGACGCTCTACGCCCATGCCGAAGGCATAACCCGTGTATTTTTCGGGGTCGACCCCGGCTGACTCGAGAACATTGGGATGCACCATGCCGCAGCCCAGGATCTCGAGCCATTTGTCCTCGCCCCAGGACACATCGACCTCGGCCGACGGCTCCGTGAACGGGAAATAGCTCGGCCGGAAACGAAGCTCTGCCTTGCGCTCGAAAAATGCTTCGACGAATTGGTGCAACACAGCCTTCAGATGCGCAAAGCTGACGTGCTCGTCAACCACCAGGCCCTCTACCTGGTGAAACATCGGCGTGTGGGTCTGATCCGAATCACACCGGTACACGCGACCCGGCGCAATAATCTTGATCGGCGCACCCTCGGCAAGCATGGAACGAATCTGTACGGGCGAGGTGTGGGTGCGAAGCAGGTCTCCACCAGGCAGGTAAAACGTGTCATGCATGGCACGTGCCGGGTGGTTATCCGGGATATTGAGGGCCGTGAAGTTATGGAAATCGTCCTCGATTTCCGGACCCGAGCGAACCCCGAAACCTGCGTTCTTGAAGATCTTCTCAATGCGCAGCATCGCACGCGTTACCGGGTGGTAGCCGCCGATTGAGGTGCCCCGACCCGGCAGCGTTACATCAACCGCATCGGCCGCGAGCTTCGCTTCCATCGCGGCCGCTTCCAGCGCCTCACGACGGGCGTTGAGACTCGCCTGGACTGCCTGCTTGGCCCTGTTGATTTCCTGTCCAGCCGCCGAGCGCTCTTCCGCCGGCAATTGACCCAGCGTCTTTAATCGCGCTGTGATCTGGCCTTTCTTGCCAAGGTAGGACACCCGCACCGCATCCAGCGAGGCAAGGTCGTTCGCTGCATCGATTTCAGACGCAGCCTGGGATAGGAGGTCGCTCAGGGAGGTCATGGCTGCGGCATCGAACCGGCCGGGTCGAACCCGGCCGACTCAAGTGATCTTAGCTGGCCGCCGGCCGTTCGAGACCTGCCTTTGCGGCTTCGGCAATCGCGCCAAATCCTTCAGGATCATGGACAGCAATATCTGCGAGGACCTTGCGGTCAACCTCGATTTCGGCCTTGTTCAGACCATTGATCAGGCGGCTGTAGGACAGCCCATGCAGGCGTGCAGCTGCATTGATCCGCGTGATCCACAGCGAGCGGAACTGCCGCTTGCGCTGACGACGGTCGCGGTAAGCGTACTGCCCTGCCTTAATGACGGCCTGTTTGGCTGTCTTGAATAATTTACTGCGCGCGCCGTAGTAGCCCTTCGCTTTACCGAGGACTTTCTTATGGCGGGCTTTGGCGGTTACGCCACTCTTTACTCGTGCCATTTCTCAATCTCCTCTTAGCTGTAGGGAAGCATGCGCTTCACGGCCTTCACATCGGCATCTGCAACCTGCAGAGTGTTGCCGAGCTGGCGTTTACGCTTGGACTTCTTCTTCGTAAGAATGTGATTGAGGTGGGCCTGGGAGCGCTTGTAGCCGCCCTTGCCCGTCTTGCTGAAGCGCTTGGCCGCGCCCCGGTTGGTCTTCATCTTGGACATCTTGTCTTCCTTTTTAGCCTTGCAACGTGCTTTCAGGAAATTATTTCCCTTGCCGCGGCAGGCGGATTAATAGTTGATTCGCAACCTAAGGTCGCTCCTACAACCGTTACTCTCTTTTTTTTCGCTACGGTGGTCTTTACACCTAGTGTTTCTTAGGCGCTATCACCTGGACCATTTGCCGTCCTTCCATCGTCGGCATCTGCTCCACCGTACCGTACTCTTCCAGGTCATCTCTGACCCTGGCCAGAAGCTGGGCGCCCAATTCCTTGTGCGCCATCTCCCGACCGCGGAATCTCAGTGTGACTTTCGTTTTGTCACCACCCTCAAGGAACTCTATGAGCTTCCTGAGTTTAATCTGGTAATCGCCTTCATCCGTTCCCGGACGGAATTTGATTTCCTTGACGTGAACCTGCTTTTGCTTGCGTTTCGCAGACTGGTTTTTCTTGTTCTGCTCGAACAAGTACTTGCCAAAATCCATAATTCGACACACAGGCGGGTCCGCCATCGGGGACACTTCGACGAGATCCAGTCCCTCGTCCTTGGCCATTTCGATCGCCGCGGCGATGCCCATGACCCCTGCCTGCTCACCATCCGAGCGGATAACCCGCACTTCGGTGGCCTCGATTTCATCATTACGCCTTACGCGCTTTGTAACTGCGATACCCTAATCCTCCGCAAATTCAATAAGTTACCTCACTTCAGCGCACAGTAAACGGCCACAGCTAAAGCGGGAACGCGATTCTAATAAGCCTGCGCGCAGGAAACAACCTCGGGAACCCTAATTTTTCTAAAAAAATCAGGTGTTTTGTGAGGGGTTGGTGGGCGATGGTGGTTTCGAACCACCGACCTCCACGATGTCAACGTGGCGCTCTACCCCTGAGCTAATCGCCCTACTGATGCCAAGGTGCTTTCGCTAAAGCCCCCTGAGCTAATCGCCCTACTGATGCCAAGGTGCTTTCGCTAAAGCCCCCTGAGCTAATCGCCCCGACCTCTCGAAGGGATGCGTAAGATACTGAAGCACCTGCCCTACTGCAAGAGTTTTCAGCCGGCTTTCTCGCCCCCGATTCCGAGGGCCTCGGCGCGAATCTCCTGGATCTCGTCACGCAGCTTTGCAGCCTCTTCAAACTCCAGGTCACGCGCATGTTTGAGCATCTTCTTTTCGAGCTTCGCCGCCCGCTTGAGTAACTGCTCAGGACTCATGACCGCGTAAACACCCTTCTTGTCGGCCGCCCTGCGACCGGTCTTGCCGGGTACGGGATAGGCGGATTCCATGACATCGGCAACCTGCTTGACAATGGACTTCGGCGTGATCCCATGTTCCTCATTAAAGATTCTTTGCGTTTCGCGACGACGATCCGTCTCCTGCAAGGCACGTTGCATCGATCCCGTGACCCTGTCGGCATAAAGGATAGCCTTGCCATGCAGATTTCGCGCTGCGCGCCCGATTGTCTGGATCAGTGAGCGTTCCGAGCGCAGGAAGCCCTCTTTGTCCGCATCGAGGATTGCGACCAGCGAAACCTCTGGCATATCGAGGCCCTCACGCAGCAGGTTGATTCCGACAAGTACGTCAAACGCACCCAACCTGAGATCCCTGATGATCTCCGTGCGCTCAACGGTGCCGATGTCGGAATGAAGATAGCGCACCGCGACACCATGTTCCCGAAGGTAATCCGTCAGATCCTCTGCCATACGCTTGGTCAGCGTAGTGATGAGAACGCGCTCACCACTTGCGGTACGCTTGTGGATCTCTGAAAGAACATCGTCGACCTGGGTAGTGGCCGGACGTATTTCCACGCTCGGGTCTACCAGGCCCGTAGGACGCACGAGCTGCTCGACCAGGTTGTCCGAGTGATTCTTCTCGTAGTCACCGGGCGTCGCCGAGACGTAAATCGTCTGGGGCGATAGCTTCTCGAATTCGTCAAACCGAAGCGGACGATTGTCCAGCGCGGACGGCAACCGAAAGCCAAACTCGACGAGCGTCTCCTTGCGTGACCGGTCCCCTTTGTACATTGCGCCGAGCTGCGGCACCGTAACGTGGCTCTCGTCGATAATGAGGAGCGCATTGTCGGGCACGTAGTCAAACAGGCAAGGTGGTGGTTCGCCCTCGCCCCTGCCCGACAGATAGCGTGAGTAGTTCTCGATTCCTGAGCAGTAACCGAGCTCCTTTATCATCTCTAAATCAAATAAGGTTCTCTGCTCAAGCCTTTGTGCTTCCAGCAGTTTTTCATGCTTTCTCAGGTAGGAAAGGCGATCTTTAAGTTCCACCTTGATGTGCTCACACGCCTCGAGGAGTTTCTCCCTGGGAGTCACGTAGTGGGTCTTCGGAAAGACCGTAAAGCGCGGCACGCGCCGTACGACCTCGCCTGTCAGGGGATCGAAGTAAGCGATTGACTCCACTTCATCGTCAAAAAGCTCAATCCGGACCGCATCCCTGTCCGACTCCGCGGGGAACACATCGATCACATCGCCACGAACGCGGTAGGTACCCTGTGACAGGTCCAGCTCATTGCGGGTGTATTGCATCTCGGCCAGGCGGCGCAGGATGGTCCGTTGATCGATGCGGTCACCCCGCGTGACATGCAGCACCATGCTGAAGTACGCCTCGGGATCCCCGAGCCCATAAATTGCGGATACGGTCGCCACGATGATCGCGTCTGGCCGCTCAATTAAGGCCTTCGTGGCCGACAGCCGCATTTGCTCGATATGCTGGTTGATCGAAGCGTCCTTCTCAATGAAGGTATCGGAGGATGGTACATAGGCCTCGGGTTGGTAGTAGTCGTAGTACGAGACAAAATATTCCACGGCGTTGTTGGGAAAGAAATCTCGCATTTCTCCATAGAGTTGAGCGGCAAGTGTCTTGTTCGGCGCGAGAATCATCGCTGGCCGCTGCGTGCGTTCGATCACACTGGCTACCGTATAGGTCTTGCCGGAGCCGGTAACGCCTAACAAGGTCTGCCGGGCGAGCCCATCGTCAAGCCCTTCGGCCAGCCCGGTGATCGCCGCAGGCTGGTCCCCTGCCGGGTCGAAATCCGAAACCAGGGTTAACCGGTCACGGTGTTCCGAAGAAGTGTTGGGACCATCTTTGGTTTCACGTACCATGTTGCTGCGTATCCAAGGGGTAATCGAGTGATCTTACCAGTTTCCAAACGTATGGCTGCGGTGAAGCCTTCGCCAACCGGGGCCGTTCTGTCGCTCGCCACCGAACTTCGCGCGGCGGGCCGAGACATCATCAGCCTCGGTGCCGGCGAGCCGGACTTCGACACGCCGGAGCATATCCGGGACGCAGCTATTGCGGCCATCAATGCCGGGCAAACCCGCTACACACCTGTTGACGGGACTGCGGAATTAAAGGACGCGATCAGGTCCAAATTCGCGCGCGAGAATCAACTCGCGTATGAGCCTTCGCAGATTCTGGTCACCTGCGGTGCGAAACAGGCATTGTTTAACCTGTGCATGGCCCTTCTTGGTCCCGGCGACGAGGCTATAATTCCCGCTCCCTACTGGGTTTCGTACCCCGATATGGTCCGGCTCGCCGGCGGCACACCCGTGGTTATCGAAGCAGGCATAGAGCAGGATTTCAAAATCAGCCCCGAACAGCTCGACGCTGCTATCACGGCTAAGACCCGGCTATTCATCCTGAACAGTCCGTCCAATCCGACCGGCGCTTGCTACACACAGGCTGAAATAGCGGCCCTGGGGTCAGTACTCGAGAACCACCCGCAGGTTGTCATCCTGTCCGACGACATATACGAGCACATTTACTGGGCGCAGGAACCTTTCATGAGCTTCGCCACCGCTTGCCCCGCCCTGCAAGACCGAACAGTCACGACGAATGGCGTGTCAAATGCC
>Ga0316201_10003303_pt1 | contig 11870 bp, 8 predicted proteins | sample CS6wburrow_MG_FD_204516 | JGI IMG/M metagenome (GOLD analysis project Ga0316201, IMG submission 204516) | Coastal sediment microbial communities from Delaware Bay, Delaware, United States - CS-6 worm burrow | ecosystem: Environmental > Aquatic > Marine > Coastal > Sediment | place: USA: Delaware... | reverse complement strand
TGGAAGTGGTACCATTGACTTCTTGCGTACTCCCAAATGGGTTGTCAGGGTTAAACACGGGTAAAATGTTATCGGTGTGACGGTGTTCGGCATAAATGCCACGCATAATGTGATCGCAGATTTTTTTTGGTTCTTCAAAATAAAGCCGTTTTTTATAGGCCGGATCGGTGAAACCAATCAGGGCGACTTTGTTAAAATACCAGTATTCTACAATTTTTTTCAATGCGTTGAATTGATGGAATTTGGGATTGCCCGCTTCATCAGAATAATAAAACTGAATCAGTGCTTTGGTGATGTCATAAATCAGAGTTTGATCGCGTTTTTCTTTAACCTCTTCCACTTTGAGCATTTCTTTTTGCGGCGAGAAGGCATTTCTCATCTCAGTTTCAATGGCAAACTGGGTAGCGTCGATTTCAAAATGATCTAGGCGAGAAAAATCAGCCTTGATCTCCTCATCCAACGATTCAACTCGATAGCCTACCAAATGAGGAAAACGGATTTCAAAATCGGCTTGTCTTTCGGGTAGCGCATAAATCTGTTTAGTTTCAACAGGTTCGGCTAAAATCGTGGTGCCCCCCTTGAACAGTTTAAACGGCACGCCGATGATATGAGCATATTCGGCTGGCAATTTCCCGGCTTGATCTAAATCGTATTTTTGACGGCGCAAAGCGCGCCCTGCGACTTGTTCACAAAGCAATTGCGAATTAAAAGCCCGTAAACCCATGATATGGGTTACAGAGTTCGCATCCCAACCTTCTGTCAGCATGGAGACGGAAACGACACAGCGAATGTGAGCGCCTAATGTGCCTTGTTTGCCAACCGTGTTGACGACTTCTCTTAAAATGTCGGCTTCGGTAACATCGTCATAAGATTTATCGGGATGGCGAATGCGATAGGCGCGTTTAAAGTTTTCCAATTCGGGGGCAAACACGTTTTTAAAATCAGTGCTCACCATATCTGCATTTTCTAACGCATTAGAATCAATCAGCAAAGTCGGTGGTTTGGGCAAAGCTTGTTTTGTCACGACATCAAAATTGGAAAACAAGTCATATCGCCCCGTCACGGTATCCATCACATTACCCGCCTCATCAATCAATTCATAACCCGCAATGTATTTATACACTTCTTTAGAAACCAAGGTATTATTACAAACGATGATAAACACGGGCGGATTGTCGAATAACCCGCTTATCCGATTAAAGTCTTTTTGGTAATGACGATAAAATTGTTCTAATGCCGTTTTAACCAGAGTAGGCAAATTTGGCGGCTGTTCGACGATTGGCTTACCCACTTTTGGAGCGTGTGTGACACGCCCCTTTTTAGGCAGCTCGTTTTTAACCTGCTCATATAAATTTTTTAAGACAGGCAAAGAGAGTGCTTCGGGATTATCGGATTCAGGCAAAAAGGGGATTTTGACTAAACCGGATTCAATCGCTTCTATCAAACCAAAATCGCTGACAACCCAAGGAAATAACTGATAAGCTGGGTAACCCGAATGACTGAGATAGTAAGGGGTAGCCGTTAAATCATAAATGCTTGACACCTTAAATTTTTGAGCGATTTGAACTAAGCCGTTAAACCAAATCGCCGCATGTGCGTTTTCAGCCTTACTGTTATCGTCATCGTTTTGTTTGCCCTTTTCTTTGGGCCAATAGCAGTGATGGGCTTCATCATTGATGATCAGCAGTCGTGACTCTTTTTTGAATTTGCCCAAGACTCGTTTAATCACTTGATTAAACTCTTCCTTAGCTTCCACCTTTTTGCCCGTCGCATCTTTTTTACCATCAAAAGGGCTCCTTTTATTGCCTTGCAAAATTTTGGGTTCCAAAACATGATAATTGGTAATGATGATTTTCGCATTAAGCCCTTTCGTGTGGGGCATTAACGTCGGAGGAACCAGCTGTCTGATGTGATAATAATCTTGAATATTGTTGCCCCGATTGAGGGTATCAACGAATAAAACGCCTAAACGATTTTTAATCGTAATGCCCGGCGCGACAATCAAAAAGTTGTCAGCAAAGCGCATATCCATACGATATTCTTGCCGATTAAAAAAGTGATAGACAATTTGGGCGGCCATCACGACGGTTTTACCGGTGCCCGTTGCCATTTTAAAAGCAATGCGCGGCAAATTATGCGTTGGAAAGGTTTGGCTCACTTGTTGAGCGGCTTTCAGTTCATTTAAAATCAATTGTCCGACATTAGACTTTTGGGTTAATTCGTTTAACCAAATAGTTGTTTCAATGGCTTCCTGTTGCGCGAAGAATAATTTATGACAATCCGCCCTATCAGGATTTTTAAACCAAAAATAGAGTAATTCTTGAGAAACTCGTGTCGTGTTAGGATAACCTTGCACTCGCCACGCTTTCACTTCTTGCCGGATTAAATTAATAAGGTGTGCGTCAGACTTCTGTTGAGCGTTTTGAGGCTGCTCCTGAATATCGGCAACACGCCGCCCTTGTCTCACCTCTTCGTAATTCAATTCGCCGTTATGGGTAGCGTAATGAAATTGTGGTTCTTGATAAGGCGTGTTTAGAATGGGATTGATTGAAGACATATCAGTTATCAGTTATCAGTTATCAGTTATCATTGCATTGATATTCGCTATTGGAAAGGCCAACTTATCTATCTGATAAACTATATATATAACGACAAGGATTAGTTATAAGAATAACGACAAGGATTAGTTATAAGAAAGGATAAACATAGGGCCCCTTGATTAAATCTGCGTTCTATCCCTCAGCTATAATTTATAATTGTTCATTGAGATAATGTGTTTAGAACGTGCATTACACTTGTTCAACGGGAATGAATTTCATTCCCTATTTTCTATAATTACTAATTACCAATTGATTAAATTATTATGATTTGAGTATGATAGTCGCTGAAATTAAATATAACTGATTGAATATTAAAAAAAGAACTAAATCAATGCCATTTTTTAATGGGTTGCTTTTTTAGGGTGATTTAGTGTCTAATTATCAAAATAATAGACTTGAGCAACCCTTCAAAAGGACAATGTTAAATGAATCAAGTAAAAACAGATACCTTACATGAAAATATCAAACAAGAGTTAGGCGCAGATGGTCGTTTTGCTGGCGTGGAAGCCGAGCCAAACGAAACCGAACCGCAAGAGCCTTATGATCCGGAAAAAATTTCTATTGAACCCAAGGTAGTACCAATGGATACGCTCATCCGCCGTTTACAACAAGGCTCAATTCGTTTGGCCCCTGCCTTCCAAAGAAAAGTAATCTGGGATTTAAAGAGAAAAAGCCAGCTTATTGAATCTTTGATGCTGAAAATCCCTTTACCCATGTTTTATGTTGCGGCTGATGAAAAGGGCCATTGGGATGTCGTCGATGGTTTACAACGATTAACCACAATTAAAGAATTTATCCTTGGAAATGACTATATGGAGACGAGAGACAAAAAATACAAAGGACAAGGTTTAGAGCTTAAATTTCTTGAATTTTGGGGTGAAAAATACGACGGTGCGACATTTAATAAATTACCCGATTCCCTGATTAATCGAATATTGGAGACAGAATTTAGATTTACCATCATCAATCCAGGGACACCCGAAGAAGTTAAACGAAACATTTTTAAACGTATTAATACTGGTGGCATGCCCCTCGCACCGCAAGAAATTCGACATGCGCTTTACCAAGGCCAGTCAACAAAACTCTTGGCTGACTTAGTGGAAATTCAGATATTTCAGACTGCGACTGCTCAATCAGTTGACGATAGTCGAATGGCAGCAAGAGAACTCATTTTGCGCTTTCTGGCGTTTTCTGTTCGCCACTATGAAAATTATCCCAAAACATCAGATATGGATCAATTTCTAAGCGATACAATGCGGCTTATTAATATTATGCCAGAATTACCAAAACGTGAACTTGAAAAAATATTTAACAATTCACCGATGCCGCCCATACGTTTTAATGATATCAACATTTTAAAACGACGTTTTATAAAGGGCATGCGACGTGCGTATAAACTGTTTCAGCAGCATACTTTTAGAAAGTCCTTTGGTAAAAATAGACGCTCTCCCATTAATAAAACACTCTTTGAAGTGTGGGGAAATTTGCTTGCCGATTTGGATAGTGATGGTTTTCAATATTTAATAGAGAATAAGGACGATTTCTTACATGAATATCATAACCTGTTAGAAGATTCAAATTTTGTGAATGCTATATCGCGAAATAGTTTGACACACCACGCCGTTCAATCAAGATATAAGAAACTGAAAAAAATAGTTGATAAGTATGCAACTGAGGGCATAAAAAAATGTTAACTGAAATGCGTCTTTTTAATTTTAAATCGTTCATTGATGACAGTATTCCTTTATCACCCATGACATTACTGGCAGGTGTCAACAATACGGGAAAAAGCAGTATTATACAAGCGGTGCGAATGCTATGGAAATGGGCTACAGTTGGTGATCCCACTTTGCCTGGGCATGGTGCTTTGAAAGACATGAAAAACCTGAATGTCGCAAGGGATGCCCCGATTAAAATAGTCTATTCTTTTCAGAAAGGGCATCAGGTTGAAATGCAGATTGAGTTTATGGATTCAGGTAAACCAACCCTAAATGCTTTTGAAATCCCTTCTTCAACAATATTGCCCTTTATGAGTTATGTGAGTGCGGATCGTTGGGGGCCTCGTGTTTCTTTACCCATGTATACTGCCGTAGGCGATTTGAATGAGGTGGGTCAACAGGGCGAGTATGTCATTGATTTTTTATCTCGCCATGAAATAGACATCATACCTGAAACACTTCGCCATCCTAATCCTAAAGCAGAGGGAGGAAACCTTGTCTTTAACGTCCGTGCGTGGCTTGAAGAAATATCACCCAATGTCGATTTTAAACATGGCACTGATCCAAAAAGAGATTTATCTTATGCCACCATTGATGGTTTTCGTCCACCGAATACCGGGTTTGGCTTGAGTTATACTCTTCCAGTCATCGTTTCGCTATTAGGCATGTCGGCTGAATGGGAAGAGGATGAAAAGCAAAAATTAAAAACGGATAATGGTACCCTCGTTTTATTAGAGAATCCAGAAGCCCATCTTCATCCAAGCGGTCAAACGGCTATGGGGCGACTGATAGCCCTTGCTGCCGCATCGGGTGTTCAAGTCATTGTGGAAACGCATAGTGATCATCTCATGGATGGCATACGAATCGCTGTCAAGGAAGGCATTCTTTCTTCACATAAGACAGCTTTTCATTACTTTACACTAAATGATGATAAAACAACATCTATAGAATCACCAATACTTCACTCCAATGGTAAACTTGATTTTTGGCCTAAAGGTTTTTTTGACCAAACTCTGAAAAACAGGGCAATCCTAGCCAAGAGATAATCACATGGACTTTTCAATATTTTTTAATGATCTAAGCCTTCCAGCGCCTAGTGAGGATAAGGCTTATGTCTTGCTATTTGATGCATTTCAGGGTGTTTTACACCTTAACAGAGATGATGATAGATTTATTCTGTATTTTGACGGAAATAGCCTTGATCATTGTCAATTAGCTGAAAATTTTACTTATGGTGATTTTAAAAACAGACTTTATGATGAACAAGAAATTGATCTCTTATCATTTCTTCAAGAAATAGAAGATAAGTCACCCTTTATTGACTATATATCTAACGAACGTCTATATGATTTGGCTGATCTAGCCCCCTATTTCAAAGATCGCCCTTATGATAATAGAATGGATATTTTTAGTCTAGCTTGGCTTGAGAGTGGTATTATGCTCAGCTTAGCAAGTGATGCATTATGGCAGGATTATACCATTTCATTTTGTGTTTCTAAACTGGGAAAACACGAACCGGCCAAATGTCAAGTTTATAATATATCGAAAAAAAATCATGCTGGTTTGATTTTAGATGCCCTGGAAGAAAGCATCTATGATATCTGCCCTAATGCGAGATTTGATGATTATTTTCTTGACTGGTATGAGGGATGTAAAAAAGAAGATAAGACTAAAATCAAACATAAGCTAAAACATTGTTGTGAGAATCACTTTCAATTAGGACGACCCGTTATTGATACTTTAAATGATTCTGAATTGAGTAATCTGAAAGAAATTCGTGTTGGAAATGCACACGCACAGAGTGGGAAAATTCGTATTTTTTTTGCTATGGACTCGAATAGAAAAGCGAATATTCTAATCGGATTTATTAAACACAGCAATGACTATTCAGACTACATTAAAATGGCTGGCAATATTTTTAAATCTTTATCAGGAAATTCAATAGTATGAAGAAACAGGCTAGTTTTTCAGTTATCAGTTATCAGTTATCAACGCCTTGATATCCAGTATGTTCAAGGCCAGCTTATGTATCTGACAAACTAACGTTCTGAGTTGGTGATCAAGACGACAACATTGGCTAATGAATAGCGCGTTAAAAAGAATAACGCAATAGACGCAATAGACGCAATAGACGCAAAAGATAGGTATTTGTGTTAAGGCTCCTTTAGCGCCCTTTAGCGCCTTTAGCGTCTTTTGCGTTTATTTTCTTGTTTTTAGTAACAGCCAAAATTAAATCAATTGATCGAATACCTCACGTAGCCATTTTATCAAAGATTGTATTTCTGGGGAGTGTCGATCAATCAAATCTGCATTCAGGGTACTGACTAACGCTTGTCCAGGCCTTTTTTGCCATGCCAACCAAGTATATAGGGTGGCTTTGGTATGATGATGAGGTTTAAAGAGTTTTATCGGTAATTGCTTAAGACAAAGGCTTGCTGTTTGTAACAGACTTTGTTGTTCCCCTTCACAAACCGTTTTTTTAATCAAATCCTCCAACATACCCTCATTTTTATGATCGGGCATCAACCATAAACCGATTGGGGGTAAGCCATCTTCATGAGTGAAAATATTACCAACATAACTTTGTGAAGGGGGCGCGGTAATATCATATCCCATCTCTTTCAATGGTTGAGTCAGCTGTTGCCAACGTTTATTAAATCCACCCTCCGTTTTAGGAACAGTATAATCCGCATCTGCAACAATGCCTAAATGTTCTACCGTGCCATCTTGCAAGTCTTTGAATAATTTGGATAATAAGGCATGAATTTTAGTAATCCCATAACGGGGTTCAACGTCTATGGATAACTGTTCTCTTTCTATCAAGGCTTGGAAAAAGAGGCTATCCGCTTGTCCTTCAACAATTAATTTAGATTTAGATTGGTTCATCCACGGACTTCCGATTGGGCTTGTGTTACGATTTTTCGTTCTTCTTGATCGTATTCTATGGCCATCACTGAACCAAAATCACTTTTTCGTATACTGCGTCCGAGACGGCATAATGTCGCGTCTTCATGGTTTTGGGAAACGGCCTGAAAAGCCATCACACAATCCCAGCTATGTGTCGTGGCAAAAACTTGAACATTTAACATTTTGGCTACTCTGAAAATCAATTCCCACACTTTGGATTGCACACTGTAATGGAGGCCATTTTCAAATTCATCTATCAGCAAAAAACCATCACTTGAATTAACTAAAGCCAGCGTTAAGTAAAACAGGCGACTCATGCCTTCACCTAGACTGTCTAAAGGTATTCTTTCTTTAGAAGCTTTAAACCGTGCAATCACAAATCTCTTTTGCTCAGTGCCAATAGTTAAGCCCAAGTCTTGTAGCTTCGGCTCTATTATTTGTAACGAAGTGACCACTTCTTCTTTTAAATCGGTTAAAGTAATGTTATCCCAGAGTTCAGCAACCCGTTTATCATTCCAACAAGCAGCGGATGATACCCATTCAACGGCCATCTTGGGTTGATTAGCCGGTTTGATCGCTTCGATTGGAGACAGATAAGACAGTAATATCGGTTGACTTTCACGACTTTCTTGAAATGCTAAGGCCTTCAAAACATCAACTAAATCAAAAGAGTCTAGTTCAGTAATGGGAATACGACGACGCGCCCCGTCTTCATTTTCAACAATTTGATAGTAACGAGTATGCAGGTGTATTCTATTATTGGGTTCATTTAAAGAACCGATTTCAATACCCGCTTCAACGGATTGCGGAAAGTGACGTTCATAAAAAAGGTGACGTAATGGGCTGTTGTCATCGGGTTGTCTCTGGTTACGAGTTGAGGTTTCGACTTCCCAATTTTCAGAGCGTTCAGAAATTAAGGTATTAATCCAATCAGGCGAAGCATTACTGGCATAGAGCAACAAGGCTTCTAACAAACCCGTTTTTCCGGAATTATTTTTCCCAACAATCAGGTTAACGCGCCCTAAGCGTTTAATGCTTAATTCCTTGAATAAACGAAAGTTTTTGATATACAGTGAATCTAACATTTTCAATTATGGCTTCTTGTCTAGCGTGTTTTGATTATAATGGATGAAAGTTGATAGTTTATCAAGATGCCAATACGGAAGGGGTTGTCATGCCTTTGGTTTTTTATCCTTCCCCCAGGTTTTACCAAAACCTATTCACATTCAAGCCCGTGCCCTGAGCCTGTCGAAGGGTATTGAGGCTTTTTTTATATTCAATTCTCCAAGGCATTGATATTCGCAAGTTGTGCAAATTCTTTAAGTGTCAAGGTTTCCGCACGCGCTTGTGGATCAATTCCTGCTGCTTCTATCTGTACAGCATCCAATATCGTTTTTAAGGTATTGCGTAATGTTTTGCGCCGCTGCGAGAAGGCGAGTGTGACGACTTGAGCAAATCGTTTTTGATTTAGCACGTCTACTGGGGGTGTCGCATGAGGTATTAATTGGACAATACTTGAATTGACTTTCGGGGGCGGATAAAAAGCGTCTGGACTGACATCAAATAATTTCTTGATCTCACAATGGTATTGCAACATCACGGATAAACGCCCATACTCAGACGAGGCGGGGGCAGCGATCATACGTTCTACCACTTCTTTTTGCAACATGAAAAACATATCTTGAATCTGGTTAGCATTCTTGAGCAAATGAAACAATAAAGGGGTAGAAATATTATAGGGTAAATTGCCGACAATGCGTAAGGGTTGGTTATCGATTATTAACTGTTTGAAATCATAACTTAAAACATCCGCTTGATGGATGCGTAATTGTTTGAATGAAAGCGTTTTTTGTTTCAATAATTCAATCAAATCGCGATCAAGTTCTATGACATCCAGTGGATAGCCATATTGAAGTAAAGGTAACGTCAAGGCCCCTTTGCCTGGCCCGATTTCAACTAAATGTTGTTCCGGTTGAGGCGCAATACTGGTGACAATGCGTTGGATAATGTGCTGATTATGGAGAAAATGTTGTCCAAAACGTTTTCTGGGAATGTGTGTGGTTTTCACAATGAATACTTTAGTTCAACGAATTGATAAATAAATGAATTTTGGGTGTAGGGAAATAAACGGAGCCTTCGCGACTATTGCGTGTCTTGCTCGGTTCGATATAACTTTTGAAGCTTATCTTTTAATTCGTTAAAGTTAGGATGTTCATAATTGTAGGGTTCATTTGGATAGCCCATTTTATAAATCTGATTGATAATAGATTTGTGATTCTCTTTTGACATAAAGTTAGAGCAATCCAAAAAATGTGTGATACAGGCCTTTTGTTCTTCTGAAAGTGTCGAAAAAATAAGCGATTCTAAATATCCACTATTCGTTTCATAATCGCGTATGATAATCACATCACTAACACTACTCAGCCCAAGCTTGTCTATTAGCTGATTAATTTCTTGATGACACAATTCATATCCGCCATAGCGTGAATCATTTTCCTCATAATCCGCATCAAGCACAAAAAGTAATCTCTTTAATTGATCGCTATCAACCAATTGCGTGATCATCTTATATTTTTGAATTTCAAAGAAATTATTTTTACAACCCATTATTTCAAAATCACCTGCCTTATCTTCTATTCCAATATGGGATAAGAGGGCTAAAATAAATTTCTTATCGGTTTTCCCTTCACATATAATTCTTACCATCCTCTCACCTCATGATTTTGAGACATTTCATGCCTTAACCAATCAAAATCATAGGTGATCGCTTTTATTTGGTTTGCCTTGTCTCTCACCAAAGTGGTTAATGAGATATCTTTTTGATCTAACCTTTTGGCTTCTTTGTAATAACTTTCTATCATTTCTTTTGAGTGGGTAGAGGCAAATATTTGGCAATTCGCTTCTTTAGCAGTATTAAAAACGATTTCCCATAGTTTATTATAATGCAGATAATGAATGCCGTCTTCAATTTCATCAATAAAACAAGCGCCTTCTTGCGATGCCCAAATGGCACAAATGAGTGTAATAAATCTCTTGATGCCCTCTCCAAACTCAGATAAGGATATCCAGCCTTCATCTCTATTTAACAGAAACAATTTAGGCTCACCTAAAATCAAGTCAAATTCGACTATGTTTTCATCAAAATGCTCAGCTAGGGATTGATTCAGCCATTCTTTTTTTCTAGCCATTTGAATTTTTGAAAAGAGAAATGATAATGTCTCATCATTGATAGAAAATGAAGGGATAAATTGAATGTTGCTTCTATCAACCCTTGCTGTTCCATTGTCTACCCGTTTTTGAATGTCTAAATGAGAATACGTTTGACTGATGCCATTCACTTCTAAACGTATCGCGTCGTTTTCGACATGAAAAGCGGTTGTATTGATATTTGACTGAATCGTGAGATCATTTGAATCCTTCGCGTGTCTTAAATCGGAAAGTGCTATGCGACTCGAATGCGTCTCAAGATAACAACTTCTCATTTTTGTCAGCTTGATGAGTGAAGTCAAATAATGTTCAAGATCACGACTGACTAAGTTGATATAGCCCGATTCTAGCAAACTGGTTTTGCCAACATTGTTTTTGCCAGCAATCAAGTTGATTTGCGTTAAGCCGTCTATTTTAAAGTCATAGAAGGTTTTAAAATTACTGATGCTGATTTCAATTAGCTTATGTTCAGACGCATTATGATGATGACGAGAATAATCTTTATACCATTTATCAATCAGTTGATAGCTTTGAGTTCGATAATCGACGGCTTTCGTTAGGATTGAACGCAGTTGAGGCATTTTCAAATGAGCCCCGACATTTCTTTCCTGATAGGCACTGTAATCATCAAGGAGGGTGATAGGATAGCGATGTTTATACCATACCTGTTCTAAATCATGCTGACTAAAAACATAGTTGTCCACGATTTTGACAAGCGCAATTGGTGTGACTCCATTTCGGATTAAGACAATATCAAAGACTTTGATTTCAAGGAAAGCGTGTAGTATGCCTTTCCAAGTGCCCCCTTTATATTGAGCAATCTCATCTGTCGTCCATTGTGTTAAGGGTTTTGAATCATTCAAAACCTCCTCACACGGATCCAAATCAATACCAATAAAACCGGATTTCAACCTATTAATGATATCAGTATTATCTGGCTTATTATCTTTCTGTAATTGCATTAACCAATAGTTCATTCATTAACTCCTATTTTAAACATCATTTTCAAGGTTTTGATAACGGGTAATTGAGCCTTGATCATTGATACTTGATGATAACGTTTTTTATAAAGTCAAACAATAACGGAAAGCGATTGTCTGTTTCGGCTTTGCGATACAACCCTATAACGACAAGGATTGTATATAAAAAAGGATTAAAACCTATAACGACAAGGATTGTATGTTTCGGCTTTGCGATAGCTAATAAAAAAAGGATTCAAACCGGGTGGAACACAATCCAATCCCTTATTATAGACAATCCCTGTAGTTGGTTTTAATCCTTTATTATAGACAAGCTTTTGACTGATGCCGACTTGATTCTTGCTGAATTAAAAATGTTCAAACCCCTTCTTATCCCAAGACAAGGGTAACAGGGTAGGCAGTTCCTTTTTATCAAAGGCCGTTTCCTCATTATTAGCCCTCGTTATGCTCTCTTCCCC
>Ga0316201_10003302_pt1 | contig 11872 bp, 13 predicted proteins | sample CS6wburrow_MG_FD_204516 | JGI IMG/M metagenome (GOLD analysis project Ga0316201, IMG submission 204516) | Coastal sediment microbial communities from Delaware Bay, Delaware, United States - CS-6 worm burrow | ecosystem: Environmental > Aquatic > Marine > Coastal > Sediment | place: USA... | reverse complement strand
AATCTACAGCTATATCACCGACAGTAAGAACTGCCTGATCATCAAAGATGGGCTCGAATGTTGTCCCATTATTACCAGTGTAAAATAAGCCACCCGAAGCATAAGCAACATAGAATTTAGAAGGGTCATCAGGGTTTACTTCAATGTCAGAAACACGTCCGCTGAATACTGTAGGACCGATATTTTCAACAGGAATGTGTTCCATCACAGAGCCCTGGATCAGATTCATCCGGGTTTCATAAGCTTCCATTCTTTCTTCTGCTGTGGAAGCAGGAGGCTGAATATCCTGGCTTACAAGATTCAATGATAATAAAAGACCCAGTAGGGATAAGAGATTCTTCATAACACTTTAAAAATTTGGATTGCTAAACTTAATAAAAGTTGGACACTATTCGAGAAAGACAGTTGTGCTATATCATATTTAATTAGAAGGATTTACATATAAACAATACAAATGAGGAGAGGACTAAATAATATTTTGTTTAATTTATTTCACAATTAGTTAAACAAAATGATTTCATGTTGCGTTTCTGAAGTATTCGTAAAACACTAAATCTAAAAAAACATGAAACTTAAATTTTATTTGCTTGCACTTCTTGCACTTCCATTCTTCATGGCTAGCTGTAGTGATGATGATGAGCCACAAGAGCAAGAAACAACCAATACCATTGTTGACATCGCAGTAGGTAATGATGATTTCAGCACTTTGGTAGCTGCTCTACAGAGAACCAACCTTGTCTCTACTTTACAAGGTGACGGACCATTTACAGTATTCGCTCCTACCAACGCTGCATTTGAGGCACTTGGCGTTGATTTGAATACCATTTCAGATTCAGAATTGTCAAACATTTTATTATACCATGTAATCGGAGGAGCTGACATAAAGTCAACTGACCTTGCAGAAGGATCTAATTATGCATCTACTGCTTCAGCTTCAGGCCCTAACGGAACTCAATTATCAGTTTATGTTGAAAGAACGGGTTCAAGCGTTAGAATTAACAATACTGCTAATGTAGTAACTGCTGACATTGATGCAGATAACGGAGTGATCCATGTAATTGACAATGTGATCTTACCATTAGATATCGTTGGACATGCTCAGGCAAATGGAGCATTTTCTTCATTGGTAGGTGCTTTGGCAGGTGCTCCTGGAGATTTAGTAACAGTACTCCAAGGAAATGGACCTTTCACAGTTTTCGCTCCAAATAACGCTGCCTTTGCTGCAATTGCTGATGTAGTTGCCACACTTACTCCAGACCAATTGGCTTCAGTTTTAACATATCATGTAGTATCAGGAAATGTTGCAAGTACTGCTTTAACTGACAATATGAGTGTTACCACTGTTAACGGTCAGGATGTATCTGTATCCTTAGCAAATGGAGCTAAATTAATTGATTCTGCAGGCAATGAATCTGTGATTTCATTTACAGATGTTCAGGCAACCAATGGGATTATCCATGTAATAGAGAGCGTAATTATACCAAATTTATAATCGTACCACGATCTAAAGAATCATAGTGTTTTTGTTAATTAAAAAAGGGTTGATGCAGACGAGCATCAACCCTTTCACTATTAAATAAGGTCCTTTTATTTTTGTTTAAACATTTCTCCCCAGTTTCCTGCGTTTCCCATTTCCATGTCAAGTTTTGATAGATCATCATAATATATTTTACCATATAACCTGGCAAATACATTGTACTCTTCACTCTGAACAATTCCAAAAATCTCCTCAAAGAAATCTCCGGATCCATCTTCAACAACATAAAGGTTAATACTATTTCCTTTGTCCTTGGCTTGTATCAATAATTCATATTTGTCGTTCTGTAAAGAAGCTTTTAATTCTTTAAGATCGGCAGGTTTCATATTATTTCCGCCAGAAAAGATCATCAATTTTACATTGTCAATGCTTGAATTAATTTCTTCACCTTCAGCTTCCAGAAATGAAGCAAAATCTCCACCCAGGTCCATGTACATGACACCTGAATCGTTTTTATACTTTCTGAAAATATTATCTGCAGATCTCTGAGCACTGACAGAGATGGTGAAAAGTAAAAGCATAAATATTCCTAGCTGTTTTTTTAGATTCATTTTATTTTAGATTGAATATGATTAATTAATAGTTGATAGTCTCTTCTTCGATTTTCTCCTTGTTCTTCCAGCTGAAATTGGCTTTCTCCAGATCGTCAAAAGTAAGGTCGGTCTTTAGATTTAAAAGAGCTACATTTTCTTCTCCCCGGGCGTAAATTGTTAAATATTTAATTTTACTCTTATCTTCTTTAACAAGTACATAGACCCTTGTTCCTCCATCTCTCACTCTGGTATATTCTTCAAATCCTTCTTTGTCTTTTACTTTCTTGAGAAATTCAGCAGAATCTTCGAGAGAAATGTGATGGGGTTTATCCACCACCACAAATCGAAGTTTCTTTATTTTCTTACCGAGGTGTATGATTTCCTTTTCATCCTGGTCTTCTATTCCTTTGGTTGCCAGATTAATTCCCGACCTGATGAACCAGCCTGGAAGTGTCATAGCAAGTGCCGAATCATGCTTCTTGATCTTGTCAATAAACTTATTGACGGTTTTCTGACCAGTAGAAGCTGAAGTAATCCCAAGGATGAAAAGGAAAATCAATGCCGCTCTCACTTGCTTAGTTTTTCTCTTCTAGTTTACCTAAATGTTCTGCACCGTCGATATCCATCTTTTTGGCCAACTTTGCGATTTTGGCGAGATCCAATGTCCCTACAAAGCTGAGAAGAACGAATTCATTTTCTCCACCTACAAGTAATAATAGTTCTTCAACTACATCATTACCGCTTGTTTTGGTGTAGAAATTAACATTCTGTCCTTTGTCTCTTGCTGTTAATAACAATTCATAATCCTTAGTGTCAATTTTGTTATTAGCTTCTTTATACACTTCTAGTGCATTCACTTCAGTCTTTAAAACCTTAAGTCCTTTAAGGTTTTTAACTACATCATTCAGGTCTTCATCTAATTCTTCACTTGCTACTTTAGCAACAAGTTGAAACATCTTAGGGCTTACATAAACCATAGTGAAGCTTTCATCATTCTGATATTGCTCGAAGAATCGATCAATAGCATCATTCTGCGCATTGAGTCCTGTGACTCCGATCAAGGCCGCAATGGCCATCATAAATATTTTTTTCATTGTTGTGTTTTTAAAATCAATTAATTAAGAAATAAGATCATTTGATGATGGAAACTGTTTCCATCTTACTTACATTGTTTTGTATAATTTGTGAACTGTTGTCCCATTTAACACCTAAATAAGCCAGGGCATCCATTGTTACTTCAAGTGCTTCATCCTCTTCTGTCACTGCTATGCTTTCCATCAGGTAACTGGTGCTATCAAGATTAGAGTTCGTTCCAAAGTTGTATACACCAATGGTGATCAATATGAGAAAAGATGCAGCTATACCTATGACATTCCAATTGGCCCATCTTCGGATTCCTATTACAGGAGTTTCTTTTGGAATTTCAATAGGCTTCTCATATTTGATGCCGGATGCCATATTATAAATCTGGAATAAAGGTTTGTATTGCTCATGTTCTGGAGCAATTTCATCACCTGCGAAGTACTTTGAAAGAGTAGCTTCTTCGTTGAGATCAGTCTCAGCGTTCCAGTATTTTTCAAGTAATTTGTTAATATTTATATTTTTCATTTTATGGCTGATTTATTCTATTTTTTTAAATTTTCAATTTGTGCTCTTAATGTTTTCCTTGCTCTATGAAGGTTTACTTTTACCCTTTCCAGTGGAATACCTGTTATCTCACTGATTTCATTGTAAGTGAATCCTTCAATATCCCGCAGGTGTAATACCTCTTTTTGAGCGTCAGGTAATTTTTCAATGTAACCTTTGATGATACTCATTGTGTCATTGAACTCTGCAATCTGGGCAGGATTAGAAGATCTATCAGATATACTGTAATGTTCTGAAATATCTTCTGTTTTATATTTCCTGCTTCTGGTTTTATCGATGGCCAGGTTTCTTGTTACTGTCATACACCATGCTTCTTTATTGTCGAGCTTGATGAATTCATCTTTCTTTTTCCACACTTTAATCAAAACTTCCTGGACAACATCTTCAGCTTCAAAAGTGTTTCCTACGATGCTCAAAGCAAATCTGTAAAGCTTATCTTGAAAAGGTATCACCATTTTACTTAGTTCTTTCGATTGCATTGTTTCTTCTCAGACGGTAATAAGGAAATGATTGTTACAAGATATTGAATATTTTATGCATCGATGATAATAAACGCTCTACCAATGGATCAATTCTATAGATAATCAATTTAAAAGATATTTAACACCATGTAGATAAAGCATTAAGGATTACATTTGCGTTATTAGAATGGGTATGTCAAGATTTAGATTAAAAAGGTTGGATCATCTCATTGTAAAGAGCTTCTGGGCTCCTTACCTGGCATCTTTTTTTGTTGCAGAGTTTGTCCTCATCATGCAATTTATGTGGAAGTACATAGATGAGATATTGGGGAAAGGCTTCCCCATACTAAGGCTTTTTGAACTCATTTTTTACTATGCAGTAACTATTATTCCTACTGCAATACCCTTAACCATACTCATATCATCCATTATGGTTTATGGAAACTTATCGGAACGATATGAATTAACATGCATTAAATCAGCGGGAGTATCACTCTTGAGAATAATGAGGCCTGCAATAGTAATTGCCATTGTAACAGCCGGTTTTTCATTCGTTACTTCTAATAATTTAAAGCCTAAGGCTTTTTATAATTTTTATTCATTATTCAGATCCATCAGTAATCAGAAACCATCATTGTCTATAGAGGAAGGGATATTCAATAATGATTTTAAGGACTTTATCATAAGGGTAGGAGAGAAAGGCAAGGATGATGAGACCATACGGGATGTACTTATTTACGATCATACAGATATTGACCGGAGAATGATCAATGTGATTCATGCCAAGACAGGCCGGATGTATAATCAGGAAGGAAGCTTTATCATGGAACTCCAGGATGGTTATCAATACCGTGACTTGAAATCAGGTATTGGGAAGAGGAAAAAGGACAATCGACCTTTCATGCGGACAGATTTCGAGACCTTCACCAAGGTATTTGATATGACTCAATTTGAATTAGATATCAGTGAAGTCAGTGTCGCAAGAAGGAAGCATGAATTATTGAATATGAATCAACTCAAGGAGGGTATCGATTCTTTTCAAATGGTCAAGGAAAGTAAAATTGAAAATTTAAGACACGACTTCAGCGGCATATTCCCTGATCTTAAACCTAAAAAAGAAACTAAAAAAGACACTTTATCAATAGATGATGTTGAAGAGGAATCAACTGAGAGCAAAGATAGCTTATTTACTAGGCCAGGATCACCAGTTAGCAAGGCCCTGGCCAAAAATGCAAAGTTTGCTGTCAGTAAGAAAAGAACAGGTTCTTATGTATTGCCATTGATTGATTCTCTACAGATGGATACTGTAACCTCATTCCTATCAGCAATAACACCTTTTCAGCATGAGAATGTGCTTGAGGACGTCATAAGAGAGTCCAGGTCTTTTTATAATAATTTTAGTAATACAGCTGTTACGATTACCAATCTCAATCGACAAAAGGAGATGTATAATTTAAAGATCCATCAACAGTTTTCCTGGGCATGGATGTGTATTGTCTTCTTATTTATTGGAGCTCCTTTTGGGTCAATCATCAGGAAAGGAGGATATGGTTATCCCTTACTGATTGCTATAATCTTTTACGTGACTTTTGTGATCAGTTCAATATCAGGAGACAAATTGGTAAGAAAAGGAAATATTAGTTCAGAAGTAGGGGCGTGGTTTCCTGTGATAATCTTAATGCCGATAGCACTTCTTGTGACTTATCTCGCATTAAAGGACCGCAAGCTAAACCTGGTAGGATTTATAAGTAGGTTTTTACCGTCCAAAGAAGGTAATTGATCAGTCTTCGGTAATTTCTTCAATCTGGCCTTCAACTGTTCTTAATTTTTCCTTACACTGAGCGATCAGTTCATTAGCCTTTTTGATCATATCACTTAAATCGTCTAATCCTACTTCTTCAGACTGAATGGCTTTAACGATGTCATTCAATTCCTTAATGGCTTTTTCATATAGAAATTTTTTACTCATAAACTTTGGTTTTGATGGTTCCATCATGCATGTCAATGAAAATTTGGTCATTGAGTTTTATGTCTTGTGCAGAGGTAATTGTTTTATCTCCCTTTCTTACCATTGCATAACCCTTTTTCATAATATGTTTCGGATCACTAAGTGAAACGATAGATTCAATGTGGCTTAAGTGGTTATTGGCATTTCTTAAATAGGTGGCAATGGCAGTATTCATTTCTACTTCCTTAGTCAATAAAGCTTCCATTTTCCTTGATAAAATATCTCGTGGTTTACTTGTAATGACTTGCTCGAAATGAGAAAGACTTAGTTTATTATTATGTAACAACTGTCGAGCCCAATTGGTAATGGTTGTTCCGAAGCTGATGACGTCAGATTCGTATCTGAGGTTGCGTTCCAGAATAAAATCAGCAACTGCTGTTGGTGTTTTCAATGAAAGTTTAGAGACCACATCTGTAACAGATTGGTCTATGTCGTGCCCGATTCCTGTTAGTACAGGTAAATTGTTTTTTGCAATGGTCGCGGCGATATTATAATTGTCAAAGTAGGAGAGGTCTAACTTTGATCCACCGCCACGAATAATTACGATACAATCGTAATCGTCTTTTTCATTGATCGTCCTGATGGCATTGGTAACATCTCTTTCTACATTGGCTCCCTGCATGGCACTAGGGTAAAGGTCCAGCCTGAATTGATATCCATAACTATTTTGAATCAATTGATTCTTAAAATCCTGATACCCGGCAGCCCTTTCAGATGTAATAATTGCAATATTTTGGATCACAACAGGAATTGTTCTTGCTTCATTCAGTGCAATCAGGCCATCCTTTTCAAGCCTTTCAAGTATCTTTTTACGAGCCATTTCCATCTGGCCGATGGTATAAGAGGCATCAATATCAGTTACCATTAACTTCAACCCGTAACGCTCGTTATATTCTACGGATACTTTTAATAGTACATGACTTCCTTCTTTCAGGATGGACGGTAAGAGATCTCCTAGTTTTTTCTTAATGAAAAGGTAACTCTTATACCAGATAATCGCATTGCTTTGAGCAAGGGTCTGGCCATTGCCTTCATCATGCTCAATAAGATCAATATATACTTGCCCCCTGGATTCTGTTACTTGTGAAATTTCAGCATTGACCCATATAGGCTCATTGAAGTTCAGAGCGATGACCCTCTTAATGTATTCATTGAGTTCATATAAAGAATAGGAGTGCATGCGCCCTATGTTGAATTGTTACTCTGATTGAATCAGAGGCATTCTTGAAATAAATTGATATTAAGCAATGACCTTTTTAACGAGGTCAGCTGCTTCCTGTAGTAAAATTGCAGAGTGTACTTCTAATCCACTTTCATCAATTATTGTCTTGGCAATGTCAGCATTTGTTCCCTGTAACCTAACAATGATGGGCACATTGATGTTTCCAATATTTTGATATGCATCTACAACTCCTTGAGCTACTCTGTCGCATCGTACAATACCTCCAAATATATTGATCAATATAGCCTTGACGTTAGGATCCCTAAGGATGATCCTAAAAGCTTGTTCAACTCTTGAAGCATCAGCAGTTCCTCCGACATCGAGGAAGTTGGCAGGTGAACCACCAGATAATTTTATAATGTCCATGGTAGCCATTGCAAGACCTGCACCATTAACCATGCAACCTACGTTACCATCCAGGTTGATGAAATTCAACCCAAATCTTTTAGCTTCAACTTCTGTAGGATCTTCCTCGTCAGTATCCCTCATCTCTGCAAGGTCCTTGTGTCTGAATAAAGAATTATCGTCTATGGTTACTTTACAATCCACTGCAATGATGTCATCATTTCCGGACTTCATACAAGGATTGATCTCAAATAATGAAGCATCCGATCCTACAAATGCATTGTATAAGTTAGAAATAAACTTAACCATTCCTTTGTAGGCTTTTCCTGATAGGCCCAGGTTAAAAGCTACTTTCCTGCTTTGGAAAGGTAATAATCCCAAATGAGGATCTATATATTCTTTGTGTACCAGGTGAGGAGTCTCTTCTGCCACTTCTTCAATATTCATCCCACCCTCGGTTGAATAGATGATTACATTTTGTTTCCGCTCACGATCCGTCAGAATAGAAACGTAGAATTCATCACAGGAATCAAAAGTAGGAAGGTAAGAATCTTCAGCAATAAGTACTTTACGGACTAGTTTTCCTGGGCCATTCAATCCTCCGGGAGTCTGAGGAGTCTTAAGCATCATGCCCAGAATGTTACCGGCATGTTCTTTTAATTCACCTTCGCTTTTGGCAAGTTTCACTCCTCCGCCTTTACCTCTTCCACCGGCATGGATCTGAGCCTTTACTATTGCAAAATCTGAATTTGTTTTTTCCTTGATATTTTGATAAGCCTTAACAGCTTCTTCAACCGTGGTAGCGACCTCTCCGTTCTGGATATTCACTCCATATGATGCCAGCAATTGTTTCCCTTGGTATTCGTGTAAATTCATACGTTTAGATTGGTTATGAATGCATAATTTAGCAGCCCCAAAAGTAAGGCATTTCTGTTCTTTTTCAAATTTCATTAAAAGAAATCATTATATGTGATCCATATCATGCCTACGCTGTTTATATAGTCGGGAATTTCAATTACATTTGACGCCGATAAATGAAATATTTTTTAAATAATAATATATAAAATACTGATTAGATTATGAGCAAAGTAACTGTTGTAGGAGCCGGTAACGTAGGAGCCACTGTAGCCAATGTGCTGGCCCATAAAGACATTGTTAATGAAATTGTACTTCTTGATATAAAAGGCGATCTCGCGAGAGGAAAAGCCCTTGATTCATGGCAACAAGCTCCCATAGATTATTACAGCTCCACAATTTTAGGTACAGAAGATTATAGAAAAACTAAAGACTCCGATATCGTTGTTATTACCGCCGGTATTCCCAGGAAACCAGGAATGAGTCGAGATGATCTGATCAGTACCAATGCCAAGATTGTAGTTTCAGTTGTCGATTCAATCCTGAAATATTCTCCTGATCCCATCATTATAGTAGTTTCTAATCCGCTAGATGTCATGACTTATGCTGCATTTAAGGCTTCGAAGCTTAAAAGCAATAAAGTATTCGGAATGGCAGGAATACTGGATACAGCAAGATACAGGGCATTCCTTGCAACTGAGCTCAATGTCTCACCTAAGGATATTCAGGCTGTCTTAATGGGGGGGCATGGTGATACTATGGTTCCTCTACCGAGATACACTACTGTAGCAGGTATTCCTGTAACAGAGTTGATAGATCGACCTACTTTGAATGCCATAGTTGAAAGAACTAAGAAAGGAGGAGGAGAACTCGTAGGACTCATGGGTACTTCAGCATGGTATGCTCCAGGTGCAGCTGCAGCTCAAATGGTTGAAGCCATCGTGAGAGATGAAAACCGCATTTTCCCTGTATGTGCAAGATTAACAGGTCAGCATGGAATTAAGAACATGTACCTTGGTGTTCCGGTTAAGCTGGGCAAAGGTGGTATCAAAGAAGTTATAGAGTTAAAGTTAAATAAGTCAGAAACCAAGTTGCTACAGAAATCAGCAGATCATGTAAAGGATGTCATGAAGGCATTCGATAAGATGAAATTGATCTGATAGATGGATGAACCATCATTCGTAATCTTTGTTTTGATTTAAAATTTTGTTGCATGAACACGGATTACAGCATGGACATCCCCACCAGTGTGGGTAAAAGCCTTAAAGAGCTTTCTCATGAAAAGCCTGTATTACTTGTTTTTTTAAGACACTTTGGATGTATTTTCTGCAGGGAAGCCTTAAAAGATATTTCATCTAAAAGAGCTTCATTTGAAGAGAAGGGAGTACAGGTAGTATTGGTTCATATGTCGGACGATAAAACGGCAGAATCTTACTTCAAAAAGTACAACCTAGAAGGTATTACTCATATCCCAGATCCACAATGTAAATACTATGCTTCATTCGGACTGGTAAAGGGATCCTTCAATCAGCTGTTTGGATTGAAGAATTGGTTGAGAGGGGTTGAGCTTACTATGAAAGGTACTCCGGTTTCACTCAAGCAAATAGGTGACGGATTCCAGATGCCTGGAATTTTTATGATCAGAAATGGTAGGGTGGCAGATAGTTATATTCATAAATCCGCCGCTGATCGACCTGATTATGATAATATCATAGCATGTTGTGCTGCATGATGATCTGATAAGACAATTAAATAAACTTGCATTGCGTTCTGGTCGTAGGTCTTCAATATAGACTTAATTGATAATCAATTTAATGTTCATATGAGATTACTAATATCATTAGCAATTGCTGTAGCATCATTAACTTTACATGCTCAAACATCTTTAGAAGAGCTATATTCAAGTATTTCATATCATAGTGACATCGTTGCAAACGCTCAATTAGAAAGCACACGATTGAAAGCAAATGAGAAGCTTATAAGTGATATGGAATCCTTCTTCAATCAAAAGGGTAGTTTCAATGTCGATTTTAGTGATGATATATGGCTTTCTGTCAAGTCACCGGATTCCAGGAATTGGAGGATCATAACCTGGGAATTAAAGAAGGATGAAGCTGGAAGTGAATTTTTCGGATACCTTCAAATGAATAATGGTTCTGTGGTGAAACTCGAAGATCATTCTGACGAAATGGACGATGTGGAGTTTTTGTCACTAGATGCAACATACTGGTACGGTGTGCTTTATTACAACATAATAGAACAATTGGATGCTGCCGGAAGCAAGTACTTCATCCTCTTAGGTTATGACCATCACGATAAATTTACCAATCGTAAAATTGCTGATGTGTTGACCTTTAAAAATGATCAACCGGTTTTCGGAAAGGAAGTTTTTGAGGGAACCGAGGAAGATTCTACTGCAGTATTATCGAGACTGTTTCTTGAGTATGGTTCAGATGCTAATGTCAGTCTTAATTATAATCCGGGTTTAGGTATGATTGTATATGATCATCTCATAGCAAGGATGGGGCAGCTTCCAGGGCAGGGTCCGACTTATTATCCTGATGGAAGTTACTCTGGTTATAAACCCATGGAAGACGGAACCTGGAAATATGTAGACAAATTGTATGATCAAATCAGTGCAGCAGCACCTCGACCCAATCCAGTGTTAGGTAAAAAAAATAAGAAAGACCTTTTTGGGAAAAAGAATTAGGTCGTTTTAACTTTGTGACCTAATTGTAAGACCATGAGATTTATATTAGTTTTCCTTTCACTGTTACCATTTGTATCCCAGGCACAAGTTGATGTTAATGTAAGAACAGAACGTAAAATTATAAAGACGGGTACTGTTACAACTAGTAAAAATTTCGCTATAATTAATGATCAAGAACTACTTCCCATTGATATCACAAGGATTCTGAAATCCAGTGATGCTGAAGCTTGGGAATTAATGAAAACCCAAAAAGATAGCCTTGTAGTTAAGATCAAGTTGCCAGCTTTTCACCCTGTCGTTCAATACCTTAACTATAAAGGGAAAATCTTATTCCATGGAATGACTTATGATCATTTAAAAATTCCAAAAGTCAATGATCATGAGATAGAGGATATGAGTTATCATTTGGTATATGAGGATTTACAAGGAAATTCATACTCAAATGTATTACTCATTGAAGCAAATAGCTTTTACAAAAATGATCCTAGTAAATCCTTTAATCCGATGAAAGTCCCTCAAAAGGTTGAAAATCCTTCTCCAACTACACGCCTTGT
>Ga0316201_10003301_pt1 | contig 11872 bp, 8 predicted proteins | sample CS6wburrow_MG_FD_204516 | JGI IMG/M metagenome (GOLD analysis project Ga0316201, IMG submission 204516) | Coastal sediment microbial communities from Delaware Bay, Delaware, United States - CS-6 worm burrow | ecosystem: Environmental > Aquatic > Marine > Coastal > Sediment | place: USA: Delaware... | reverse complement strand
CCCGTCTCGCAGCACCGCCTGTGCGCGGATACCGGCCGGGTACGGTTGCAGATCTCGAAGCTGAATGGACGGGCAATATTTCTGTACCCGCTTCAGGTAGCCTGGTTTCCAAAATGAGTCGCAGGTTTCGGCGATGCCGGTTCTGAAGTTCTTCAGCGCCACTTTCCAGAAGCCCGGGAATCCGAGCATATCCGCAACGTCGCGGGGATCAATATTTATCGCGCCGTAGCCTTCGCGCTTCCAGCCCTGCACAGCATTCGGCCCGACGGTGACCGTGCCGTCGATCATGCGTGTGAGATGAACGCCGAGAAATGGCAGGTTCGGGTCAGGGATTGGATATATCAGGTGCTTTACGATGTCGTTCTTGCTTGACGGCAGGCGAAAATATTCGCCTCGGTATGGCACGATCTGGAAGTCGACGTCGATCCCCAGCATCCGCGTTACGCGATCTGCCATCAAGCCTGCGCAAGTTATCAGATAGCGGGTTTTGATGGTTTTTCCGTCGGCGATTGTTACCGCGATATGTTCCTTGCTCTCTTGCAGATTTGTTACGCGGGCGTTTAGGCGCAATTCGCCGCCGAGTTCCACCAGCAGCTCTGCCATTCGCTTGCAGATCTGCCGATAGTCGACAATGCCGGTGGCCTTGACGAGAAATGCACCAATCCCTTCGACATTTGGTTCTCGTCTGCGCAGCTGGCCCTCATCCAGCATTTCGACGTCCAGGCCATTTTCAATGGACCGTTGGTACAGTGCCTGCATACGTTCCAATTCAATGTTGTCGGTCGCGACCAGCAACTTGCCGCACTGCTCATAGGGAATAGCGTTGTCGTCACAAAATTGCATCGTTGCGGCCATGCCGGCCTTGCAAAACTTTGCTTTCAGGGAGCCCGGCTCATAGTAGACGCCTGCGTGAATCACGCCACTGTTATGTCCGGTCTGGTGGCTAGCAACCTGATCCTCCTTTTCAAGTAGCAGGATGCGCGTTGCTGGATTCCGCTGTTTGAGCTGCCAGGCTGTTGACAAGCCAACGATGCCACCGCCGATTATGATGTAGTCGTACATAGGGTTCTCGATGTGCTGCTAAGGAGACCTACTCGATCCCACCCATGGAATGAAACTTTGTCTCGAAGTATTCGGCGATACCTTCTTTACCGCCTTCGGAACCGAGCCCCGACTGCTTCCAGCCTCCGAATGGCGCGACCTCCGTCGAAAAGACGCCAGAGTTTGAACAGACGATACCGTATTCAAGGCGCTCAGCGACACGCATAACGCGCCCGATATCTCGGGTAAAGTAGTACGCCGCTAGACCGTATTCTGTGTCGTTGGCTCGAGCAATAACTTCGTCTTCGGATTCGAAAGTCTGTACGGCTGCAATGGGGCCGAAAATTTCTTCGCAGGCGACCCGCATTTTGTCTGAGATGTCAGTAAGCAATGTCGGCTCGAAAAAACAGTGCCCAAGCTCGTGGGTTCCGCCGCCGGTTAGCACGGAGGCTCCCTTGGCCGTAGCGTCGTCAACAAAGGCCTGCATATCGGCTACCGCGGTCTTATTAACTAGCGGCCCTGTGGTCGTTTCTTTTGCGAAGCCGTCGCCGACACGCAGCGCCTCGATGGCGGTGTGCAGCTTCCCGGTGAATTCATCGGCGACACCGCTCTGTACGAAGATTCGATTCGTGCAAACGCAGGTTTGCCCGCAGTTTCGGAATTTGGTTCCCATACAATCAGCAACGGCTGCATCGATATCGGCATCGTCGAAAACGATAAACGGGGCATTGCCGCCAAGCTCGAGCGAAAGCTTTTTCACGCCACTGGCACACTGTTCCATGAGCATCTTGCCGACCGCCGTGGAACCTGTGAACGTAAACTTGCCGATCTTCTCGTGCTCCGTGAGCACCTTGCCAATCTCGCGCGAGTTGGCTCCTGCAACGACGTTGATAACGCCTTTCGGAATACCGGCCCTGTCGGCAAGGTCGCACATGGCCAGCGCCGAGAGGGGGGTCTCGGTCGCTGGCTTAATGACAATTGTGCAACCCGCAGCCAGCGCGGGGCCGGCCTTGCGACCGATCATCGCGTTGGGAAAATTCCACGGCGTGATACAGCCGACAACACCGACGGGTTGCTTGTAGGTCTGCAAGCGACGATCGTTGGAGATTGTCGGAATTGTATCTCCCATCACCCGTTTGCACTCCTCGGCGTAATACTCGATAAATGAGGAGCCGTAAGCGACTTCACCGACAGACTCGAAAAGCGGCTTGCCTTGCTCGGCGGTCATGATGGCACCGAGATCGTCGGCATTCTCCATCAACAGGTTGAACCAGTTGCGCATCAGGATCGCACGTTGTTTTGCGGGCACCCGGCTCCACGTCTTAAAAGCCTCAGCAGCGGCCTCAACAGCGCGTGCAGCGTCTGCCGCGTTGCCGTTTGCGGTAGAAATCACGACTTCACCGTTCGCCGGGTTAGTGACGTCAATGAAGCCGGCGCCGCCGTCGACCCACTGGCCATTGATGAAATTCTGGGATCTGAGCAACGATTGGTCTTTCAAGGTAAGCATGGTCTTGTCTCAAGTGGAAAAGATCGCGTAATTCGGACGCGCATTTTGCCATTTCGGGGCGCCTGGAGGGGCGCTTTTTTGGGTCTGAATGCGCTAATCATTTCGCCATTGCGCGTGCGGGCGTGATTACCGTATAATCCCGCGCCAGCGCACCATAAAGGGTGGATTTTTTGCCCGCACAGAGGCAGCTTCGGCCGCCTCGCTACCGAATTCTTGGTAGGTACAGGCCCCGCTCAGGGGTTTTTTGTTGTCTTAAGGACACGGTTTTGCGCTGGGAATGAATGGGCCAATGGCCCTTTTTTTGTTTTTGAAACAAGTAGTTAGGCATAACGGCAGGCAGGAAGATGACGGCAGACGAGTTAGCAGCTTTGCTTGAACCGACCGTCGAGCGGTTGGGTTACGAGCTTGCGGACCTTGAAGTACGCCTCGGCGGCAACGGCGGGCTGGTTCGGGTCTTCATCGACAGACCTGAGGGCATTGGGCTCGCCGATTGCGAAGCGGTGAGTGAAGCGGTCAGCGCGCTTCTGGATGTAGACGACCCGGTACCGGGCAACTACAACCTGGAGGTTTCGTCGCCCGGGCTGGACAGGAAGTTAACAAAAGTTGAGCATTTTCAGCGGTTTATGGGTCAAACCGTGAAAGTGAGAACGCGTTTCCCGGTAGCGGGGCGCAGGCGTTTCCGCGGCAAACTGGTGTCGGCGGATGAAGACGAGATTGTGGTCGAGGTGGACGGTCAAACGCACAGCCTGGCGCTGGCAACGATCGATACGGCTCGGCTAGTGCCCGAAGCGGCGTAGCTCGCCCGGGATATTTGGAGTTTGAGAACATGAGCAAAGAGATTTTGATGGTTGTTGACGCAGTCTCTAATGAGAAGGGCGTTGAGAAGGACATCATATTCGAGGCAATCGAAGCCGCGCTGGCTTCTGCTACGCGCAGAAAGCACGGTGAAGATATTGAGGTGCGCGTCGCAATCGATCGCGAGAGCGGAGAATACGATACGTTTCGGCGCTGGCTGGTATTCGAAGATGAATCCACCGAGCTTGAGGTCCCGGATCGCGAGTTGCGCATGATTGATGCCGTCGATATCGACGAAAACGCGGAGCCAGGTGGCTACGTTGAAGTGCCTATGGAATCAGTGGAATTTGGTCGTATCGCCGCGCAGACGGCGAAACAGGTCATTGTTCAGAAGGTACGTGAAGCCGAGCGCGAGCAGGTCGTCGAGGAATACAAAGAACGTGCGGGGGAGATGCTGTCCGGGCTGGTCAAGCGCGTCGACCGCAATGGTGTCTACATCGATCTGGGCGGCAACGCGGAAGGCTTCGTGCCCCGCGAGCACATGGTGCCACGAGAGCCGGTTCGACCGCAGGATCGTATCAAGGCGCTGCTTACAGAGGTTCGATCCGAGCCACGCGGCCCGCAGTTGTTTATGACCCGCACATCGCCGCAGTTCCTGGTCGAGTTGTTCAAGATAGAAGTTCCCGAAGTGGGCCAGGGCCTGATCGACATTCTTGGCGCAGCGCGCGACCCCGGTCTGAGGGCGAAGATTGCAGTACGCAGCAATGACAGCCGTATCGATGCTGTTGGTGCCTGTGTTGGTATGCGAGGCTCGCGTGTACAGGCTGTCTCGAACGAACTTGCTGGCGAACGGGTCGATATCATTCTCTACGATGACAACAATGCGCAGTTCGTTGTGAACTCGATGTCGCCTGCTGAAGTGGTCTCGATCGTTGTCGACGAAGACAAGCACAGCATGGACATCGCCGTCGAAGAAGACAAACTTTCGCAGGCGATAGGTCGTGGCGGCCAGAATATTCGGCTGGCAAGCGAGCTCACCGGCTGGGAACTTAACGTCATGACAGCCGCCGACGCTGAAGAGAAAAGTGAATCCGAAATGCGTGAACTGATCGAGTTGTTTTCCAAGCAACTCGATGTCGACGAAGAAGTCTCGCTGATTCTCGTGCAGGAGGGTTTCTCCACGATCGAGGAAGTCGCCTATGTACCTGCATCGGAGTTGGTGGAGATCGAGGAATTCGATGAGGGTATCGTCGATGAGTTGAGGAGTCGTGCACGCGATGTGCTGCTGACGCAGGCAATCGTGCAGGAAGAGAAGATCGACGAGGTTGAGCCTGCAGAAGATTTGCTGAGTCTGGAAGGTATGGATAAGGGGCTGGCGTTCTTGCTGGCAAGCAAGGGTGTGGTGACTCGCGAGGATCTCGCGGAGTTGGCGACAGATGACCTGCTCGAGATTAATGAGATGGAAGAGGAAGACGCCGCTGCGCTGATTATGAAAGCGCGCGCTCATTGGTTTGAAGAAGAGCAGCAGGCCTAACAGCCTCTGAATTAGGTACGGAGTTAACGTATGGCTAATGTGACAGTTACACAATTTGCTGAGGTACTGAAAGTACCGGTCGAGAAACTGATGTCCCAACTCGATGAGGCGGGTATCAAGGTCAGTGGTTCTGACGACATGATCAGCGAAGATGCGAAGCTCGAGCTGTTGTCTCACCTGCGCCGCGCGCATGGACAAGACGACACGCCGGCGACGGCTGCCGCGCCCAGACGCATAACGCTGAAACGCAAGTCTCAGTCCGAGCTGCGGCTGTCCGGTAATCAGGGGCGCTCACGCACCGTTAATGTCGAGGTACGTCGCAAACGCACCTATATAAAACGTGACGTGCTGGAGAAACAGGCCCAGGACGAGCAGGCAGAGCTCGATCGAATTCGGCACGAGGAAGAAGAGCGCATTGCCGCTGCAGCTCGCGAGGAAGAGCGGCTGAAGATGGAGAAGGAAGAGGCCGTCAAACGGAAAGAGGCGGAGCTCGAAAAGGAAAAGCAGGCGCAGGAGAGCGCAGAAGAAGACGTACGCCGCGTTGCAGAAAAGGCAGCGATGGAAGCGGCCGAGGAAAAAGTGCGGCTCGAAAAAGCCGAGGCGGATGCTCGGGCACGACGCACGAAAGAAAAAGCCAAGCCGAAACAAGGTCGTGTCGAGACCCGTTATGGCCGCAAGGAATTGCATGTTGCCGGCGACAAGAGTGGTCGCCGCAAACGCAAGACGCCGACTCGCCGACGCCCGGTTTCGATGGGTGGCGACTCGAAACACGGTTTCGAGCGACCCACGGCTCCGGTGATCCATGAAGTGGAGATACCCGAGAATATTTCTGTAGCCGAGCTGGCTCAGCGCATGGCGATCAAGGGTAACGAGGTTGTCAAAGTCCTGTTCAACATGGGCGCCATGGTTACCATCAACCAGGCGATTGATCAGGACACCGCGACGCTTGTGGTCGAGGAACTTGGTCACGTTGCGAAGCAGGTCCAATCCGCCGAGATGGACGAGAAACTGCTGGCGGATGAAGAGCCGCAGACAGGCGAGCAGGTTTCCAGATCGCCGGTCGTCACGATCATGGGGCACGTTGACCATGGCAAGACTTCGCTACTCGATTACATCCGTCGTACCAAGGTTGCGGATCACGAGGCGGGCGGTATCACGCAGCACATTGGCGCGTATTCCGTTGAGACCGACAAGGGCAAGATTACGTTCCTGGATACGCCGGGACACGCCGCGTTTACGGCGATGCGTGCACGAGGTGCTCAGGCTACCGATATCGTTGTGCTCGTGGTTGCGGCTGACGATGGCGTGATGCCGCAAACGATCGAGGCGATCCAGCACTCGAAAGCCGCAGGCGTACCCATGGTCGTGGCCGTCAACAAGATTGATCGCGAAAATGCTGATCCCGAACGCGTCAAGAATGAACTGACGCAGCATGAAGTAATCCCCGAGGATTGGGGTGGCGAACAGATGTTTGCTAACGTCTCTGCAATCACAGGCGAAGGTGTTGATGCGCTGCTCGACGCGATCCTGTTGCAGGCCGAAGTGATGGACCTGAAAGCGGTCGCCGAAGGGCCCGCACACGGTCTGGTGATCGAGGCGAGCCTCGAGAAAGGGCGCGGCGCGGTCGCCACGCTGCTGGTGCAGTCCGGAACGCTTCGTCAAGGCGACATGATTATTGCTGGTGAAGAGTACGGGCGTATTCGAAATATGTTCGATGAGACCGGTGCCTCGATTAAAGAGGCCGGACCGTCCTCACCTGCGGTCGTACTTGGACTGTCCAAGACGCCGAGCGCGGGCGACGACTTCCTTGCTGTGAAGAATGAGCGGAAAGCTCGTGAGGTCGCCGAGTTCCGCCAGGCTAAGACACGAGAAGCGAAGCTCGCGCAGCAGCAGGCGTCGAAGCTCGAAGACATGTTCAGCAAGATGCAGGAAGGCGAGGCATCCACGGTGCCCGTAATTATCAAGTCTGATGTTCACGGTAGCGCCGAAGCACTGCGCGACGCGCTGACGAAGCTGTCGAACGATGAGGTCAAGGTCAACGTCCTGAGTTCTGGCGTCGGCGGTATCACGGAAACGGACGCCAACCTGGCGGCCGCTTCGAAGGCGGTAATCATCGGCTTCAACGTTCGCGCGGATGCGGCTGCACGCACGGCTATCAAGGAGTCGGGCGTTGATGTGCGTTACTACAGCATCATCTATGAGGCGATCGATGACGTTAGAGCCGCGCTGACCGGTCTGTTGGCGCCGGAAATTCGCGAGCAGATCGTCGGGCTCGCCGAAGTTAAGGACGTTTTCAGTTCTCCGAAATTCGGTGACATCGCCGGCTGTATCGTTAGCGAAGGTTTTGTGAAGCGCTCGAATCCGATCCGCGTACTGCGCGACAACGTGGTTATTTACGAAGGCGAGCTCGAGTCATTGCGGCGCTTCAAGGACGATGTGAACGAGGTCAAATCTGGCACGGAATGCGGTATCGGCGTCAAGAACTACGCCGACGTCAAGGTGGGCGACCAGATCGAGTGTTTCGAGCGTGTCGAGGTCGCTAGAACGCTCGACTCATAGTCGGCGTTGAAACAACATGGCTCGTGAATTCACACGCAACCAGCGTCTCGGCAACCAGGTGTTACGCACGCTGAACGAGCTTCTGCGTTTTGAAACCAAGGACCCGCGTCTTGACGGCGTATCGCTTTCCGCGGTTGATCTTTCGAGGGACCTGAGCGTCGCGCGCGTCTATTTCAGCATGCTGGACCCGGCTGCGGACCCTGTACCTGTGCAGACCGGCCTGGAGAAGGCGACCGGTTTCCTGCGCGCAAAGCTGGGACAAGCGATCAAAGTACGACACGTCCCGGAATTGCGATTTGAGCACGACGATAGTGCCGCCGAAGGGCAGCGCATCGCCGACCTTATCGATGGTGCGTTAAAGTCCGAAGCGCCGCAATGAGCGCACAGGTGAAGCAGGTAAAGCGCCCGAAAGTGGCGGTCGATGGTCTGTTGTTGCTGAACAAGCCGAGCGGCCTGACATCAAACCGGGCGCTGCAGATCGTAAAACGCTTGCTCAACGCAAAAAAAGCGGGTCATACCGGGAGTCTCGATCCGGCGGCGACAGGCATGCTGCCGCTGTGTTTCGGCGAGGCGACGAAGGTTTGTGCCTACCTCCTGGACGCGGACAAGACTTACCGGGTTACGGCGAAACTGGGTGCGACAACTGACACCGGCGATGGAGATGGCAAAGTCACTGCGACCGGGTCGATCCCGGAGCTGTCGCGAGACCAGTGGATCGAGATTCTCGACGAGTTTCGCGGCCAATCAACGCAAATACCACCGATGTACTCCGCATTGAAGAAAGATGGCAAACGCCTGTATGAGCTGGCCCGGAAGGGGCAGACCGTCGAGCGGGCGGCCCGGCCGATTTCGATCCGGGATATCGAACTGCTGGAATTTGCCGGATCGCGGCTGGTATTTCGGGTGTCTTGCTCGAAAGGCACCTATGTGAGGACGCTGGTCGAAGACATTGCCCGCCGCGCAGGGACGATGGCCTACACGGCGCGATTGCACCGAGAATCGGTGGGCCACTTTCGAAGCGAACAAATGCTGGATCTGTCTACGGTTGAGGGGCTGGTTGAGGATGGCCCGGAAATGCTGAAGGAGCGCCTGCTGGCGCCTGACGTGGCGCTCCAGGGGCTGCCAGCGCTTACGCTGGACCACGGGGCCGATGAACGCTTCAGTGGCGGACAATCGGTCTCAGTGGCAGCGCAGGGCCTGTCCGGACTCGCGCGGGTATACGGAGCCAGAGAGCGGTTCCTGGGGGTTGGGGAACTCGTCGGCAACGGCATGCTGGCGCCAAGGCGAGTCTTTCTAACGCAGGAAAAAACCCTGTAGATATTTGGTTTTGGGGTGTTAATGGGCCCGCACAGGCGCTAGAATACCGCGCTGCGAAAAAGGGCTATACATAGAGTTAATTGGAGTAATTGAAAGATGTCACTTTCCAGTGAAGCAAAGCAGGGCGTCGTCGCCGAATATGCACGAGAAGAGGGCGATACCGGTTCCCCCGAGGTACAGGTGGCGCTGCTTTCGAAGAGAATTTCCGAGCTTACCGAGCACTTCGGCGAGCACAAGAAAGATCACCACAGCCGTCAGGGCCTTTTGAAAATGGTTAACAAGCGTCGCAAGCTGCTTGACTACCTCAAGTCAAAGGATCAGGACCGCTATCGCGAGCTGATTTCCCGGCTCGGTCTGCGCCGCTAATTCAGCGAGCGATTCTGGCAGTGTAAACATATCGACACGTCGTACCTTTGAAGGGTTCGCGGTCGATCGCCATTGCCTACACATTTTATCTATCTGAGAAATCATCGTGAAATCCACTAGTAAGACGTTCCAATATGGGGAACACAAGGTAACCATAGAAACGGGCGCAGTCGCCCGCCAGGCTGACGGTGCTGTCATCGTCAACATGGCCGATACCACCGTCCTCGTGACCGCCGTAGGCCGCAAGTCAGCCGATCCGGGCAGGGATTTTTTCCCGCTGACGGTGAACTACCAGGAAAAGACCTATGCGGCTGGCAAGATCCCTGGCGGGTTCTTCAAGCGCGAAGGCCGTCCAGGTGAAAAGGAGGTACTGACCTGCCGCCTTATTGACCGTCCTGTTCGTCCGCTGTTCCCCAAGGGCTTCAAGAACGAAGTTCAGATTATCGCAACCGTGATGTCGTTGAACCCGGATGTCGACCCGGATATTCCGGCACTAATCGGCGCGTCTGCGGCATTGGCGATTTCAGGCATGCCTTTCGCGGGACCGATCGCGGCCGCCAAAGTCGGCTACAAGGATGGTGAATATATTCTCAACCCTGGCGTCGCTGCAGTGGCTGATTCGGATCTCGAACTGGTTGTCGCTGGCACGAAAGACGCAGTCTTGATGGTTGAATCCGAGGCCTCTGGCCTGTCCGAGGAAGTCATGCTGGGGGCCGTTATGTTCGGCCACGAGCAGATGCAGGTTGCCATTGATACGATCAATGAGCTTGCGGCAGAAGTCGGCAAGCCGGCGTGGGACTGGCAGGCGCCGGAAGAAGACAACGATCTTGCCGCGGCTGTAGCTGCCGAAGCCGAGTCCGGCCTGGCAGATGCTTATCGCATTACCGACAAACAGGATCGTCAGGCGGCTGTATCTGCAGCCAAGGCCGCGGCCATTGTCGCTCTGTCCGGCGGTGAAGAAGCCCGCTGGTCAGCCGATGAGGTCAAAGGCGCACTCTCCAAACTGGAGAAGACCACTGTTCGCCAGCGTGTCATCAAGGGTGAGCCGCGTATCGACGGTCGTGACCGATCGACTGTCCGTCCGATCGACGTAAGCGTTGGCATGTTGCCTCGTGCGCACGGTTCGGCATTGTTCACGCGAGGCGAAACCCAGGCGATTGTCGTTACAACGCTCGGAACAGGCCGCGATGCGCAAATCATCGATGCTATCGAGGGCGAGCGCAAAGAGCCGTTTATGCTGCACTACAACTTCCCGCCATTCTGCGTCGGCGAGACCGGTTTCGTCGGTTCTCCGAAACGACGTGAAATCGGCCATGGCAAGCTGGCACGTCGTGGTATTCAGGCCGTAATGCCGAACATGGATGACTTTGGTTATATCATTCGCGTCGTTTCCGAGATTACGGAATCCAACGGTTCAAGTTCAATGGCATCGGTTTGTGGCACCAGCCTCGCACTGATGGACGCTGGTGTGCCCATTAAAGCGCCGGTTGCAGGTGTTGCGATGGGGCTCGTCAAGGAGGGCGACGAGTTTGCCGTCCTGACCGATATTCTCGGTGACGAGGATCATCTCGGCGACATGGACTTCAAGGTTGCCGGTACGGAAGGTGGCATTACAGCGCTGCAGATGGACATCAAGATTCAGGGCATCACGCGCGAGATCATGAGCAAGGCTCTTGATCAGGCTCGCGACGCCAGGCTTCACATCCTGGGCGAGATGAACAAAGTCATCAGCGAGCCTCGCGAGACGATGTCCGAGTGGGCACCGACCATCATGACCATGAAGATCGACTCCGACAAGATTCGAGACGTTATCGGCAAGGGTGGCGCGGTCATTCGGGCCATCACCGAGGAGACCGGTGCATCTGTCGATATCGACAACGACGGTACCATTCGAATTGCTTCTGTAGACGGTGCCTCCGGCAAGGAAGCACGCCGCAGGATCGAGTTGATCACGGCTGATGTCGAAGTTGGCCGGATTTACGACGGCAAGGTGGCTCGCCTGATGGACTTCGGTGCATTCGTCACCATCCTTCCAGGTAAAGATGGCCTCGTACATATCTCGCAGATCTCGAACGAGCGCGTTGAAAAGGTCAGCGACAAGCTGGCTGAGGGCGATGCGGTTCGCGTGAAGGTCCTCGAGGTAGACCGACAGGGTCGCGTACGGCTCTCCATGAAGGATGTCGACGCCGCCGCGTAGACCAGCAATTCAAGAAAAAAGGAAAGGCCAGATTGCTCGCTGCAATCTGGCCTTTTTTTTATAGTCCGGGTTTCGCCGCGAATGGCTCAAGGAATTGCAGTATTCGCGCAGGCAGGTAGAAGGTCGGTCGCCATGGTGTACCGCCATCAATAAACCCGACGTGCCCCCCGGTTTCGGCAACCTCGAGCGTTACATTGGCGGACAGACGGTCGGCCGTCGGGATGACGTGGGGGGTCATAAACGGATCGTCCAGCGCATTGACGATGAGGGTGGGTATCTCGATTCCCTGCAGGAAGTTCACTGAACTGCAGCGATCATAATAGTCCTGCTTGCCTTGGAAGCCGTGCAATGGTGCCGTCACCGCATCATCGAATTCGGCGAATGACTCGGCGTTCATCGCTCGTTCCCAGTTGAACGCCGCGGTATGCCTGTCGAATTTTCGTGTCACCGCAGACTTCATGCGTTTTAGAAGATGTCTTCGGTAAAGCCTTGAAAAGCCATGATCTAATGCATCCGCACATTCGTGCAGATCCAACGGAACCGAGACCGCACAAGC
>Ga0316201_10003300_pt1 | contig 11873 bp, 12 predicted proteins | sample CS6wburrow_MG_FD_204516 | JGI IMG/M metagenome (GOLD analysis project Ga0316201, IMG submission 204516) | Coastal sediment microbial communities from Delaware Bay, Delaware, United States - CS-6 worm burrow | ecosystem: Environmental > Aquatic > Marine > Coastal > Sediment | place: USA... | reverse complement strand
CGGTGACGAACACCCCGTTCGTGGCCCTCTTCCTGAATGGATGCGGTAATTCCGGCTTCCGGGTTCGCGTATTTCAGCTGCACGCCGAGGACGTCACGCATTTTTTTGGTGTCGACGCGGCGCGATTCGCCGAGAAACGACATGCGCATCGGCGAGAACTCGCGCCGGGCATCTTCCATACTAATTGTCGGTGGCGCCGGCAGCTTGCACTGACGCGCAACCTCATTCGCAAACCAGGTCGAAGTGCGGTGGTCACCGTCGCCAACGTTGTAAATGCCGGCGGGAACGTCGGCCGACATTGCGGCGACGCAACAGGCAGTCAGGTCGTCAACATGAATGCGATTCCCGGGACCGGCATCGCAGTCCTGAATGATCGGCAAGCCCTCGCGTAAGCGCTCGATACCGAGTCGGCCGGGGCCATAGATGCCCGGCACCCGGAGCACCACTACGGAGCAGCCCGTCTCGGCGGCCCAGGCATTCAATGCCTCTTCGGCGGCCACCCTTCTTGACGCGCGATCGGAACCCGGACTGGCAGGCGTCTTTTCGCTGACTGCGGCACCACCATGATCGCCATACACACCGGTCGTACTGATGTAGACGAATCGCGTTGGTACAGGATTGAGCACATCGAGTAATCGCTGCAGCCGTATGTCAGATTGCGACTCGTTCGATGGTGGCACGGTGTACAGCACGGTGTACGATTCGGGGAGACCGGTGGGTGCGGGACTGTCTTTGTCGAGGTCAAAATCGCTGCGCGTAAGGCCAAAGGCAGTGTTGTCTTGTTCAAGAAAACGCCGGCCAAGGTATCCGACACCAACGACCAGCGTCGGCCCGTTCACGCTTTGTCCGGCTCGAGGTGCGGTATCGCCGTCAAAGGGCTGGCGGCAACCATGCCAAGTCCTTGTCGGTAGGCCCCCGCGGCTGCCTCCGTCTCCCCGAGCTGCGTCAGCAAGCGACCGTATTCATGGTAGGCCTCGGGCGTTGGCCGCAGGGCAATGACAGTTTCCAGGTAACTGCGGGCCTTGCCCCAGAGCTCGTTGCGCAGGCAAAGTCGGGCGGCCGCCAGCAACAGGTCCACGTCGTCGTCATGCTTTGCGAGCCAGCCTTCGGCGCGTTTCAGTTGTTTGCTGGGATCGGGGCCCTCAACGAGGCCAAATAAACGCACAAGCGGTGCGCGCCATTCGGCTTTGAGCGCGGAGGCGAGGTCTTTCTCGGCCTTGTCGTGGAGTCCGACTCGCATCAGGCCCATGTAATACGCGTCGAGCAACGCGGTTTCGGCCCTGAGTCGTTTCGTGACGCTTTTCCACTCGGCAATGACTGCCTCTCCGTCAGCGGCGTTTTCGAAGTTTTCCGTGTGTACGCGGATGGCCCACTTGTCGAGCATTTCCTGATTGACGCGGCCCTGTTTCTGCAGCCGCGGCAGTATTTCCGCAAGATGTACCCAGTCCTTGAGCCGAAAATACAGACGGCCGAGAAGCGCGAGGGCATAACTGTGGTCCTTGGAGTTTTCCTCGATGCGGCGCAGCGTTGCCAGGGCCTGCTCGTACTGCTTGCGATCGAGTTGCAGTTCCGCCTGCGTCAGTAGCACAGCATTTGCCGCCTCGGGGGTTTGTTCGTAGGCGAGCTTGAGCCACTCGTCACGACGTTCGTCCTTGCCTTGCAGGTGCGCAGCCCGCGCGGCTTGCAGGTAGTTGAAGAGCGGTGCATCGCTCGAACTCGCCGCCCGGGCCAGAAGTTTTTCACCGCGCGCAAAATTGCCCTCGGCAACTTCAATCATGCCGCGCGTGAGTTTCTGGCCTGCGCGACCCGAACGGTAGCGGCCCGCGGCCTCGCCCAGCCGTCTCGGCGCCTGGATCAGGCGGCGAATCAACCAGATCGAGATTATGAGCAGAATAGCGAGCCCCAGCAGGACCGGCACCGACATCTCGATCAGATAACCGCGGAAATTGATTGCGACGTAACCCGGATCACCAAGCAGGAAATGCGCGGCGAACGCACTCAGTATCACTGCGACGACAACAATGACCGCGAATTTCATTGCGCGGACTCGCTGATACTATTGAACTGGCGCAACAGTCGCAGCGACTCCGATATATCGGGTGGTGCCACGGCAAACAGGCCGCTGCGGATTTCAGCCAGCGTTGCTTTTGCGCCCCGGACCTGTGCGCTTTCCGCGTCGAAATACAGGTCCAGCCACCCCGCAGCGTCATCGAGGCTCTGCTCGAAGACGGCCTGCTCGCCGCGCAGCAATGCGAGTCGGGCAGCCTGCAGTTGCAGGGTCAGGTTGGTGCGCAGGAAATACACTGCGTCAGGTGTCATCAGAGGAGCGGTGACTTCGTTTGGTGGAGTCACCCGGACAAGCCCGAAGACAGCGCCTTTGACAGAAGCCCATGCCCGGTTCACGCCGCTGAGCTCAGGGTCAACAGCGGCGTCCTCATCGATACCGGTACTGGCCGCTTGCCGCAGGGGCAGGGAATCGACGACGCGCGCGAGGCTCGAAAGCGTCAGCGTAATGCCCTCAATGTCGGGTTTTTCCATGACTTCGAGTGCTGCGAGTTCGTCGGAGAGGGCACGGCGCACCCCGGTGAGCGCCGGATCCGACAATTGCACTATTCGTTCGTCGGCCATACCGAGCGCAAGTGCGGCGAGGTGCGGATTGCCTGCCAACTGCAATTGCGCGTTGGCAATCTGCATGTAGTACTCGGCCTCGGCCAGCAGCCAGGTGTTGCGGGCACCGGTCGACACGCCCTGCAAGGTGGCGATTGAATTCTCGAGGTTGGATGTGCGCGATGGCAGCGAGTCAAGCAGGGAAATACGGTTTTCCAGATCCGCCTGCAAGGCGCTGAGCTGTGACGCGGTGCGCGAATCGGCTTCCGCGAGTTCGCCTAGACTGCGGTCAAGGCTCGATAACGCATCACTGGACGACGCGAGCTGGTTTCTGAGCTCGGCGAGCGAACTTGCACTTTGGTCTGCGGCGCTCTCGGCACGCCAGTCCTGGAAGAGCATGTAGCCGATACCGGCTGCGGCAATCAGTGCGATGAACAATGCAAGCCAGGCAACGCCGCCCGAGCCCTTCTTGTCCGTGGTTACGGCTTCAGGCGCGGGCAGGGACGCGGGTTCGTCGGCTGCCTCATCTGCTGTTTCGATGACGACCAGTTCATCTTCGTCAGGAAACTCGGCGTCTTTTCGTTCGTCTTCGTTGCTCATTAAAATATCCGGGTCAGGTGTTTCTGCACGCCAGGATCGCGTCAATAATATCTTTTACCTGCGGTCCTTTGGCGAGCATTGTCGGTATGCCAGGCAGTCGTGCCGCGGCTTCTTGTACCACACGCCGGGCCGGGGTCACCAGCGATGTGTTTACGAGAAGCTCCCGGCACTCGCGTGGCAGTATCTTCAACAGGTTCTGTAGCGATTCTACGCTCATGACAGTGACAACATCGACCTTGCCGGCCTGCCATTGTTCGGTGATCTCAAGCAGCTCTGCGCTCGAGTACTCAGGGATCTGGCGTCGATAAATTGCCAGGTATTCGACGATCGCGCCGCGTGACCGCAACGTTTTCGCCAGCAGTTCTCGGCCGACATTGCCCCGCACGATGCGGATGACCTTGCCGTGAACGTCTTGCAGTTCCTCTGCGTTGAGCAGGTGTTCACTGTCAAAGCCGTCGACGGATTGAATGTCCACTTCGCGGCCATGACGCCGAATGGCAATTGCGGTAGCCGGGCCAATAGCGGCAATTCTTGCGGCCCCCGCATGGGCCAGGCCCAGGCGCACGGCATTTGCGCTGACAAATATCGCAATGTCCGGCTCCAGCAGGTTTGCGACGTCATGTTCGATGGTCGCCGCATCGTGCGCAATCACGTCCATCACTGGCAGCTCTATGGCGACACCACCCTTCTGCGTAATGGCATCAACCAGGCTGGTGGCCTGGTGTTTTGGCCGGGTGACGAGTACGCCGACGCCGCGAAGTTCACTGTCAGCCATGGGTCGCCGTCACAGCAGCGAGCAACTCGCCGGCACCGTTCGCGAGCAGTCGATGGGCAAGCTCAACGCCGAGGTGCTCCGCCTCAACGGCTTGGCCTTGTATAGAGTCGCGTATTGATTGACTGCCGTCCGGCATCGCAACAAGCGCCGTTACCGTCATGGCCGAGCCGTCAATGACCGCATGTGTCGCAACCGGCGACTGGCAACTGGCGCTGAGTGTCTTTGCTATGGCACGTTCTGCAGCTGTGGTTTGTACCGTCGGTGCGTGAATCAGGTGTGCGAGGACGGCCCTTAGCTCGGCATTGTTCTCAAGACACTCGATACCGATCACACCTTGTGCCGCGGCAGGAAGCATCTCGTCGGGTGTGAACTGCTGGCTGATGTAATGCTGCAGACCAAGCCGCTCCAGTCCTGCGGCCGCGAGAATGATCGCGTCGAAGTCGCCATGGTCGAGCTTGGACAAACGGGTATTGACGTTGCCGCGCAGAGGCTCGATCCTGAGATCGGGGCGCATGAGTTTTAGTTGTGCCTGGCGACGCAGGCTCGAACTGCCTATGCAGGCGCCTTCGGGCAACGTGTCAAGAACACAACCGTTGCGGCCGACAAATGCGTCAGCATGGTTCGCGCGTTCAAGAACAGCGGCGATGCAAAAGCCGTCGGGCATCTCGGCCGGCACGTCTTTCATCGAGTGCACGGCGATGTCGGCATCGCCCACCTGCATCGCGACTTCGAGCTCTTTAATGAACAATCCCTTGCCGCCGATTTTCTGCAGGCTCTTGTCGAGGATCTCATCGCCGCGAGTGGATAGCGGCACCAGGTCGACCGAGTCGACCTCGGGGAGTGCGTCAAGCGCGTCGGCAACGTGTTCTGCCTGCCAGAGCGCCAGTGCGCTCTTGCGCGTTGCAATACGGATTTTCAAGACGGACTACCCTCCTTTGAGACGTCGGCGAACGGTCGCCAGGTGACGCCGGCTGACCACCAGTTCGTCGTCAGGGGCATTGTCCTTGTCCGGGGTGGTGTTACGCAACATGACGAGCGTTCTGCCATCGGCGGTTTTCTCCAGTTTCTCGATCTTATCGATCGCGACCAGTGCGCTGCGATGTATGCGGACGAAACGGTCGCCAAACTCTTCCTCAAGCGACTTGAGTGAGTCGTCGAGAAGGTCCTCACCATTGGCGTGGTGCACGACCACGTATTTCTGGTCGGCACTGAAAAAACGGATGTCATTGATCGGAACGAGCCGCAACTCGTCATGCAGGCGCGCACACACGTGATTACGCTGGCTCTCGAGCTTCGAGCCTTCAACCAGCTCGTTGAGCATCTGGCCGCTCAAGCGCCTCGCGTGCTCCAGCGCACGGCGCAGGCGTTCGCGTCTGACAGGCTTGAGAACATAACCGATGGCGCGTGCGTCAAACGCGTCTATGGCGTATTCGTCATAGGCCGTTGTGAAGACGACAGCTGGCGGTTGTTGCATCGCATTGAGGTGGTGCGCTGTCTCGATACCATCGACACCGGGCATGCGAATATCCAGGAGAACGATCTCGGGCGCTACTTTTGCGGCAATCGCGATCGCTTCCTCGCCGTTCGCTGCTTCGCCAACGACCTCGTGTTCGCCAAAGTCATCGACAAGCTGCCGCAGACGGTCACGTGCGGGTTTCTCGTCGTCGACGATCAGAATTTTCATGTTCCGCTCTCGTGCGGGAATCGCAACCTCACGGCGTAGGCTGACTCGCTGTCTTCCACGTCGACGGATGCGCGACTGCCATAGGCCAGCTCGAATCGCTGGCGAATATTGGCGAGGGCCATCTGGTTACCACCTTTTGCACGCTTCTCGCCCGTGGCGACGGGATTGGAAATACTGATCTCGAGGTACTTGTCATCACGCCGTCCAGCGACCAGCACCTCCCCGCCTTTGGGCAGGAGTTCGATGCCGTGGTAGATCGCGTTCTCGAGTAACGGTTGAATCGTCAGGCTCGGGATCAGTGCACGCATCGGCAGGTCCGCGACATCCCAGCGCACGGTGAGACGATCACCGAGGCGCAGCTTTTCGATCCGTTGATAGATTGCAGCAACTTCGAGTTCCTCTTTTAGTGAAGTCCGGTCGCCCGAGCCGCCCAGGTTGGCGCGCAGCAGGTCCGAGAGATCTTCAACCGCCTCCTCGGCCTGCTGTGGATCCGTGCGCGTCAGAGACGCGATCGTATTCATGCTGTTGAACAGGAAGTGCGGCCGGATCAGGGCCTGCAACGCGCTGATACGGGCCTGCGCCTCGAGGACAATGCTGCGACGCCACTCGCTGGAGACATAGAGATAACGCATGGCCAGTGCGATGACGATTGAACTGACGGCAAAAGAACGCAGGATAAAGAGATGGTGGGGCTCATGAATCGTGACGAAGTCTGGAAATGCCAGCGACAACTGAAACGATAACTCGGCGAGCACGAGACAGACCAGCTCGAGAATCAGGAAGCTCAGTACAAATGCGCGCGTGCTGCCGGCACTCTCGAGGAACGGGCGAAACAGGCACATGACGCCGCAACTCAGTATGGCGAGCCACTGCACGAACAGCGACGTTCGTGCGAGTTCGACAAGGAACAGTTCCGGACTGGTATGGGCAGCGAGTGTCAACAGGATCGCGATGAGTTCGGCGATCAGGACGACCACGAAGACCGTGCTGGCAGCACAAAAGTCAGGCAAATAGGCCTGCGATCCTTTGTCCTGGGAATCGGGTGCTGCGCTCAAGCGAAACGCTCCTCAACGTAGGAGCCGGAATTGTACCGTGCCTGAGCGCCGCGGGCTGTTAAGCGCCGCAATATTCCTGAATCTGCCCCTCAACACGCGAGCGAGCTGCCATGATTTCGTCTTCGCTGAGGTATTCACGCTCGCCCGCATCGTCTTCCTTGTAAAGACGCTGTGAGCGCAGGAAGGACTCGAGCTGGGAGCGGTATTGCTGGCACTTCTCCTGGCGAGCCTGCTGTTCGGCGCGAATCTCTTCCCTGGTCATCTTGGGCGGTGCTTCGGATGCAACCTGACGAGCTGCTGCTCTGGCCTTGCGGTCGGCATCGAGGCGGGCCTGTACCACCGTGTTATCCGTGTTCCTGGAAATGACGTCGACGTGCTCCATGTCCGTCTTGCCGACAGGGCGGTCTTCGTAGTGAACGTTGCCGTTCTCATCGGTCCATTTGTAGATCTCGCCGGCAACGGCCAGACCGCTGGCCATAAGGGCAGCGCAGGCAATGGTTATGGGTAGCCGATACTTCATCATCGAGATGTTCCGTTTCGCGGATTGGACAATAAAAGCATTAAACCATGCGCAGGGGCAATATGTTGTGATCGCAGTCACACCGAAATTCGTGCGACTGTACCAAGGTTATGACCAAAAAAGCGGGCCCGAAGGCCCGCCAAGGTACTGTTTTTAAGAATAATACTAGCGTTGCGACTATTCGGCCGCCGCGAACTCGGGGTAGGCTTCGAGGCCGCATTCGGAGATATCGACGCCTTCGTATTCTTCCTCTTCGGAAACGCGGATACCAACCGTCTTTTTGAGCAAAAACCAGACAATAAAGCTCGTGATGAATACCCACGCGAATATCGTGATCAGTCCTATCAATTGCACTCCGAGTTTGGCGTCCGGATTAGTGAAGCAGACGGCGATCAGCCCCCAGATGCCGACGACGCCGTGGACCGAGATTGCACCAACCGGATCATCGATCTTCAGCTTGTCGAGCGTCACGATCGAGCCGACGACAATCAGTCCACCGACGGCGCCGATCAGCGTTGCTGCGAGAGGCGTCGGCGTCAGCGGTTCTGCCGTTATCGCAACGAGTCCGGCGAGTGCACCGTTGAGTGCCATCGTCAGGTCAGCCTTGCCGAACCAGAACCGTGACAGGATCAGTGCGAAGACGAGCCCTCCCGCAGCCGCCATGTTCGTATTGACGAATACAAGCGCAACGGCATTGGCTTCGCCAACATCGGACACTTTGAGTTCCGAGCCACCGTTGAACCCAAACCAGCCGAGCCACAGGATCAGGGTACCCAGCGTCGCCAACGGCAGGTTACAACCCGGGATGGCGTTGATCTGTCCGCTCGAGGTGTATTTGCCTTTGCGGGCACCGAGCAACAACACACCGGCAAGTGCGGCAGCTGCGCCGCAAAGATGAACAACGCCCGAGCCTGCAAAATCGAGAAAGCCCATCTCGTTCAGGAAGCCGCCGCCCCATTTCCAGAAACCCTGCATGGGATAAATAAACCCTGTCAGGACAACTGCAAATGCGAAGAACGACCAAAGCTTCATGCGCTCGGCAACGGCACCGGAGACAATCGACATCGCGGTCGCAACAAACACGACCTGGAAGAAGAAGTCGGACAGGTTTGAGTAGTACGCGTCGCCAGCCAGGACGTCCGCAACCTCGTTGTCGCCCTTGCCAAGCAAGCCACCGCCAAGCTGAAAAAATCCGCCTGCGTAGTCAGCACCCGGATACATGATCGTGTAGCCCACAAGCATGTACATGATGCAGGCGATTGAGTAGAGGCCGACGTTCTTGGTGAGAATCTCGGCCGTGTTCTTGGCACGGACGAGACCAGCTTCGAGCATCGTGAAGCCCGCGGCCATCCACATGACCAGGGCACCACAGACCAGGAAGTAAAAAGTATCAAGGGCATAAGCCAGCTCAGTGACCTGCCCCGCTACGGTTGCTAAATCATCCACGAGAATTTCCTCCGCGTATTCGTGTAATCAAACCGCTTCGGCGCCGGTCTCACCGGTGCGAATGCGTATGGCTTCGGATATCTCGGAGACGAAGATCTTGCCGTCACCGATTTTTCCTGTACGTGCCGTATTGGCGATGGCCTCGACGACCTGGTCCGTGACAGCGTCGTCGACGGCCAGTTCGATTTTCGCTTTGGGCAAAAAATCGACGACGTACTCAGCGCCGCGATACAGCTCGGTGTGACCTCGCTGCCGGCCAAATCCCTTGACCTCGGTGACCGTGATGCCCTGGATGCCGATATCTGCAACGGCCTGGCGGACGTCATCGAGTTTGAACGGCTTGATGATCGCAGTGATCATTTTCATTTCATTTCCTCCAGTCTGTCGTTACAGATCGAATGATTTGCCGATGGTAAAGATGATGGCCTCATCGCTTTCACCGACGAGATCTGAGTTAGAAAAGATCAGGTTCACGCCGAGATCGATGTCGGAGACGTTGGCTCCGTAACCGAGTTCGAGGTACTCGCCTTCAAAGTCCTGCGCGAATCCGCCGATCTTGCCGTAGAGACCGTTCTTCTCAACCGTCACCGAGTAAAAGGTGTAGTCGAGCGTCGGTCCGTCGAAGTTGTCATAGCGACCCACCGCGACATCAACGGAAAAAAGCCCCGCAGCCGCACCCAGGTTGATCTCCTGGTAGGTGTCGTCGAAGTCGCCCGTGTAGTAGTAGCCTGTGAAACCGACGCTGAGGTCGACCGAGCCAGCAGAGAATCCGTAGCCGCCGTACAAGTCGACCTCGAGGCCATCGCCAACATCCGCGGCCCAGGTTCCGGCGTAAAAGCCACCATCATCAAAGTCGATGCCGCCACTTGCCGAAGAGCTTGCCTGGAAGATGCCGCGGTAATAATACTCACTGGCAAATCCCAGGTTGCCTGACCAGCCGGCGCTGGCGGTTGCGCTGGCCAGGATAAGGAATGCCGCAAGGCCGGATTTGAAAATTGACTTCATCTTGAGTTGCTCCAGAAAATAAGTGATAAATCGAATTCATCTGCTATAGAGCAGGATGCGTGCCAAGATAGGAATTATGATGTGGAACAATTACTTAGAAAAAGCCAGGCCGTCTAGCCGCTCCCGTTTGGAGCACGAAATTACGTGACTGCACCAATATAGTGAGCTGGTGTTTCGTACGACTCTGGGGTATCAAGCAGGCATGAGTGAAAAATCAATCGAAGACCTCGCGCGAAGACTCGCCGAGGCGGTCCCCGAAGGCCTGCGCAGCGTTCGTAAGGACCTTGAGGAAAATTTTCAGTCCGTCCTGAAGTCCGGACTTGGCAAACTCGACCTCGTTACGCGAGAGGAATTTGAGGTGCAGGAAGCGGTGTTGTTACGCACGCGTGAGAAACTCGAGGCACTCGAAGAACGACTGAAAGAACTCGAGAACGAATAAATTCGTTACGGGCCATGGAGGGCCGCAGTGAGTCTTGCCATCCTGAGAAGCCGGGCGCAACTTGGTACTGATGCGCCGCCGGTCACCATCGAGGTATTTCTGTCAGGCGGCTTGCCGTCGTTCTCGGTAGTCGGCATGCCGGAAACGGCCGTGCGAGAAAGCAAGGACCGCGTACGCGGCGCGATTCTGAGCTCCAGGTTCGACTTTCCCCAATCGCGCATAACGGTGAGCCTTGCTCCGGCAGACATGCCAAAATCTGGCGGTCGCTTCGACCTCGCCATCGCACTGGGAATCCTGGCGGCCAGCAAGCAAATCAAACTTGATCGGCTGTTAAATACCGAAATCTTTGGCGAACTCGCTTTGAGTGGGGACATTCGACGAGTACCGGGCATTCTGCCCGCCGCATTGAGGGCGTCGAATGCCGGGTTCAGTATTCTCGTTCCGGACGAGAACAGGACAGAGGCTTCCCTTGCCGACGTTGACGCGACAACGGCGAGCAACCTGCTGCAAGTGACAAACCACCTGTCCGGAGAAGAAACGCTGCTTCCCGTGCAGGCCGCCAAACCGGACAAGCCGCTTATTGATGAGCCCGATTTGTCGGACGTAAAAGGGCAGAGCGCGGCCAAGCGAGCCCTCGAAGTCGCGGCAGCCGGTGGTCATAACATTCTGTTTGTTGGGCCACCGGGAACCGGCAAAAGCATGCTGGCGCGCCGCCTGCCCGGGATACTGCCGCTGATGTCTGAAGGTGAGGCGCTGGAAACTGCCGCGATCGATTCCGTACTCGGCATACCCCTGGATCTGACGCGCTGGCGCCGCCGGCCTTTTCGGGCACCACACCACACCTCGTCGGCCGCAGCGATAGTCGGGGGTGGGCGGGGGCCGCAGCCTGGCGAAATATCGAGGGCGCACAACGGTGTGTTGTTTCTCGACGAGTTGCCGGAGTTCAACCGCAATGTGCTGGAGGTCCTGCGTGAACCGCTTGAAACGGGATCCATCACGATTTCGCGCGCGATGCGCCAGGCCGAGTTTCCGGCGAATGTGCAACTGATCTGTGCCATGAACCCGTGCCCGTGTGGCTACCTCGGGGACAAGTCAGGCGATTGCGGCTGCAGTGCTGACAGGGTCGTGAAATACCGGGGAAAAATATCGGGTCCGTTGATGGATCGAATCGATATTCAGGTCGAAGTTGGCCGGCCACCCAAGGAAGTGCTGCGTGCCAGCGCGCAGAACGGTGAGCCAAGCGCTGATGTGGCCGACCGTATTGCTGCTGCAAGAGAACGGCAACTGCGACGCAGTGGCAGGTGCAATGCGAGACTAAAAGGCAAAGCGCTTGAAGAGCACGGTGCCCTGATCGGTGCCAGCCTTGAACTGCTCGAGGACGCGATGGACAAGTTCAACCTGTCCGCGAGAGCTTACCAACGCGTGCAACGGGTGGCGCGAACGATTGCTGATCTTGTGGATGCGCAGGACATCACCGTTCCGCATGTCGCGGAGGCGCTGTCTTTACGACGTCTGGATATGCGTTCTACTGTGACTCGCTGATCATGTAGGCGACAGCGTCGATGACTTCCTGGTCCGACAAATCGGCGCGGCCGCCCTTCGCCAGCATCGGCGTCATGGCATCACCGTCGAAACCATTGATCGCGTGATCATTGAGTACGTCTGTACCCTGGGCAATGCGTGCAGTCCAGGCGGCGACATCCCCAACAATCGGGGCTCCGCCAACGCCGCTGCCATGACAG
>Ga0316201_10003299_pt1 | contig 11878 bp, 9 predicted proteins | sample CS6wburrow_MG_FD_204516 | JGI IMG/M metagenome (GOLD analysis project Ga0316201, IMG submission 204516) | Coastal sediment microbial communities from Delaware Bay, Delaware, United States - CS-6 worm burrow | ecosystem: Environmental > Aquatic > Marine > Coastal > Sediment | place: USA: Delaware... | reverse complement strand
ATTAGATTTAGCAAATAGATATCCTACCGAATTGATTATCTGGTGCCATAAATCACTTAAGAATTTTATTAATAAGGATTTTTTAAATAGTATTTTTCACCATGATCGTATAATGGCTTCTTATACCATTTCTAAGCGCAATTATATTCATGATGGTATAGGTTATGTCGACCAAACTATTTATATCAAGATAAATAATAAAGTGACCTACCCAACTTGGTTAATGAGCAGTGATATTGGTGGAATTCACTCGAGCATTTTACTTACTATAATAAAGAAGATCAAAAGCTATAAAGATTTTAATTTCTTTCTTAATTCAATAGCGAAGAATGCAATGCCACAAGGAATGTTTTGCTATTCGGAACCTAACTTATTGTTATATGAAGACAAACCAATAAAAGATGAGTTAAATCCTTCATCGTTAATTTTATTCAAGTTCGTAAAACTGCATTACAAATTAGGCTGGGTGTTTTTCCTTTTTCTTTGTTTTGTTTTATACGACAATAAATTCCCGTTATTACAATTGTTAAATACTGTTAGATTTAAAAGGTTAAAGAATGATTATGATTTTGGTACACTTCCTACTATGTCTACTAAAAATATTGTGAATAAAAAAGAAGTGGACGTAATTATACCGACAATTGGTAGAAAAAAATATTTATTTAATGTTTTAAAGGATTTATCAAATCAAACAGTTTTACCTAAAAATGTAATTATTGTAGAGCAGAATCCAGAACCAAATTCCAAATCAGAACTGGATTACCTTGTAAATGAGCAATGGCCATTTAATATAAAGCATAATTTCATTCATCAGACTGGAGTATGTAATGCCAGAAACTTGGCAATAGATCAAGTTACTAGTGAATGGACATTTTTTGGTGATGATGACATACATTTTGAAAATGATCTAATTGAAAAAGCTCTTAACCAAATTGCAAAATTTGGGATAAAAGCAATTAACACCGTTTGTTTACAACCCAACGAAATTCAAACATATAATAAAACATCACAATCTACTATTTTCGGTTCTGGAACTAGTTTTGTTAAATCTGATTTGTTATCAAAAATTAAGTTTGATCTAAAATTTGAACATAATTATGGTGAAGATTCAGATTTTGGAATGCAACTAAGAAATCAGGGTGAAGATGTGATTTTCATTTCAAATATAATTATTACGCATTTAAAAGCCCCAGTTGGTGGTTACAGGATTAAACATAAAAATGAGTGGGATGACGAAAAGTATTCTCCTAAGCCATCACCAACCATTATGCTATTTAATCATAGATATTTTACTTATGAACAAATAAAAGGTTATAAACTATTGTTATATACTAAATTTTATAAGGGTCAATCAACTAAAAATCCTTTCCGCTATATTTTTTTAATGAACAAGCGTTGGAGTTCTAGTTTACATTGGAGTCATATTTTAGCGAATAAAAAAAATGCTTAAACTTTTTACTGACATTAAATTTTTAAGTGAGGAAAACAGGTCTTATGTATTTCCACTGGTTTTTGATCTTTATTTTTCTAAGAGTAAGTTTTTAAGCAAATTCTATTGTTTGACTGAAAATATCAAGGATTCTGATATAATTATTCTACCCTTGGAATATGCCTTTATGATAAAGAATTATAAAAATTATTTGGACCCATTTTTTAACCAAGCAAAGAAATATAATAAACCAATATGGGTTTATTCTGGAGGTGATTTTGGAATTAGCCTGGTTGATAACCAAATTTATAATTTTAGGTTAGGAGGATTCAAAAGTAAATTGAACGATCGAACAATTATTTTACCTTCTTTTGTTACAGATCCTTATCTTGAACATTTGAATAAAAACTTTAAGCCATTAAAAAAAGAAGATGTTCCTAGTATTGGATTTGTTGGACATGCAAAAGGGGGATATATTAAATTCATAAAAGAACTTCTAATTTATTTAGGGATTAACGCTAAACGACTTGTTAAATTTGAATATGCAGATTATCAATCTTTTTATCCTTCAAGCATTAAGAGAGCTAAGTATCTGAAATATTTAAAACTTAACAATTATTTGAAAACTGACTTTATATTAAGAGATAAATATAGAGCTGGCGTTACATCAGAGGAAAATAAAAAGAAAACGACAATAGAGTTTTATAAAAATATTTACGAAAATCCTTATACTTTTTGCATGAGAGGAGGAGGTAATTTTTCAGTACGATTTTATGAAACCTTAGCTGTCGGGCGTATACCGATTTTACTGGATACGGATTGTCTTTTACCTTTGGCAAGTATGATAAATTGGAATGACCATTGTATTATTTTAAATGATTCTGAATATAAAATCTTAAGCGATAAAATTGTTCACTTTCATAACAATTTAAGTGATGAGGGATTCATTAAAATACAGAATAGGAATAGAAAATTATGGGAAGATTTCTTAACAAGGCACTCATTTTTTCAAATTCTTCATAATCTATTTCTGGATAAAATAAACGATCATGACTCATAACTTCTCTTTGGTTGTTTGTACGTATATGAGGCCTAAACCTCTCTTAAAATTGTTGAATTCAGTCAAATCACAAACTGCATATCCTAATGAAATACTGATTATTGATGGTTCATTAAATGACCGTACAGAAAAACTTATTCATGAAAAGAATTTTAAGAATCTTAAATATGTGAGGGTCAATAAAGAGAATCGAGGTCTAACAAGACAAAGAAATTATGGAATAAATCTGGTGCATGCAAAATCTCAAATAGTGTGTTTTTTAGATGACGATACGGTTTTAGAAAATAGCTATTTTGAAGAATTAATTTCAACTTACAACTATAAAAGTGATGCATTGGCAGTAGGTGGTTATATAGTTAATAAGAATACATGGACTAAAGATGAGAACAATAATCCAAATAAATTTTATTTTGATGGCTGGCATAGAAATGAACCATGGCGATTTAAAGTTAGAAAATGGTTTGGTTTGTTGCCGGATGTTGCACCAGGTTTTATGCCAACATTTTCTCATGGGAGGTCAGTTGGGTTTTTACCACCATCTGGAGATATTTATCAGGTGGAGATGTTAATGGGAGGTGTGTCTTCATTTAAAAGGGAAGTATTTAAGGAAATGAAATTTTCTAATTATTTTGAAGGATATGGTTTATATGAAGACGCTGATTTTTCACTTAGGTTGTCTAAAAAAGGAAAAATATATATCAATACAAATGCTAGACTATATCATTATCACGACGATTCCGGAAGGCCAAATAAATATAAATATGGTAAAATGGTCATAAGGAATGGTTGGTATGTTTGGCGAATAAAGTATCCTAAACCAGAATTAATCGATCGATTTAAATGGAATGTGACCGCACTGTTATTAACTCTAATACGGTTTGGAAACGTGGTGAATACAACCAAAAGAATGGAGTCTTTTACTGAAGCTATGGGAAGAATCTCAGGTTGGTTGAGTTTAATTTTTAATAAGCCAAAATTAAAAGAATGAAATTCTTAATTATAACTCATGTAAATCATTTCAATCAGGGCAATAAATACTTTGCCTATGCACCTTATGTAAAGGAAATGAATATCTGGTTAAAATATGTTGATGAAGTTGAGATTTTAGCTCCTTGTTCTTTACAAAAGGTCTCAAATTTGGATTTGTCTTATGAGCATATGAATTTGGCATTTACAAGTATTCCTGCCATTGAATTTACATCTATAAAAAAAATCATTACTTCCCTGCTTAAGTTGCCTTCTATAATGTCGAATATGTATTCAGCATGTAAAAGATCAGATCATATACATTTACGATGTCCTGGAAATATTGGGTTGTTGGGCTGTTTTGTGCAAGTAATGTTTCCGAAAAAAATAAAAACTGCAAAATATGCCGGAAACTGGGATCCAAGAAGTAAACAACCTTTAAGTTATAAGGTGCAAAAATATATTTTAAGTAATACATTCCTGACAAAAAACATGAAGACATTGGTTTACGGAAAATGGGAGAATATGAATAGAAATATTAAGTCTTTTTTTACAGCATCCTACAGTCGTTCTGAAATAGAAGGGCCGATAAAAAGGAATTTTTTGCCTCCATACAGATTTATATTTATAGGCACTCTTGTCCCAGGTAAAAGGCCTTTACTTTCGGTTAAGATAATAGAGTCATTATTTAGAAATGATATTGAATGTACCTTGGATATTTTTGGAGATGGAATTCTTAATCAGGAAATTAAGGATTATGTAGTTAGTAATGACTTGAAATCCAAAATTCAAATTCATGGTAATGTTTCAAAAGAAAACTTGAAAATAGCTTTGAAGAATTCAGATTTTTTAATTTTACCATCGAGATCAGAAGGTTGGCCCAAAGCAGTTGCGGAAGCTATGTTTTTTGGAGTCATTCCAATAACAACAAAAGTATCTTGCTTAGGTTGGATGTTAGATGAAGAAAGACGGGGAATATTAATCAAAGACGAACTGATTTTAGCAACAAACAAAATTAAGGAAAGTATATACAAAGATAATTTGTTATCAATGTCAATTGCATGCCAACAGTGGTCTCATGAATATACATTAGACAGATTCGAGACAGAAATTAAAAAATTGCTAAGTAAAGAATGAGAGTACTACAATTAATAGATTCTTTGCATTCGGGGGGAGCAGAACGTGTTGCAGTAAATTTTGCGAATGCCTTAGTAAATAAAATTGATAAATCTTATTTATGTACCACAAGGCAAGAAGGTGTGCTTAAATCAAGCTTAGATTCTCAGGTGGGTTTTCTGTTTTTGGAAAAACGATCAGTATTTGATATTAAAGCGATTAAAATATTAAGCAGATTCATAAAGATTGAAAGAATTGATATTATTCATGCCCATTCCACTTCATTTTTTTTAGCTACCATAATCAAAATATTAAACAAAAGAATAAAGGTAATTTGGCATGATCACTATGGGAATAGCGAGTTTTTGCACAAAAGAAAATCCCGTGGGATCAAGTTGTGTTCAAATTATTTCGATTTTATTTTTTGTGTGAACAAGAATTTGGAACATTGGGCAAAAAAATATTTAAGATTTAAAAATGTTTTGTATTTACCAAATTTCGCAGTTTTGAACGATGTTAAGCTACAAACAAGTCTTTCAGGCCTTGATGGTAAAAGGATTGTTTGTTTGGCAAACCTTAGAGAACAGAAAGATCATTTTACCTTAGTAAAGGCGTTTAAGGAAGTAATTAAAAAACATCCGGATTGGTCTTTGCATTTAGTTGGGAAAGATTTTCTTGACGAATATTCAAAGAAGTTGAAGAGAGTATTGGAATCGAACAATTTAGCCAATAATGTTTTTTTGTATGGTACCAGGCCAGATATTGAAAATATTTTGAGTCAGTGTGAAATTGGTTTGCTATCTTCAAAGTCAGAAGGATTACCACTTGCAATATTAGAATATGGGTTGTGTAAAATAGCGGTGATTGCTACCAATGTTGGCGAATGCCAGTCAATCATTACCAATCTTATCTTTGGAATTCTAGTAGAACCAAAAAATGAACAGGAACTTTCTGGGGCTATGGTTTATTTAATAGAAAACAAAAATGAACGATTAAGAATGGCCAAAGCTCTTAATCAAAAGATTTTAGAAGAATACTCGCAAGACGCAATTATGAAGACTGTTATAAATATTTATAAGAAAATTTATTAAATGTTTTTAAATAATAGATATATAAGGTTAATTGGGTTACATGTTCTTATTGGAATACTTGTTTTTGGTTTGAAATTTTTATCAAAAGTCTATTTTATAATCCTTTTAATATATTTTGTTACCACTATAGTGAATTCTTCAAGAAAAAGGAGAGTCGTTCAAGTTCTAATTGCTTGTTCTTACATTATAGGATGCGAGGTATTCTTAAGAATGACTGGTGGTAACTTTTTATATGAAGTTGCCAAATATTTAGTGATTGCCTTTGTATTTATTGGAATGTTATTCGATGGAATAAATGGTAGGGCCTTTCCTTATTTTATTTTTCTAATACTTCTTTTTCCGGCAGTATTTGTTACTGGGGCAACGGCGACATTCGATACTAATATAAGGACTGCTATCATGTTTAATTTGAGTGGTCCGCTGTGTTTGGCTTTTGTAGCGTTATATTGCTACGATAAAAAAATACACTTTAAAGATCTTCAAAATATTTTGTTAGCTGCTTTGCTACCTATAATTTCTACGACAATATATTTATTTTTGTTCACACCAAATATTAGGGATGTTGTTACAGGTACCTATTCAAATTTTGCAACCTCTGGTGGTTTTGGGCCAAATCAGGTGGCAACAGCACTAGGCCTAGGGATATTTATTGTTGCTTCTAGATATTTTATGGTTTCCCCATCATTAATTACGAAAATAATTAACCTTTTTATTTTAGGAGCGATATCTTATAGAGGGTTGGTAACATTTAGCCGAGGTGGTATATATACTGCAGTAATTATAATTATTGCATTTGTAATTATGTATTATTTAAGCTCAAAGAGAAAAGGTAAACAAAAAATTATAAGTGCCCTATCATTTTTTGTTGGAATTATAATTTTAGCATGGATATTTAGCTCCGTACAAACTGGTGGATTAATTGATAAAAGGTATGCCAATCAAGATGCTGCTGGAAGGGAAAAGGAAGAACTAGCAACCGGAAGAGCAAAACTCATTTCTTTTGAACTTGAGGAATTCATCAGCAACCCATTTTTGGGTGTTGGGGCAGGTAAAATTAAAGAACTACGTTTCGAAAAAGAAGGTCGCGCAGCTGCATCACATAATGAACTATCACGAATCATGGGTGAGCATGGCATGTTGGGTATAATCGCATTCCTTATAATATTTATAGTTCCGTTGCTGTACAGAATGAGTAATAGAAAAAATATTTTTTTCTACTCCTTCTATTTATTCTGGTTTTTAACGGTTAATCATTCCTCCATGCGTATTGCGGCACCAGCCTTTATTTATGGATTAAGTTTACTAAATATTACTTATGAAAAACCTGTTGTATATAGGAAACAAATTAAATAATGAGAGTTCAAATATTACTACAATTGACACTCTTGGCAATCATTTGGTTGATGAGGGTTTTAATGTATCTTTTTCGTCCTCAATGGTTAACAAGGTATTTAGGCTATTTGACATGATCTTTACAGTAGTGAAAAATTCAAAAAAAGTCGATTTTGTTTTAATTGATACTTATAGCACTTTAAATTTTTATTACGCATTTATTATAAGTCAGGTGTGTAGACTTCTTAAATTAAAATATATACCAATTTTACATGGAGGAGATCTCCCTAATCGGCTGAATAAAAACCCTAAACTGTCCAAGGCTATTTTTAATAATGCATTAAAAAATGTATCTCCATCAATTTATTTAAAAGAAAAGTTTCATGAATTTGGAGTGGATAATATCGAATATATTCCGAATTCCATAGAAGTTAATTATTACCCATATTGTCAAAAAAAGATCGAAAAGCCAAAATTGTTTTGGCTCCGATCTTTTAAAAAAATTTATAATCCCTTAATGGCAATAAAAGTTGCTAAAAATTTAAAAGATAGGGGAATAGATTGCGAATTATGCATGGTTGGTCCAGATGGAGACGGTTCATTTCTTTTTGCTCAGAAATTATCTCGTGAGCTGAAAATAGATGTAAATTTTAAGTTGAAAATGAGAAAAGAAGACTGGATTAATCTTTCCAAAGAATACAATATCTTTTTAAACACAACCGATTTTGATAACATGCCGGTAAGTGTCATAGAGGCTATGGCTTTGGGTTTTCCTATAGTGTCAACCAATCCGGGTGGAATGCCGAGTTTGATAACTAATGGCGAAGATGGGTTACTTGTGGAAAAAGATGATGTTGACGGTATGGCAGACCATATTATAAAGTTGAAAAATGATCCAGAACTTGCAAATAATTTGTCAAAAAAAGCACGTGCAAAAGCTGAAAAATTTAATTGGGAAGTTATCAAAGAAAATTGGAATACCCTATTGAGTTAACCCATATTTTTAAAATTGTTTTCTGTTGTACGTTTACTATCTTTACAACCTGTTTCTCAATAATTATGGCTGACAAAAACAGTATACATTTCGAAATTTCTGAACGTAAAATATTGCTGCGGATTTTTGACATAGCTTTTATTTTATGTGGACTCTATTTAGTAGGAATGTTATTCGATTTCGATTATTTTAGGATAACTAGAGAAAACTGGTCGTGGACATTGGTTTTAGTTGTATATATATCGGTTTTCGGCACTATTTTCGAACTTTATGATCTTCAAAAATCCAGTAAGCTTGAAATAATAATAAGTAATATTGTTTTAACTTCTTCAGTAACTGTATTATTCTACTTGTTAACCCCGTTTCTCACACCAACTTTACCTGATAATCGGCTTCAAATAATTTACTTTTATCTCGCATTTGTAGTTTCATTAACGATTTGGAGATGGGCCTACATAACATTTATTTCTTCACCAAGATTCTATAAAAAAGTACTGTTGGTAGGTGAGATATCCAACATAGAGCCAATAGCGAAATCATTGAAAGAATCCGATCCTAATTACAAGATTGTTGGTTTTATTAATTGTGAATATGAAAATACAGATAGAATAAAGTTTAAAGGTTTAAAAGAATATAATCCCAATCAATTTATTCAAATCATTAAAGAACAAAAAATTTCTGAGATCGTTGTAGCCAGTTATAATTCTGAAACAATAACTCCAGAGATATATAACGATTTAATTTCTCTTCTTGAAAAGGGTTTTACTATTCGCGAATATACCCAAGTATATGAAGAGATTAATTATAGGGTACCAGTTCAGTTTGTTGGAAAAGACTTTTATAAATACTTTCCGTTTAGCCGAAGTAATCAAAACAAACTTTATCTACTACATCGAAGGTTATCCGATATCTTATTTTCAGTTTTAGGCCTGTTTCTGGGAATAGTTTTAATACCATTTATTTTGATCGGGAATTTAATTGCGAATCGTGGTCCAGTTTTCTATACACAAGAACGCATTGGTAAGAATGGCAATCCTTTTGCTATTATTAAGTTAAGAACAATGATAAGAAATGCAGAAAAGGATGGTATGAAATGGGCACAAAAAAATGATGTAAGAGTTACTAAGTTCGGTAAATTTTTGCGCATAACAAGAATTGATGAAATTCCCCAATTTATTAATGTCTTGAAAGGAGAAATGAGTTTGATTGGACCACGACCGGAACGTCCATTTTTTGTTCAGGAATTGTCTCAAATAATTCCCTTTTATGAGACACGGCATATTGTGAAACCCGGTTTAACTGGATGGGCGCAAGTAAATTCAAGGTATGGTTCTACTATTGACGACAGTCTCGTAAAATTACAATATGATTTATTCTATATAAAGCACAGAAGCTTTTTTCTAGATATAAATATTTTAATTAAGACCTTAAGTACTATTATCTTTTTTAGAGGACGATAATTTATAAAATCATCTGATTTTTATAATATTTTATTAGATAAAGATATCTTATCAGCAAGGCTATTAGAAGCGGAATAATTACAAAAGCAAATCGTTGTATTCCTATAATCCAATGTAAAGCAAGTAGGCACATCACTATAACTAAGAATTTAATATACTTTCTGAACCAACTTCCTGGCTTATTTTTAGTTACTTGAATAACCATGAAAATATTTATAGCAAATGCCCAGAGCAGATTATAATTTCCGGCAGTAGCCTCATGATCTGTAGCAAACCATAGTAATAAGATAATAATTCCAATACTTCCAGTAAATAAGAATAGGATAATATCCAACCATTTACTTCGCCTTTTATTTTTTAAATCGATATAAGTAATATAAATAATACCTAAGCTAATTAATAACATTATCAATAAGGGACTCGTTAAAAAATTATTAGATGCAGTTGTATCTGTTCTTTTATAAATTGTATTCTTCTCGATTACAAGTTTTTTATCTGAGTTAGATTTTAAGCTAGCTGCATCGAAAAATCTATAAATATAATCTGGTAAGAACATATGCTCAGTGGCTGAAGCTTTTCTATCTATTACTGAACCCAGAGCTAAATCAATTCCGAAACTTCCCCAAGAATTCCAATTCAAATTTTCTTGAATAAGGGTTCGAAAAGTTTTATTTTCAAATGACTCAGGTTTATTAAACTTTATGTTATCATTTAATGAGTAAACAAGTACATCTTTTATCTTGGTTGCACAATTATCATAAAAGAAATCGTATAAATAGTATTGATTTGCTGGTTCATAATTTTTAGATAGATAGTCAAACACTTTTTGCTTTTCATCTAACGATAGATTAAGAATTTGTTCTTGTATCGTTCTGTTTTGTCTTATGTAGCTTTCCTTGAAATCTTCATAATAGTTAGCTCCAATCTTATAATTTAATTTCCCTTGGGCAAATTTGGTATAGAAGTTCGGGGTATTGAAGTCATAAACACCATAATTAAATACAATATCCATCAAACTGTCCTTAACTCTATAACCACTGTGCCCAAAGGAATCGTTTAAAGAACTTCCAGGACCAATGGTCAGGACACTTATTCTTGAATCGGGGGAAAGTGATTTATATTGGGATAGTACCGTTTGATTAATAAACAGGAATGATATTAAAAGTAAAAAGTGCTTCATATTTCTGTACTACCTAAAAAAACTAAAATCTAATTTTACTGAAAAAACATTGGAGTATAAAGCCGTGCTCTGATCACCTATATCCGTAAATGCATAATCAACTTGTATGCCTTTATATTTGAATCCCAATCCGAAATTAGGCTGAAAGCTAAGTTCTTCATCATTATCAATAGTCAATTCATTCTGAAAATTACCAATACCTCCTCTAAGATAGATCATATCGATATACCCAAATTGAAAACCAAATGCTGGATTTATACTTGCAAAAGAAGATGATATTAAATCGTTATTCTCTTCAAACCTAACTATAAAATCAATTTCAGTAACCAGAGAATAATCATAATCAAATACAAATGTTTTAGCGATACCAAGCTGTAGTTTTGGAATAGTAACTTCCGAACTCTCGGGAACTTCTTGATTCTGTCCAACTATCGCATTTTGAATTGTTGCAAGTTTACCTTCATCGAAACTCCAGGAATTAAAGGTAGTTGTTATATCTCTTGCCATTAATCCAAATTTCCAATTATTCTTGCTTTCAAATTGGATCCCCAGATCCAAACCGAATCCCCAGGAATTTGCAAAATCACCAATAATTCTCCTTATGATCTTTGCATTAACTCCATAATTCAAACCATCCAGAGGTAATTTTCTTGAGTAGGAAAAGGTCAAACCATAATCTGCAGTGGAAAAAAGGCTAATTCTATCATAGTTAATATTTCCCTGTTCATCTATGAGTTGTGTAGTATCTAAAATATCATCAACCCCAAATCTAATTAGAGATAATGCAACAGCACTCTTATCATCTAAGGGCATGGCAAAAGCCGCATAATCATAGTTGGCAATATTTGCAAAATAACTTGCATGCATTAATGCAATTTGGTTGTCTTCCAAGTGTACTAACCCAGCTGGATTCCAATATCCGGAATTTACATCAGCAGTATTTGCAACTACAGCATTACTCATTCCAAGAGCTGCGGCATCCACTCCAATATTCATAAATTCATTGGAATATTTTCTTGTTTGCCCCGAAACCGAAATTGAAATTGAAAGAATTAAGAATAAAACGGGATGTTTCAAATGCAATTTTTTAGCAAATATCAGTAATATTTTTAATTTAAATAACTGTAAAATAAACCAGTTATTGTCTTATGCTTGTTTTAGACGAAAATAGTTTACTATTTTTACAAAAACTAACTTAATGACTTTTAAAAAGCATATTCCTAACCTTATTACTTTGTTAAATGTCTTTT
>Ga0316201_10003298_pt1 | contig 11879 bp, 8 predicted proteins | sample CS6wburrow_MG_FD_204516 | JGI IMG/M metagenome (GOLD analysis project Ga0316201, IMG submission 204516) | Coastal sediment microbial communities from Delaware Bay, Delaware, United States - CS-6 worm burrow | ecosystem: Environmental > Aquatic > Marine > Coastal > Sediment | place: USA: Delaware... | reverse complement strand
CGCCAGAGCATGAACAGCGCGGGGATCACTGCGAGCGTCAGGATCGTCGCGCTCACCATTCCGCCGACCATCGGCGCTGCTATGCGGCGCATGACTTCCGATCCCGTCCCACCGCCAAACATGATCGGCAACAATCCGCCGATCGTCGCGGCAACCGTCATGATCACAGGTCGGATGCGCAGCAAAGCCCCTTCGATGACGGCTTGTTGCACGTCCTCTTTTGTTTTGATCGATCGCCTCCCTATGGCCTGGTTGAGATACACCAGCATCACCACGCCTATCTCGACGGCAACGCCTGCCAGTGCGATGAAGCCTACCCCGACGGCAACGGACAATTCATAGCCAAGCAGATACAACAGCCACAGGCCGCCGATCAGCGCGAGCGGCAGCGTGCCCATAATGATGGCGACCTCAGCGAAGCGCCCGAAGTTGATGAACAGCAACAGCACGATGACGGCGATAGTGATTGGCCCAACTACCGCCAGGCGGTCACGCGCCCGCACCATGTATTCGTATTGACCCGACCACTGCAATGAGTAGCCGGTAGGCATCTCGACTGACGCTGCGACGACACGCTGCGCCTCCGCTACGTACGACCCCAGGTCACGATCTGCGATGTCGATGTAGGTCCAACCATTGGGACGCGCGTTCTCACTCTTGATGACGGGCGGACCATCGACTACCGACACGTCAGCCACGTCGGCCAACGCAATGCGGGCGCCATCGGGCGTCACTATAGGCAGCAATCTCAGCTGCTGTACTGAATCGCGTACCCGTTGCGGGTAGCGGACGTTGACCGGGTAACGCTCAAGGCCCTCAACGGTTTGCGTGACGTTCATGCCCCCTACTGCCGAGCGAATAACGTCCTGCACGTCGTTAATGTTGAGCCCGAAGCGAGATGCGCGCTGACGATCGATATCCACGTCCACATAGCGACCGCCCGCCACGCGTTCGGAGTACACGGACGCAGTGCCGGGCACTTCTTCCAGAACCCGCTCGAGTTGTTGCCCGATTTTCTCGATTACCTTCAGGTCGGGTCCCGCGATCTTGATGCCAACCGGCGTCTTGATGCCGGTAGCCAGCATGTCAATACGCGTCTTGATCGGCATGACCCATGCGTTGGTCAGGCCTGTGTATTGCACCGCCTTGTCCAGTTCGGCGCGCAGCTTCTCAGGCGTCATGCCATCTCGCCAATCCTCACGTGGCTTCAACTGAATAACTGTTTCGATCATCGTCAACGGCGCAGGATCGGTCGCGGTCTCGGCACGTCCGATCTTGCCGAATACGCTTTTCACCTCGGGCACTTTTTTAATCATCCGGTCGGTGTGTTGCAGCAACTCTCGCGCCTTGTCGATCGACACACCCGGGTACGTCGTCGGCATGTACATCAGGTCACCTTCGTCGAGCGGCGGCATGAACTCCGAACCCAGGCGCGTCACCGGCCACAAGCCGATGACAAGGATGATCGCCGCGAGCACGAGCGTACCCCTGGGTGAGCGAATGACGGCGTTGATCACAGGACGATACACGGCAACCAGTGCGCGGTTCACGGGATTCTTGCCTTCACGAATGACTTTGCCGCGAATGAAGTAGCCCATGAGTACAGGCACCAGCGTGATTGACAGGCACGCAGCCGCGGCCATTGCGTAGGTCTTGGTATACGCCAACGGCGCGAACAGGCGCCCTTCCTGTGCCTCCAGCGTAAATACCGGCAGGAAACTCAAGGTGATTATCATCAGGGAGAAGAACAGCGGCGGTCCGACTTCGGCTGCCGCATCGGAAATAATTCGCCAGCGATTTTCGTTTGTAAGGGCTTCTTTCTCGATGTGCTTGTGCACGTTCTCGATCATGACGATCGCCGAATCGACCATCGCACCAACTGCGATGGCGATACCGCCGAGCGACATGATGTTCGCGTTGATACCCTGTGCACGCATGATAATGAATGCGACGAGCACGCCGAGCGGCAGACTCAGCATGATGACAACTGATGAGCGCAAGTGAAAAAGGAACACGGCGCAGACCAGTGCGACCATTATGAATTCCTTGATCAGCGTCTTCTTGAGCGTGTCGACCGATCGCTTGATCAGTTCCGACCGATCGTAGGTGGTTACTATTTCAACACCGTCCGGCAGGCTCTTCGTGAGCTCTGCGAGACGCGCCTTGACCCCATCGATCGTGGTTAACGCGTTCTCCCCCCAGCGCATGACGACCACAGCTCCAACGACTTCTCCCTCACCGTCCAGATCCGCAATGCCACGTCGCATTTGCGGGCCAATGCGGATCTCGGCAACATCGGAAAGCACCAGCGGCGTACCCTGTTCATTCACGCCCAGCGGGATCGCAGCGAGGTCGTCAATGCCCTGCAGGTATCCCGTGGCCCGAACCATATACTCGGCTTCGCCCATCTCAATGACCGAGCCACCTGCTTCCTGGTTGCCCTGTTGAATTGCGAGCCTGAGTTTCGCGAGTGTGACGCCGAAGGCGCGCAGCTTGTCCGGGTCGACGACGACCTGGTATTGCCGCACCATGCCACCGATCGTTGCTACTTCGGCCACACCTGGCACCGTCTGCAGCTCATACTTGATGAACCAGTCCTGCAGACTGCGCAACTGCGCGAGGTCGTGCTGGCCCGTGCGATCCACCAATGCAAACTGGAATACCCAGCCGACGCCGGTCGCGTCGGGACCCAGCGACGACGTCGCGTCTGCTGGCAGGCTGGATGACACCTGGTTCAGGTACTCGAGTACGCGTGAGCGCGCCCAATACAGATCCGTTCCGTCTTCGAAGATGACATAGACGTAAGAATCGCCGAAGAAGGAATAACCGCGCACAGTGACAGCCTTGGGTACTGACAGCATTGCGGTCGTCATTGGGTACGTAACTTGATCTTCGACGACCTGCGGCGCCTGACCAGGATATGACGTCTTCACGATGACCTGTACGTCCGATAAGTCCGGCAGGGCATCCACGGGCGTCTCCTTAACCGAGTAGATACCCAGCGCCGCGACGATGAGCGCCGCAATGATAACGAGGATCCGATTTTCGACTGACCAGCGTATGAGAGCGGCGATCATTGCGCGCCCTCCAGTCGCTCCAGAGCCCCGTCGATATTCGACTCGGAGTCGATCAGGAACTGCGCCGACGTCACGACGCGCTCACCTTCTTTCAGGCCACTACGTATCGCGACTCGATCGCCCGACTCTATGCCGATACGTACCTCGCGCGACTCGAAGCGGCCGTCTCCCAGGTCCACAACGACCCGATTGGATGAGCCACCCCGGATGACAGCCTCCCGCGGAATATGGACGATATTGCTGATTGCCGACCCGTCAATGACAACCCGTGCAAACATGTTAGGTCGCAGCGTTTCGCCCTCGTTGTCAAACCTGAGGCGCACTTTGAGTGTGCGCGTCTTCGGATCGAGTTCCGGGTACACGTAGTCAACCGTGCCTCGCAGTGTTCGATCCGGAAGGTAGTCCAGCTCGACGGTCGCTTCCTGGCCCGGCTCCACCCATGCCGACTGCCGCTCGAACACCTCGGCAAGCACCCAGACGCGATCGAGCCGCGCTACGGACATGATTTCCGTCGATGGCGTTACATATATGCCTTCCCGCACGCCCAGGTGCGCGATGACACCATCCGACTCAGCGTACACGCGGACACGCTGGCTGGTCTTCCGCTCGGCTTCGAGCCGCGCGATTTCACGGGCAGTTACACCGAGTGCTATCAAGCGGTCACGCGATGCGCTCCTTAGGCCGGCGTTGTTGCTCTCGAGCGCCACCAGGTACTCCTGCTGCGTGTTGACGAGCGTCGGTGAATACAGCTCGAACAACAGCTGTCCTTTCTTGACCGGGTCGCCCGTCGCGGTGGTCTCCAGTTTCTCGATCCAGCCGTCAACGCGCGTGTGCACGTGCTGCACTGTGTCTTCGTCGAAGCCAATGTAACCAACAGTCTCGATGCGACGCGGCAAGGTCCCGCGCTCCACAAGAGCAGTGCGTACACCAAGGTTGCTCCGCAGCGTCGGGTCGATCGACACAACACCGGGCCTGGCATCGACATCGTCCGCGTAGACCGGCACAAGATCCATCCCCATCGGGGACTTGCCCGGCTCATCGCGCCGGTAGTTCGGGTCCATCGGGGCGACCCAATAGAGAACCTTGTTATCTGCAGGGCTCGCCGCGTCGGTCCCGGACTCCGGTGCCCAGCCTCGGCCAATTAACAAACCGATGGCCAGCGCCGCGACGATTGCGGCCGCGATAATTATGTTTTTGTTCATCGTTCCAGTCCTCCCAGGTTTGCGAGCATTGCGTAGCTCTGCGCGCGCTCGACCTGCAGGCGAATGTGTTCAAGCCGTGTGTTGAGATCGTCGATATACCCGCGCATGACATCGGAGAAGTCGCCCGTATCACTCTGGTAGGCGAGGAGTGCCGCCTGCGCCTGCTGTTTGGACTGCCCGAGAATTTGTGTTTCGTAGAGCGCGAGACGTCGCGTCAGGTCCGACCAGCGTGCGTACTCGGCATCGAGCTCGCTTCTCAGTCGAGCTGCGAGCTCGTCCTGTGAGTATCTGGCGGCACGCCGCTCGCTGAGCGCCGCGGCGAGTTTTCGATCCTGGCGTTTGCCGCTGAAGAATGGCAGCCCCACGGTCACCGACAGACTGACAAAATCAGATCGTGGCGCGCCATCGGGCAAGAACCCGTCGCGATAGCCATACCCGACATCGAGAGCCCAGTCAGGCTTCTTGTTTTCTTCCGCGATTTCGACCGCAGTTCCTTTCGCGGCAATACTCGCATCCGCAGCGGCCAGCGACGGGTGCGTAATGAGGCCAGCCCGCAGGTCCTCAATCATCGGCAACGCCTCCCAGCTCGGAAGCTTGGGCGCGATCGGACGATACGCATCCTGACCCAGCCACCGTGACAATTCGGCCTGGGCCTCGGCCCGCGCACGCCCGGTTTCGATCAGTCGATCATCGAGCCGACTGAGTTCGAGCTCGGCGGTCAACATGTCATGCTGCGTCTTTCTGCCGACGCTATACATTGAGCGGGTTATCGTGACGAGGTCATCGAAGAAGGGTCGCGACTCGTTGACGAGCGACCAGGCCCGTTGTGCGTAGTAGGCCTCAAGCCATGCCCTGCGTACTACCGTCAGGACATCTCGACCACGCGCGTCCGCGCTATGGTTGAACGCGTCGGCACGTTCCTGCATCTGCTCAGTGCCCAGTGACCGCCCGCGCGGGAACGCCTGGCGTATGCCGAGCTGCGCTTGCGTCATGCCTTCGGTGGAAAAGCCGCCGCTGTTGATCGGGTAATTGGCGAGCCCGACGCGTAAGGTCGGATCCGGCAACTGCCCTGCTGCAACAGCCTGCTCCTCCATGGCCTCGGCCTGTGCGAGCAACGCACCGCGTCCGGGTTCGTCGACCAACGCCAGGTCTTCTGCCTCGGCAAGGGTCAGTGGGACACGTTGTTGTGCCATGACGGTTGATGTCCACGGCAACAAGACCATGAACGCGAATACGATAATTATGACGGGCACACGCCCGCGAAGAACAAACATAGAACCAACTCCTGCGAGAAAAACCGAAAGGGTTTACGGCGCAGGTTTGGCTATTTCAGATATACGCAGAAGAGCTTGTGCAGGGTCCGGAGATCGTCCGGTGGATCGGGTGGATCCGCAGTCGCCAGGTGACGAGCCAGTGCCTGACCGGATAATTCGCAAGGCGGGTATCCCGTCAGGAATTCAAGATCGGGTGAATCGTCAAGTTCGATCGCGCCACCGCGCATATTGACGCTGGCATCGGCGATCTCGCAGCACGCATCCTGCATCGATGCGCAAGTATGCTCGGCCATCTGCTCGCCGTGGCCCTCATGGCCAGCCATCTCGTGATGTCCGGCTGGTGGGCCGTGCGGGCATTCGTGCTCGGCTTCGAACGCCATGGCACAAGGCGTCAGGGCGAGATTTAGCCAGACGATTGCGAGCATGCTGAAGCCACGGCGTGTAGCCGTGCCGGTACCGAGGCGCATTGATCGCAAGATCGTCATTCGTCTTTTGTAGCCTTTTCAGCCACTTGGCGCAAGGGCATTGATCAATATTTGGTCAGTCACCCGTAACCGTCAGTGACAGGATGCTGTGCCTGATCTCTTCGCCCAGCACGAGGCGCGCGTCGGCGCCGATAGATTTGATGTCGTCGTCGAACTCGAGCGCCCCTTCGGAGTTGCGGCGCAGGACGTCCTGCTCCTGCAGAGTCTTGATGAAATCGTGGAACAGGGACTTGTTGAAGAAATCGGGCGAATGCAGGCCATAGATCATCGAAAGACGCTCGGCGCTTTGTTGGCACATGGTTTCAAGCCGCCCCCTCGACAGGGTTCCGGACCCGTTGCCGACCAGGATTGCGATCACAAGGTAGAAGCGCTGCAGCATGGGCACCATGGTCTGGCCCATCATCAGCAGTTGGAATGCCTTTTCTGAACCGGCGGGAGGACGTACCAGCGTCTTTTTCCTCTTGCCGTAGGTCAGGATGCCCAGGTCCGTAAGCGCCTTGATGGCCTCGGTTGTTACGTGGTCAATGTCCTCAATGTCCCACTTGAGGAAGAGTTCCTTTTTCATGAACGGATAAATCAGGCGGATCAGGCGCTGCAACTCCGCATGCTCAAGCTCCTGGCCCTGGATAAAGCAGCAGGCGACCGATGCCGGGACCGCCAGCAGGTGGAGGATGTTGTTCCGGAAATAGGTCATGAGCACGGCGGTGCGCTCTTCCATATGGATGACCTCACCCATCAGGTGCGTGCTGCGGCTGATCGCATCCAGTTTTTCGCCATGCTCGATGATCTCGTCAGGCGTCCAGTCGGGCGTAGTAACCAGTTCCGAGTATTCGAAACGACGCATGAGATCCAGGGTTACTTGCAGCTGGCGGCGCAACTCGTCCAGACCAATTTTCTGCTTGGGCGTCGCAAGCAATACGTAGGCAAGCAGGCTGATCGGCGTAACCGCGGCCGCGGCATTGATGTTCTCCATGATTTGCCCGCCGACCTCATCGACGACACCGGCCAGCCACGGTGGACGCTCGCCGTTTTCGGGCTTGTAGTCGCGCCAAGCCGGGTAGGCGCGATCAACAATCGGCTCGAGATCGATGAGTTCACCAAAATTCACGTACACCTTGCCAAAGTGATCGCGCAGCGATTTGACCGACCGGATGAGCCCGCCGAGCGATTCCTTCTGCTTTGCCGCACCGCCCAGTTCGCTGATAAATGAATCACCTTCGATCAGCTTCTCGTAGCCGAAATAGACGGGCACGAAAACAATGGGGCGGACCGGGTTCTTCACATACGAGTTCACCGTCATCGCGAGCATGCCGGCCTTCGGTGGTAACAGGCGTCCTGTGCGACTGCGCCCGCCCTCAACGAAATACTCCATCGAGTGGCCCTTGACGATAATCTGGTGAATGTAGGAATCGAACACAGTCGCATACAGGCGATTGCCCTTGAAGCTGCGCCGCAGGAAGAACGCACCACCACGTCGCAGAAAGCCGCCAACCACAGGCATATTCAGATTTATGCCCGCAGCAATATGCTGCAAGTGCAGCCCTTCCTGGTACGTCACCCAACCAAGCAGGAGATAGTCAAAGTGGCTGCGGTGGCAAGGAACGTAGATTATTTCTTTGTCGTTCGCGACCTCGTGCAGTGCCTCTGCATGACTCAACTCGATGCCTTCGTAGATACGATGCCACAGCCAACGCAGCACGATAACGAGAATACGAATCGTTGAATAGGAAATATCCGCCGCAATCTCCAGCGCATATTTCTCGGCTTTGCGGCGCGCCAGTTCCTGCTTGCGAGGGTCGTCACCAGCCTCGGCGATGATGGCACGCTTGACGGCCGGGGCATGCAACACTTGGTTGATCAATGTGCGCCTGTGAGAGAGATCCGGCCCGACGGTTGCTACACGCCGCTTGCGGAAGTGCACACGCAAAATGCGCGAAACCTTGCGATAGGCAATCTCCGACGACGAGCCTTCCGCCTCCAGGGACAGTAGCGGCAGTGCCTGGCTGAATCGAAGCAGCGTATTGCGCCCGTGCAGAAGGGTCGCGAAGAACTTCCGGGTCCGGCCAACTGCCTCCCAGTTCTCCGAGAAAAGCAGCTTGAGTACAGAGCCTTCTTTCTCCGGTGAACGGCCCCAGTAGATTGCGACCGGGATCAGCAAAAGGTCCTTGCCACTACCGTCGCGAGCTTCGACGAGGCGCTTAAGTCTTTGCGAGCCGGTGATGCGCGGACGGCGGAAAAGAAAGCCCTTCATACGCCGCAGAACGATGAATCGCTTGTATTCGCGATTACCGCAGTATTCGAATGATTCGGTCGGTGATGGCAAGCCATGCGTTGCGCAGGCGCGTTCCAGGGCCAGCAGATCAGCCAGGCCGCCCGACTCCAGCACGTAGCAAACCTCGGCATCGGAGTCGGTCAGAAGCTCGGCTGGTGCCTCCGGCTGGATAGCCGGTCGCGCCCAGATAGAGAACACCTTGCCTGCCACCCAGTACAGCGGGCGAAAAATGAAGCCTGCGATGTTCATGGCGAACAAGTCTACCCAAAAGATCAGGTCAGCAGGTCGTTGACTTTCGAGATTTTTGTGTGTCCCAAATAGGTTCCAGTTACCTTATATTCGATCTAAGGTAACTGGAACCATATCTTCAGTCGGTGATCGCGCCTTCGGCCTCTTCGATCGCTTCGTCCATTTCCTCTTTCTTCTCTTCGAGCGTGTCACCGACCGCCGCGGCCTCATCTTGCATGTCGTTTAGCGCGTTCGCTGCAGCGTCACCGGCGCTTTCAGCAGTTTCCTCGACAGCATCAGCTGCAGCGTCTGCTGCCTCAGTTGCCTGTTCAACGACATCACCAGCCGCCGCGTCGTCAGAGCCACCCGACTCTCCACTACCACAACCAAACATGAAAAGGCTAAATGCCAAAATCCAATATTTCATACTTATCTACTCCCAAGCCCGGATTATCCGGACAGTTTTTCTACGAATTGTCGTAAATACTCGTTGATCTCATCGATGTTCGCTGTCAACCGGTGGTCCCCGTCCACGATGTGCAACGTTGCACTGCAGTTGCGTGCGTAACGAATGCTGTTCTCAACCGGCACGGTATCATCATGCCAACCGTGCACGATACAAATCGGCATTGACGGTGGCTCGGGCGTCAGGTCCTCGCAGCCTTCCATGTAATAGGCTGGCGCCAGTACGAACAGCCCCGCTGCGCCCAATCTCTCCGCCGCCGCAGTCGCCACATGCCCGCCCATGCTCGAGCCAACCAGGATCAATCCATCACTTATGGCTGCACATTCGCGCACGCACTTTTCGACGCGCTCAGTCGGATCCGCAATGCCCTGGTAGTCAATGCTGTCGGCTGTACAACCCATGCTCTTGACCAACTCGGCCATCGCACGGATCTTGGTGCCCCATGGACCGCTCTCCTGTCCGTGGGAAAAAATCACTGTCGTCATACGAGTATCCCGTCTCCTGTGTCACACAATTCTTCGATGTGGCGGACCAGCAACCAATCCCGATCCTGCCCCCAGAACACCTCGCCGCCGAGACGCGCGGTCGGTACACCCCAGGAACCCGCCGCCATCATCGATTCACGGTTTGCCTCGATCGACGGCCGCCACTCATCGGACTCCATGGCCGCAAGCACATCCGGCCAGAACAGGCCGGTGCGCCCCGTCACTTTGCGCATTCCTTTGTCGGTCGCAACATCAACAGCCTCGCTCCAGATGGCAGTTCCTGCATTCAGCAAAAAGTCGCGCCCTTTGTGTTCGGATTCCGCGTACGTGAATACGGCAAGACATCGTTCTGTTCCTTCGCCAACCGGATCCGCGATCTTGCCAAAAGGAACCCCGAGTCGTTCTGCCTCGCGCATCGCGTCTTTGATGATGTACAGCAACTTTGAGCGAGGTACCTGCATGCCGCGCATGACCATGGGCAACACGGGCCGCAACCGCAGTTCCAGGCCAAACGCATCGGCTATTTCATAGATGCGCCGCAATGACAGGTAAGAATACGGACTGCGGATGGAATGAAACAGCTCAATGGGCGGTAACTCCTTCGCGGCGGTCGGCGGCCTGACAGGCAACGACACGTGCATTGCCTGCCGGATCGACGCCAGGCCCGGATTGCCCGCATCCGAGCTGGCGAGGCCGAGTTCATCGAATCGTGCGGTCAGATGGTGCAAGCGATCCACGCCCCAAAACCACTCGCCGCCATAGTGCAGCATGGCACTGTTGTAGTGACCCAGTTTCTTTTGCAATGCCTGAGATTCCGCGATCACCTTGTCGCTGCGCCCTGTCTTTCCAGTGTCCGACCGTCGGGCCGCGGCCTCATTATCGCCGCGCCAATAGGCTTCGAGCGCCTGGCTTAATTCTGAGGTGAAATCGTCATTGCCTGAACATGCGGCCAGGTAATCGAGCAATGCGCGACGGTGCTCGACAGGAGGTGTAGCTCCCTTGTCGAGAAATGGCACACCCAGTTCGCGCGCCACGCGCTGCGCATCCATCGCGCCGTACTCGGCCAGCATGTCGGGCGCCGGCTGATATCCGTCACCACGCGCCTGCGAGAGATACACGCGCAACTCGATATCGTACTGCGACGCCAGGTCCGGCAAGTAGCGGGCGAGCAGGTAGGAGTATGGATCGTCAAGTTGCAGGAATGCCGACACAACATGTGGCTGCCCTGAAATCTTGCGCCGCAGCTCACTGCCAGAACGCTGCATGCGCCGTGACCCTGGACTTAGAAATGCATTAAGAAATTGCGACCGCAGTTTCTGCTGGATTTTCAACTCTCATCCCAGGTCGATGTGGGCTTCCACAGTAACTCATCGAGGTCCGGTTGCCAGCGGTATTTCTTCATGTCGACCTTGCCGTTCAGCATCACGACGCCCTCTTCCGCTAGTCTGTCACCCTGCGTCTTGAACGCACGGCTGTTCCGGTCAAATGCGCTCTTGCCCGATGACTGGATGACGCGATGCCAGGGCAGATCCATGCCCTCGGGCGTGTGGCGCAACGCGTAGCCAACCTGCCGCGCCCCGCGCGGAATACCGGCAATCTCTGCAATCTGCCCGTAGTTGGCCACGCTGCCTGGCGGAATGTTCTGGATAGTCTCCCAGATACGGCGCATGCGGGTCTCGCGATCCACCTCAGCTCAATCCCAGGCGCGCCTGAATTTCTCGCTTGGCATCGCTCAGGACCGTATCGCGGTCCAGCGAATCGAGAATTTGCTTGATGACTTTCTTGGGACCGCCTTCGCCCCATGACTTGCCTTTGGCCAGATACTCGGCGGCAGCCTGGCCGACGAGGTAGGTGCTGTAATAAGCGATTGCGCCTTGTGCGCCCGCGGTGAGGATCGTTGACAGGCCCAGCGTGCCAACCTTGAGCGCGCTCGACACCAGGTGCAGTGCCCAGACAGTAGTCATGAGAGCCGCCGACTCGGCAATGATGACCTTAACGATCGACCCGGCTTCTTTCTTGCTGAGCGGAAGGTCGTAGACCCTGGAGAGATGCACGACCATGCCAACGTCAATGAACGCCGCCGCAAAGAGGTCCGCCACCGGCACCGGGTTGAAGGCAACCGCGATGCCCTTGCCGACGCAATAGGTGCGCACGAGCTTGTCGCCAAGTTCGCGGCGGGCGGCGAGGATACGACGACCTACCTGGTCTGACAGGTCGGCAGCGAAGAGGCTGGCGTTCAATGCCGCCAGCGTCTTGCCTTCCGCTTCGAGGATCTCCCAGAGCTTGAGCCGCAGGGTGGCGATATCAGGCTCACGTCCTCTCTCGGCCGTAGCTTCATTGCCGCCAGCATCGATCTCGATGACCGCCTGCGGACGTGGCTGTGCGGCGGC
>Ga0316201_10003297_pt1 | contig 11879 bp, 8 predicted proteins | sample CS6wburrow_MG_FD_204516 | JGI IMG/M metagenome (GOLD analysis project Ga0316201, IMG submission 204516) | Coastal sediment microbial communities from Delaware Bay, Delaware, United States - CS-6 worm burrow | ecosystem: Environmental > Aquatic > Marine > Coastal > Sediment | place: USA: Delaware... | reverse complement strand
TGCCGGGCTTTCGACTATTGTTGGCGAGGCAAGAAGCATATCAGGCAGTGCACTGATGGCTGTGCTTTGAATGGTTTGCGCGGTGAGCTTAAGTTTTTTCACCAAGGCTTGTTGTGGCAATGTTTCAATAAAGGGCTGCGTGAGGCGCTGTACGTTCTGAGCGCTGAGTGGTTTCAGTGTAATCGGCGTATCAGGCTGAAGAGGTGTTTGCTTTTGAGGGATATTGATTTGTTGCTCTGTTTCAGGCGTGGTGTTTTGTGTTTGAATTGGCTGGTTTGTGGGCCGAATATGAGCCTGAACAGGGGGTTTTCCTGACGGTATCCTGATTACTACGGTTTCGCCCTGTTTGGGAGCGGTGTTTTCTTTGGTGTGCAGCTCTACCGTGCCCTGATCTGTGCGCACGGTAACGTTTCCCTCTTTCTCTGCGCGGATAACTTCGCCTTTGACATTGCGCGGTGTTTTGACTTCCCGCAAATTTTCAGGCAGGCGGATAATGTCGACGCGGTTATCCTCGCGTGCTGATCGGTTTGCGCGTCCCGGTTCGTTGGCCGATTCGATGGCTGAGGGGTTGAAAGGTGGTATGGTAGAGTCACTCATGTCGTTATTTTAACGTGCCTTGGTGGCGATGGCTATATATGAGTTTTATCCTGCTTTGCGCTGGGCGCTTTGAACTAATTTCCACATCGAGGCCGCAATTTTTTCGACATCAGCGGCGGCCTCCGCGTTTGGAGAGCGGATTAGGAGTGGTGTCTGGCTGCGTATAGTGTCTTTGACCTTCGGGTCATGACGGATCATGCCAGCTAATGGCGGTGTAATACGCAGAAAATTCTCACAGGCTTTGAGTAGTGTTTTGTAAGTTTTTTCGCCTTCGGTCAGGCTGGGGGCCATATTTACAACGATGTTGATATTCTGGGATATCCCCGCGGCATTGCCAAGCTTGATAAAGGCATAGGCGTCGGTCAGGGAAGTTGGCTCATCGGTGGTCAGCAATATTGTGCTGGTGGCTGTGGCGGAGAGCATGCGCACGGTGCGATCTACACCGGCACCAAGGTCGGCGATCACTACGTCATAACTTTGCGCAAGGTCAGCAAGCTGATCGCGCAAAAGCACCAGTCGTTGGCTGGGTAAGGCGGATAGCGAGGCTTGGCCAGACCGTCCGGCGATGATATCGAAGTTGCCGTCTTCATATTCCTGCACGACTTTATCCAGCCCCAGGCGTCCGCGGATGACATCGTTTAGATCTCGCTTTGGCATCAGGCCAAGCTGGACATCGACATTGGCTAGCCCCAGATCGCCATCAAAGAGCAGGACTTTTTTGCCCATTTTTGTAAGAGCCTGTGCGAGGGTAATGGAAAACCATGTTTTCCCAACGCCACCTTTTCCGCTGGCCACGGCAATGATGTTTGTCCCACGTTTGAAATCGGGATGACCTGTCATGGATTTCAGTGCGGATTCTTTAACCTTACTTGAGGTTTTCGTCATTGTCTGGTTCCTGTTTTTCTGTGTCTTGTGCGTGTTCGGGTGGGTGCTGCGGGTCCAATTCTACTGCTATCACCTGCGTTCGGGCTTGTGGTCTGGAAGGGGTGTGTTGTTTTCTCCCGGAATGCTCCGGGCATGAGTAACCGTGATAGCGTTTTTGGGGTAAGGGACGCAAGGCCTTCTGCAACTTTTGATGTGTTGCTAAAATCTGAAAAGGCCAATGCGCCGCTTTGTGCAGCGGCCAGAAGGCCTCCGAGCCTGCGGGCAATATCAATACGGGTGGGGAGAAGTTCAGTTGCGCCGATGGTGGCGAAGATACGGGCCATCTCGCCTGATTCTTCGGCGTCGGTTCCGGCAGGAAGAACTAGAACCGGGCGCGCATTAATGGCGCCAATCAGTTTTGCCAGATGACGGACTTCTTCGTGGTTGAAGGGATTAAGGCCGGAGGTGTCGATCAGAATTTGATCCATGCCCTGCATGTCGTGGACTATATAGCGCAGATCTTTTGAGTCTTTGGCTTGCTCCAACTTAATTCGCAGAAGGTTGGTGAAGGCTTTGAGTTGCTCCAGTCCGCCAGCGCGCATGGTGTCTGTCGAAATCACACCGACTCTAAGGCCGTTCATCGCCCCGCGCGCGGCCATTTTGGCAACAGCTAGTGTTTTTCCTGATCCGGGCTGGCCGATCATCATGGTGGGTTTGCGGCTGGCGGCGATGGGCAAAGGCCGGTAGGCGTAGAGTTGCTCTAGTGCGGCGATCAGAGCGATTCCCGGATCTTCAAAACCCATCACAGTGGCGCAGGAGAGGATATGGTCCATGACCTCTTCGGGCACGGCGTGGCGCAGCAGCACTTCGGTGAGCTCTTCAGCAATGGCGGCGTTTTCTTCTTCGTCATCATATTGCAGCCAGTCATCGGCACCGGCGGCTCCTTCATTTCCCAGTTCAAAGGCAGGTTCAATGGCCGCGGTAACACGTACCCCACGCCCTTGCTCTTCGCCGGTGGCCACAATAATAGCCTCTTCGCCCAGCGTATTTCGAACCATTTTCATCGCTTCAGTCATGGTGTTGGCATAGAAAGTTTTAAGCCGCATAAGAAAACTCGTTGTCCCTCTTTGCTTTTGTACATCGTTATTCGTCGCTCACGTATTTCATATACGCTTCGCTCCTCATGCCTTGTACAAAAGCAAAGCGAAAAAACTCGAGTACCCGAATCACTGGATTAGTATAGATCGTCTTGAATCTCTATGCCAGAGGGTAGTCATAAAAAAGTATAAAGAAAATTCGAGGGGGGAAGAAAAAAAGACAGTTTTATCTAAATCTGCCCCAGGGTCTTTATCCTTGCCTTGGGGTGGATTTCATTTTGACTCATGACGATGGTTTGCGGGCGGAAGCGTTCGATCACGCTGCGCACGTACGGGCGTACACCTGGTGAGGTGAGCAGGACAGGGGAAACCCCTTGCGTGGAAAGCTCATCATAGCGGTCACGGATGGCGCCGATGAAATCCTGAAGCTGGCTGGGCGGCATCGCGAGTTGCTGTTCTTCCGGTGGACCGGACAGCGATTCAATGAACGAGGCTTCCCATTCCGGCGACAGGGTGATGAGCTGGAGCACGCCGCTGGCATCTGCGTTGGCGTCGCAAAGCTGGCGCGCGAGACGTGCGCGGACATGCTCAGTGATCTGGGACATGCTCTTAGTGTAGACGGTAGCTTCGGCGATGCCTTCCAAAATGGTTGGTAGGTCGCGTACAGAAACGCGTTCGGCCAGCAGGTTCTGGATGATGCGTTGCAGGCCGCCAACTGTAATTTGGGTCGGAATGACATCGGCGACAAGTTTTTGGTATTCTTGCGGCAGTTCATCCAGAAGCTTCTGGGTCTCTGCGTAGTTCAGCAGATCGGGCATATTGTCTTTTATTTGCTCGGTAATATGGGTGGTGATCACGGTGGCGGCATCGACAACTGTATAGCCTTTGAAGTGAGCTTCTTCGCTGTATTGCTCGTTGATCCACATGGCGGGAAGGCCAAATGTTGGCTCAACCGTGCTTTCGCCGGGGATAGAGATTGGTGCGCCGGATGGGTCCATACATAGCAGCATATTGGGGCGTACGTCTCCGCGGCCAGCCTCGATTTCCTTGATGCGTACAATGTAGGTGTTAGCGTGGAGTTGTAAATTATCTTGAATACGTACAGCTGGGAGCACGTAGCCCATATCCTCGGCCAATTGTCTGCGCAGGCCTTTGATTTGGTCGGTGAGCTTATTTCCATCCTCACCTTGTACTAGTGGAAGGAGGCCATAGCCAAGCTCAAGGCGGATGGTGTCCATCGCCAGTGCTTTCGAGATAGGCTCTTCGGCTGGCGTTGCGGCGCCTTCACCATCTAGGTTTTCTTTGGCCAGCAGTTCTTGTTCTTCTCTTTGTAAACGCTGGAAGGCATAGTAGGCAAAGGTTCCTGTGATGCCGGATAAAACAGCGAAGGGCATGAAAGGGATGGCAGGGACAAGGCCGAGTGCGAACATCAGGCCGCTACTCATTGCCAGTGCGCGCGGATAGCGGGAGAACTGGACAAACATCTCTTGCTCGGCGGAGCCCTCGACGCCAGCCTTTGAAACCAGAAGACCGGCGGAAACAGATACGACCAGTGCGGGGATTTGGCTGACCAGTCCGTCACCAATGGTCAGGATTGTATAGTTGGAAGCGGCTTCGGCCAATGTCATGTCCTGCATCACGGTGCCGATGACAATCCCGCCGATAATATTAACAAAAACAATCAAAAGCCCTGCAATCGCATCACCTCGCACGAACTTGGCCGCACCATCCATCGAGCCGAAGAAGGTGCTCTCGGCTTCGAGCTTGGTGCGTCGTGCTTTGGCTTGTTCTTCGTCGATCAGACCCGCGGAAAGGTCGGAGTCGATGGCCATCTGTTTGCCCGGCATGGCGTCTAAGGCAAAGCGGGCTGCGACTTCGGCGATTCTGCCTGAACCCTTGGTGATGACGACGAAGTTTACTATCACAAGAATGGAAAAGACAATTGCGCCGATGACGTAATTGTTACCGATGATAAAGGTTCCGAAGGCTTCGATAATCCCACCGGCGGCATCGCGACCGGTGTGACCGTTTTCAAGGATCAGACGGGTGGAGGCGATATTCAGCCCAAGACGCAGAGAGGTGGCCACCAGCAAAACGGTCGGGAAGGTGGAAAATTCCAACGGTCCTTGGATAAATAGCACCGTCATCAAGATGAGCACCGATAAGGTGATGGAAACCGACAGACCGGCATCGAGCATGATGGTTGGCATCGGAATCAGCATAAACAGGATGATGATCACAATGCCTAGCGCAAAGATAACATCTGTGCGCAGCAGGGAGGCAAAGGAGAAGTTCGACCCTGCGCCAACAGCGCCGCCTTGCTGGGCAGGGGCAGGTTGCGGTGTTGGGGTATTTGTTGCCGGGGCGTCAGCCATAAAGAAACCTGAATAAAAGGGCGTGAAAGCGCCGTTGGAAAAACGTATGCAGTGTTATTCTAGCGTTCGCACAGCAAAGTTGCAAACGGGTTGTGTTTGATAATTAAGCTGGTTCTGCTGATGCCTGCGGACTCAGTTGCTCGCAGGGCAGACAATCTAATAATTCGGCTACAAAAGGTCTTTTATCACCGCTCTCTTTTGAAAGGATTTGAACAACCGTTTTATTATCTGCATTTGGAATATCAGCGCGGGCGCCTTTTGCAATAATATCTCTTGCAGCCTCGATGGTATAGCCGATTTGGTTTTATTCGTAATGTAGTATTTTTACTATAATCATTATGTGTAGCGAAATTTGTGATAAATGTAGGAGTGTATTCGCGCCACCGCGAACGCGCCTGTCCGGGTCAGTGCCTTCCTGAATTAGGGTGGCACGATGTTGGATTGAGGATGCATAAACATGATCCGTTAATTGCTTTTTCCTTAGAGATTCAAATTTTCATATGTATAACTTTGAGGGGCGCTCGGGTATTTTTACGGGATCAGCTTTAGTATATTCAGGGGGGCTGTTGTTCCGATAGTTCTTCTGTGCGCGGATCTTTAACAAGGTTAAGCCCATTCATGGCGGAGTTTGCTTCAAGGCGGAAACGTCTGGTGTTATGGTTTTATTTGTTATGTCAATGAAAAAACTTACCCATTTGCTGCGGGGATTTTTTCGCCGCTATCCTTATACTGGTTGAGCTTGTTGCGGAGCGTCCGAATGGAAATACCGAGGATTTTGGCGGCATGCGTACGGTTGCCAAGGCAATGATCAAGCGTATTGAGGATCATATCACGCTCCACATCGGCGATAGTACGCCCGACAATGGATTCAACGCCGCCAGGGTTTTGGACCTCGCAGGCTGGGGGTTTATTTGCTGCTCCCGCGCTGGAGACTCCTGCCGGGTCTGGGGTGTTGGAGGGGGCAGCAGTAGGTGTACCGGTGGTGAGGGGACCGCTTTGGATAAAGATGGCTTCGTCTTCGATCTCATCTTGCGCTGAAATTAGAGTAGCGCGGTGCATTGTGTTTTCCAGCTCACGAATGTTGCCGCGCCATGCGCAGTTCTGTAATTTCTGCAGGGCTTCTGGCGAGATGTTTTTCTTATCCATGTCGTTGGCTGCGGCGTACTTGTCGGCAAAGAACCTGGCCAGTTCGATGATATCGTTAGGGCGTTCACGCAGAGCCGGAAGGGCAAGATTAACCACGTTTAAGCGAAAATAAAGGTCTTCGCGGAATTCGCCTTTTTGTACCGATTCCTCCAGATTGCGATTGGATGTGGCTATAATGCGCACATCGACCTTGACGGAATCATTACTGCCGATGCGCGTGATTTCCCGTTCCTGAATGGCGCGTAGGAGCTTGGCTTGCAGGAGCGGGTGCATTTCACTGACCTCATCGAGCAGAATTGTGCCGTGGGTTGCCTCTTCAAACTTTCCGATGCGGCGGGCCGATGCGCCTGTGAAAGCGCCTTTTTCATGGCCGAACAGTTCGGATTCCAGTAGGTTTTCCGGGATTGCGGCGCAGTTTACGGCGATAAAGGGGCCGTCTTTGCGCTTAGATTTGCGATGGATGTACTGGCTCATCACCTCTTTTCCGGTGCCGGATTCGCCTGTGATCAGGATGGTTGCATCGGAAGGAGCGATTTTGTCAGCGAGCGCCACAACTGTATTCATGGAGGGATCGCCTGCAATCATTTTGTGATTGTCTTCTGTGACAGCTTCGATTACAGCAGCGATCAGTTCTGCATCGGGCGGCAGGGGGAGATATTCTTTTGCGCCTTGTTGGATGGCTTTTACTGCCGCTCTTGCATCGGTATCAACGCCGCACGCAACAACAGGGATATAAATGCGCTCTTTTTCCGTACGCTCGATGAATTCGCTTATTTTTTGTTTGACGTCGATCATGGCTAGATCGGCCCCTTTGCCGTTGAGTAGGGCGCCAACGGCTTGTTCGACGTCTTCACAGTGCACGACTTTTGCTCCGCGCTGAAGCGCAATTTTTCCGGCTTGGGAAATGTGGCCGTCTAGCCTGCCGATGATCATGAGACGCATATTTTCGTCGCTTCCATTTATATTTTCACTGCGTTATTCGTTACTGGCGCATGTTATATACGCGGCGCTCATCTTGCCTTCTCGAAAAAGAAAAACATAGCGATGAGAAGTCCAATATATATAACAGGATGGCGTTTATGAATAAAGAGGCTAATCGAAATACTCTATGCGCTCTGAAGGCGGGAGCTCCGTGTTGATAAGCATTTCCAGATTGCGTGGGTTTTCCTGCGCAGCGATGGAAAGAGTCGCTTTGAGCATTAAGGTTTTGGATAGCATTTCATCTGCCGAGTTTTTCTCAAGCTTTGATGCGAGAGGGGCTAGGACGACTGTACCTAAAATAGCGCCATAGAATGTTGTAAGTAGAGCTACGGCCATCGCCGGGCCTATGGTTTCCGGGTTTTCAAGATCAGCCAGCATTTGTACAAGCCCGACCAGTGTTCCGATCAGCCCCATCGCAGGCGCAATTTCGGAGCCACGGCGCATAATACCGGCGGAACGTAGATGGCGCTCAAGCTGGGCATCCATCTCGTGCCGGAGTACGCGTTCCAGATATTCAGTTTTTTGGCCATCAACGACCATCCTTAAGCCTTGTTGGAGGAAGGGCTCTTTTGATGTTTCTTCATCAAACTTAGTCAAGGACAGCAATCCCCTTTTTCGTGCGACAACGGCAATATCCAGCAGGCCTTTCGAAAGCTTTGAGATGTCGCGGACTGGGCGCACTAGAGAGCGCGAGAGGACATGACCTGCACTCATCAGTTCTCTGGGCGTATGGGAGATGCTGGTGGCGGCCATGGTTCCAAAGAGCACGATCATCAGGGCCGGGACATTCAGGAAGTTTGCATCACTTTGACCCATGGCAATGGCGCCAATAATCAGACCAAAGGCAAACACGATACCAAATATGGTGGCATAATCCGGGTGCATAACAGGGGAGGGCAGATTTATATCTGGAATTGATCCTGTTTCTTTTGCCTGATTTTGATCGTTGTTTTCTTTTGCCATGATGTAAATATTGTTAGCAGTTTGTTTATGCGCGGTCTGATTTGACGATTTCAGTCATCGTAATACCAAGTTTATCTTCGACCACCACGACTTCTCCACGGGCGACGAGGCGGTTGTTTACGTAAATATCTATAGCTTCACCAACTTTGCGGTCGAGTTCAACAACAGCGCCCCGGCCGAGTTTTAGGAGTTGGCTGACCTGCATGGTCGAGCGGCCCAAAACGGCTGAGATTTGTACGGGGATATCGTAAATTGCGGCTACTTCTCCTGCCATTGGCTCGCCAACAGCAAAGTTCTTTTTGTTTTCTTGATGGGCGTTTGGATCTTCTTCTATTTCGTTGAGGTCCATAGATGCTCCAGTAGGGGCGTTTTCTCCATCGTCTGTTCCGTCTTTGCCTTCCGTTTCAGAGCTTTCATCGAACATTGAGTCGATATCGTCCTGGCTTGCGCCTTCTGTTTCATCACTCATTGCGTGTCTCCTGTTTTTTTGTCTTGGTTGTCTTCCGATGGTGGTGTATTGTTTTGATTATCGTCTTGGTTTGTTTCCCGCAGTGACTCTATGTCTTTGACGAGAGGTGCGCTATCGATTTCCTCATGGTTTTCTGCATTATCATGACGGTTTATGCCCTGTGCGGCAAGAGCTTCATCAAGAATTGACGTGATTTTTTCTGCCATATTTTTTGTGTCATAGAGGATGCCGCCATCTGCCCATAGCACACGGCACTCTCCGATGTCGCGCTCAGGGTTGGCTTCCAGCTTAAATTTAGGCGTACTACCTTCCTCGGTTTGTGTGAGATAGTTTTGTATTTCTTCAAGCGCGTCTGGATGAATTTCTATGGTGATGTCTTTACGCTTTTTCTGGCTTTTCAGAGTTTGTTTCAAAACTTCTTTTATGTCTTCCAGTGCCAGTTTTTTGCAGGCAACAGGAAAAAGTTTGTTCAAAATACACAGGCTCAGATTAACCACTTCTGTTTCGTGCAGCTTGCTGCGCTCGTCCTCTGCCAGCAAAAGTTGTTTTCCTGTGCGATCAATTTGTTGCGCCAATAAAAGGATTTGTTTGGACAGGCCACTCTGGCTTTCGTTAAATCCTGCCTTTTTCCCCTCTTCAAAGCCTTGTGCTTTGGCCTGTTCAAGTTCTTCTGCTGTATGTTCAAGTGGTGGCGGCACGTCTTCTTCTTGATTCAGTGCATTGGAATCATCGTCAAAATTATTGCTATCAAAGAAAAAGGGCTGTCCCTTCATGGTTTATATGCTTTTGTTGCTGCTTTAATTGCTGTGTTTATAATATACGGGTTGCTATGCAAGATGTGTACCCGTTAATAAATCATCTCGTCTTCATCGCCGCCTGTTGCGATAACAATTTCTCCGCGGGCTTCAAGGTCTTTCGCTACATTTACGATAAATTGCTGAGATTCTTCAACATCTTTGAGGCGGATAGGGCCCATAGCCGCCATATCCTCCTTCATGATTTTGGCAGCGCGTTCGGACATATTTGAGAAGAATAGTTCGTTCATGCTTTCTGTTGCGCCTTTCAGGGCGATTGGGAGTTTTTCCTTGTCGACTGCCCGGATTAATGTTTGGACCGAGGTTGCATCCAGTTTGCCCAGATCTTCGAATGTAAACATGAGGCTGCGGATTTTTTCAGCTGATTCAGGTACGTTTTTCTCAAGCTCTTCCATGAAATGTGATTCAACGGAGCGTTCTAGATTGTTGAAAATTTCGGCCATCAGTTCATGGCTGTCGCGGCGCTGCGTCCGAGCAAGATTGGACATGAATTCTTTGCGTAGTGTCTTTTCGACTTCCTCCAGGATATCTTTTTGTACAGCCTCCATCTTGAGCATGCGGTTGATGACTTCCAGAGCAAAACCATCGGGGAGTAACGCGAGAACGCGGGCGGCGTGGTCGGTAGACACTTTGGACAGGACAACGGCGACGGTCTGGGGGTATTCTTTTTGTAGGAAGTTTGAGAGTATTTCTTCATTCACGTTGCCGAGTTTTTCCCACATGGTGCGTCCGGCAGGGCCGCGTATTTCTTCCATAATTTGCTCGATTTTATCATCACCAAGGCCGGCTTTGAGCAATAAACGCTCTGTACTGTCCTGTGATCCGACCAAGGCATTTGTTGAACTCATCTGTTCAGCGAACTCAATAAAGAGCCTTTCAACCACATTCGGGCCGACTTTACCCAGTGTAGAAATGGTTTGTGAGACTTCGAGGATTTCCTCGTCATCCATATGGCTGAAAATACCTGCAGCTTGCTCCTCGCCCAGGGACAACAAAAGGATGGCGGCTTTTTCTTGCCCCGTCAGCGATCTGTAATCGTCACGAACGCGCATATTTTTTTCTTAGTCTCCTAGGTTTCCTGTGTCATCCAGCTTCGGATAACCGATACGGTTTCTGTGGGGTAATTTTCTACTATTTCTTCTACTTTTTTAACTGTGGAGGCCTTCACTTTCCCTTCAACCCCGGCAATATTTACCATGCTGTCTTCCAGTATAGAAGGCTCTCCGCCAGGCATTGCGGGCATGGGAGGGGCTTCGCCCATTTCAGGCGCGGCTAATGCGGGGTTTTGTGGTGCAGCTGCAATGAAATCGCCATCAAAGGTGTCTTCGGGTTTTTTACGCTCCATGGCCATCAAACGTTTGACCATCGGCTGAAGGACCAGAAGCACAACCAGAATAACCATGACGGCAACGGTGATTAGCTCTACGGCATTAATGAGGTCAGATTTCTCAAAGCCCATAATAAACCGATCATCTACCATCTCTTCTGCGGTGTCGATTTCAGCAAATTGTTGATTGGAAATTGCCAAAAGATCGCCACGGTCTTCGTCTAATCCGACGGCTGCGCGAACCAGGTCTGAAATTTGATCCATTTCATCCTGAGGGCGGGGCTCATATGTCTTGTTTCCTTCTTCGTCGGTTGTATAACGTCCGTCAATGAGAACTGAAATTGATAGCTTTTTGACTTCGCCAACTTCACGAATCGTATTGCGCAGGGTTTTGCTGATTTCGTAATTGGTGACTTCCTCTGTTTTGTTGCTTTGTGAGGAAGGTTGATTATCAGAGAGCAAGTCTCCGCCAACGCCCGGTAGATTGTTTTCTACTGAAACGGTGTCCCCTGTTGCCGCTTCTTTTTCAGAGCTTTTTTCTTCCGATACTTGAGATGAGCGCAGAACCTGACCTTCCGGATCGTAGAGTTCTTCGTTCATGCTAATTCGGTCAAAATTCATTTCAGCGGTTACGATGGCTGTGACTTTTCCGTGCCCAACGATGCGACTGACTTGTTCCTCGATTTTTCTGGTCAGGCGGGACTCGTAGTTTCTGCGCAACTCTTCGGCCTTTAGAGACATCATTTCAGCTTCTTCGTCACCGCCTTTGGCTAGCAGGTTCCCGTTGCTATCAATAATCGATACATTGCTGCCCTTAAGGTTTGGTATGGCTGAGGAGACAAGGGACTGGATCGAAGCAATTTGCTGGCGCTCTACCATGGCGCCGGGGCGGATGCCAAGGAAAACACTTGCTGAAGATTGCCGGCTTTCACGGCTAAATAGCTCTCTTTGCGGCAGAACAATATGAACGCGGGCGCTGCGGATATTGTCCAGTGAGCTTATGGTTCTGGATAATTCTCCCTCTAAAGCGCGTACCTGATTAATGTTTTGTACAAAGTTTGTAGTTCCGAAACCCGATTGTTCATCAAAAATCTCATAGCCTAAAGACCCGCCGTTGGGTAGGCCCTCCGCTGCAAGAAGCATGCGCGCCCGCCCGACTTCGTTTCCGGCAACTAAAATTCGGCCACCGTCGGCAGAAACTTCGTACGGAATTTTACTTTCTTCCAGTTTTGCTGAAATGGCGCT
>Ga0316201_10003296_pt1 | contig 11880 bp, 12 predicted proteins | sample CS6wburrow_MG_FD_204516 | JGI IMG/M metagenome (GOLD analysis project Ga0316201, IMG submission 204516) | Coastal sediment microbial communities from Delaware Bay, Delaware, United States - CS-6 worm burrow | ecosystem: Environmental > Aquatic > Marine > Coastal > Sediment | place: USA... | reverse complement strand
CCGATACAGGGTGACCGAAATAAACATTTATTTTCAAGAGTTTATATGGTGCCCCCACACGGACTCGAACCGCGGACCTACTGATTACAAATCAGTTGCTCTACCAGCTGAGCTATAGGGGCACTTGAGGCGCGATTTAGCGGGAGAAACGACGAGGTGCAAGAGTTTTTACTCAGCGGCTGGCGCGCGCCAGCAGACCGACGGCGCAAAGACCGACCAAGATGATCAAAACGGCCGCGGGCGCAGCATCGCCGAGATTTTCCAGGCTGGCCTGATCATGCACCCGCGTTGCCAGTGTGTTAAAGTTGAACGGGCGCAACAACAGCGTTGCGGGCAGTTCTTTTACGCAATCAACAAAAACCAATAGCAAGGCCGAGCCGATCGAGCCGCGAATCAGCGGGTAGTATACCGCCAGCAACGTCTGACCTCGATTGCGTCCCAAAGATCGGGCAGCCATCGCCAAACTTGGGGCGACCCTGCCCATGGCGGCGTCGGCGGCCCCTTGGCCAATGGCAAAAAACCGCACGCAATATGCCAGAACCAGCGCAAATGTCGTACCTGTCAGCATCAATCCAGGGTCAAATCCGGTTGCCGTTTCGATCAGATTGGCGATGCCATTGTCCAGTGCGGCCAGCGGGATCAGGATTCCGACCGCCAGCACCGCCCCAGGTGCCGCGTATCCGATAGTAGTGACCGGCAACAGCAACTTTGGCAGACGGTTACCCGACAGGCGCACGCCATAGACCATGAACACCGCGGCCAGCACAGTAACAACCGCAGCCATCCCGCCAACACTAAGGGTATGCCACAGCGCTCGCACCAGGCCGGGATCGCCCCAAACATCGGCACTGCGCACCGCATGCGACAGAATAACACCAGCCGGCAGGACAAAGCCGATCAGAAACGGAATCATACAGACCACCATCACGGCCCAGCCAGCGGCCCCACGCAACGTGACCTTTTCCAGGGGTCGATGCCGCCCAGATGTATTAAAAAACCGGATTTTCTGGCGTGATGATTTTTCTAGCCCGACCAGCAGAACAACCAACAGCAGCACCACGCTGGCAATCTGCGCGGCCCCGGCGGCGTTGTTGCTCTGTAGCCAAACGCTGAAAATACCTGTCGTCAGGGTTTGCACGGCAAAGTAGTCTACCGTGCCAAAATCATTGACCGTTTCCATCATCACGATGGCCACCCCAGCGGCAATGGCCGGACGCCCCAGCGGCAAGCCGACCCGGCGAAAGCGCGAAAATGCCCCTGCCCCCAACGACATCGCCACCTCTTCACCGGTGCCCGATTGCTCGCGAAAGGCGGCCCGCGCCAGCAGATAAACATAGGGAAACAAAGACGCTGTCAGCACAATCACCGCCGCCCCTAACGAGCGTATTTCCGGGAATGCGTAATCGCGCGCACTTTGCCAGCCAAAAACTGCACGCAGGCTGGTTTGCACCGGGCCGGCATATTCAAGAAAATCCACCAGCGCATAGGCACCGACATAGGCCGGTATGGCCAGCGGCAACAGCAATGCCCACTCCAACAACCTCGACAAAGGAAAACGATAGTGCGTGATGATCCAGGCCGCGCCGGTACCCACCATCCCCGCCAATCCACCCACCGACAGCATCAACTGACCTGTCGTGACCAGATAACGCGGCAAACTGGTGGCGATCAGATGCGGCCAGATATTGTCGGATGGGGTCAGCGCAATCCAAAGAACCGACAGGATCGGCAAAATGACAATCACCGCAATTAGAACCGCCCCCGCAGACCAGGGATTAAACCGTGGCTGGCGGGCCTTTCGTGGTAGATATGGTGTAACGTTCTCGCTCATGCCGCTCTGTTGCCTTATTCCGGTTTTACTGTCCAGAATAGACCTTATAATAGACCATAGTTAAATGGCAGCAATCGCAGGGAAATTGATGCAGATCGTCCTACATGCAGGTGTTCACGAAACCGACGAAGACAGGCTGTTGAAATGCCTGCTGAAAAACAAGGATTTTGCCGCGGGCGGTGTGGCGGTTCCGGCCCCTGCGCGGTATCGCAAACTGCTCCGCGACGCGATGCATGCATTGGCCAATGGCGAGCCCAGCCCAAAGGCACGCGACGTATTGCTCGATGCCATTCTGGAAGGCGACACGCCTGATCGGATGATCCTGTCCAATCACAGCTTTTTCGGCGTGCCAAACATGGCCGTCACCCGCGGGGCGCTTTACCCGGCCGCCGAGAAAAAGCTGATCGAATTTCGCCAGTTGTTTCCCAACGATCAGGTCGAGCTGTTCCTGGCGGTGCGCAACCCGGCCACGTTTTTGCCCGCCGTCTACGAAAAATCGAAATACGAGAGCTTTGTCGATTTCACCGGTGGTACCGATCCGACTTCGCTGCTGTGGTCAGAATTCATCCGCCGCATCCGTCAGGCCCTGCCCGATATGCCGATCACAGTCTGGTGCAACGAAGATACGCCGCTTATATGGGGTCAGATCATCCGCGAGGCGGCTGGGATAGAGCACAATCGCAAGGTGATCGGGTCTTTTGATCTGTTGCACGAGATCATGACCAAAGAAGGCATGAAACGCTTTCGCGCTTACCTGAAACAGCATCCCGTCATGACAGAAATACAAAAACGCCGGGTGATTTCGGCGTTTCTGGATAAATTTGCGATCGAAGATGCCATCGAGCAGGAGTTGGACCTGCCCGGCTGGACCGAAGAGCTGGTGGATGAACTGAGCGATATCTACGACGAAGATATCTTTTCGCTAGAGCGTATTCCGGGGGTACATCTGATCACTCCCTGATGCCACAGCGGGGTCAGATCACATGCCCAACGCTTCTTTGTACATTTCCAGCACCGCTTCTTCCTCGGCGATGTCGTCGCGGTCGCGTTTGCGCAGCGCGATCACCTTGCGGATTACCTTGGTGTCATAGCCGCGGCCTTTGGCTTCGGCCATCACCTCTTTCTGCTGATCGGCGAGGTCTTTTTTTTCGGCGTCAAGACGCTCAAAACGCTCGATAAACTGGCGCAGCTCATCTGCGGTTACGCGGTAGGTGGCATCGGTTACTTCGTCGCTCATGTCAGACTCCGGCATCTAAAACGGGGGTGCAAACCACGTCACTATCGCCCGCCCCGCCCCGCCGCAAGGGTGATGGGCAACAAATCGGTGCCGCCGCGATATCTTGCCTCCAGGCGCGAAACCGATTAGAGCGTTTTGCATCCTGTCTGAAACACAGATTGGATGCAAAATGCCCACGACAAAGACAGGCTGCGGGCCTTTTCCCCATTTCCTGATTCAGGAAAAGTGCAAAAGGCTTTAGGCGCAGGGCGCATCGCAGCATAGGGGCGCGAGGATGGAATATTTGATTTGGGCCGGTGCCTTGGTATCGCTGACCGGTTTGGCCGGTCTGATCTGGGTAATTGTCGCAATGATGAGGGCGCGCCGCGAAGGGCTAGATGATGCGTCCATGCGCGAGCGGATCAAACGATTGTTGCCGCTCAATCTCGGGGCGCTGTTTTTATCCGTAATCGGGCTGATGCTGGTTGTGGTCGGAATACTGCTTGGCTGATTGCCGTCGCTGGCCACTTAGTTGAAATGCCGCCCGTTCTTGACCAGATCAAGGATCAGCGCATCAGGCGACCAAAAGGCGCGATCGCCGGGCGCGAAACGTTCCAGATCACCTTGCAGCGTGAAAACTCCCTGCATATCAGCAGTCTTTAGCGGCCCGCCCCGCTGACGGCCAAACCCCAGCCCCAAAACGGCAATAACATCTATATCAGATGCCCGATGCGCTACTTTTTGGCGTAGCATCGCAGCCGCTTCGTTGACCATAGCCGCCAGAACCCGGCGGCATATCTCGTCACTCGACATAGTGCGCGGAGTTACCTGTTGTTCGCGCCGCAGTTCCGCCAAGGCGGCCAATATTTGGGGATCATCCGACAATTTGCCGCCCTCATAGCCAAGAAACCCATGAAACGCCGATTGGCCGGTATTTCCCAGCTGTTTCAGCCGCAAAAACACGCCAAAATCACGCCACGTTTTGTGCGGTCCCGCACGCATCAGATTTCGCGAGATCAAAACGCGGCCCAATCCCTCGCTATCCACTGCCTGAAATGGCCCCAATGAGAAACCAAAACCACGCAATGCGGTATCAATCGCCAAAGGTGTTGCGCCCAATAGCAACATCTCTTCGGCGCTCTGGCGTATCGCCTCTTTCAGTCGCGCCGCGATTGCCCCGGCGCTGCCCCGCGAAAACACCGCGATTTTGCCCATGCGTATAACTAATGACGCCATCAAGGCCAGGTCTTGGCCATTTGTGTCACCGCTCGCGCTTAGCTCTGCCACCCGCGATACATGCGCGGCCATTGCAAAACTGAAACCGATTACCGATCTGCCCTCGGTAACGGCGATTACCTGTGCCAGATCGACCCCGGAACAGGTTGTCGCCAGCACCGCATTGGGTGCGCGGTCGGCCATCTCGTCTAGGCCTGCGCCCACTTCGCCCAAGGTCCCTGCGCGAGTATCGATCAGAATTTGTGCGCTGGCCAACCGATCTGCATCCGGGTTCACCTGCAATCTAGCCAACCGGCGAGCACGGGTATCTGCATCTAGCCGACCCAATTTCACCGCATTATCATATATTTGCGATATCGCCTGTCGCGAAGCATCGCGCCCCGCGCTCTCTGGATGGGCGAGCAAAACGTTTAGACCCGCATCCAGACAGGCAATCGCGATCTGCGCCGCCTGCCGCCCTGCCCCACAAATCGCAACCCGGGCCAGCAATCGTGGATCGGCTGGAGGCAGAGGCACCCTTCGCGGGGCCGAACGCTCGGCTGCATAAAGATGGCGCAAGGATGCGGCCCGATCAGAACTCACGATATCATGGTGCAGCGCCAGTTCATAGGCCAGCCCCGCCTCGATCGGCAACAGCATTGCCACCTCAACCGCGTCAATGATGGCCTTGGCCGCCGGATCAGGAATAGTCTGGTGCGCCAATACCGCGCGTCTTTGCGCGATTTGATCCTGATAAAGCAGTGGTTCGGCAAATCCATTGCGATTATCCGCCGCGCTCTTCCACTCTTGCGATTGGTGCATTTCAAGCGCCAGCGACACCGCCCGCCCGACAACATCCTGATCAACAATTTCCTGCACTAAACCGGCCGCAAGCGGTGCCTCGACCGACACCGGACGCCCGGCCAACATCAGATCAAGCGCCTGTTTGGCCCCCACTATGCGCGGTAGCCTTTGGGTCGCGCCTCCTGCGGGCGACATGCCCAACAAAACATCAGGCAACCCCAGCCGAGCACCAACCGCAGCCACCCGTGCGTGAGCAGCCAAAGCCAATTCAAACCCCGCGCCCAGCGCCAGCCCATTCAGGGCCGCGACAACAGGCTTTGGGCAATTTTCGAGCTGGGCGCAAAGTGTGGACAATGATGGTGGTTGGGCCGGGCGATCATGATCACCCAAATCAATCCCCCCGGAAAAATGCTGCCCCGTTGATGCCAGCACGATCGCCTTCACCTGCGGATCATCGCTGGCTTTTTGCAACGACGCACAGATCGCACCGCGCATGGTAACCGACAACGCGTTTTGCGGCGGTGCTGACATCGCCAGAACGGCCACACCCCTATCAATGCGGCTGACAACCATTTCGCCCACAAACGCCCCCTTGCCCAAGAAACACGGGCAAAAATTCAATCATTTACAGGGTCAGTCTGCAAGCACCACAGCCCGCCACGCAAGCCCCGGCAACAATAAATCGCTCTGTCAGACCGGAAGATTGTCGAATTGTGCCTCGATTGCGTCATTGGTCAGCTCTTCGTCCAGCTCTCGCAGACGTGCAGGCACCTCATGTCCGGCCTTGCTGACAGTCGCAATCAGCTGGTGCAATTGTGGTTGAAACAAATGCCGGGAACCGGATTTGGCCGCAGCGATCTGTTGTTCGAGCGCTTCCAGCTCGCGGTCAAGGTCATCATGTGTCATGGTAGGCTTCCTTGTATCAAAAAATTTCTATTGCTCGCAACCTCCGGTCAGGAAGCCGCCGCGCATGTCTTGCACAATGGCGCATCCGGCAGAACATCCAGCCGCGCCTCTGAAATATCGTCACCACAGCGCGCACAAATCCCGTATTTGCCCTCGCGAAGCCGTTTCAGGGCGGCGCGAATACGAACGATCTCGCCTTGCCCGCTCTGCCCGAGCCGCTCTAACACCTCGTCGGACTCACGTTCGATCGCCATGTCATCCCAATCCTTGGAATGCGGGCCATCCAGCTGATCCTCGATTTCGTGTAGTCGCGTATCCAACTCAGCCAAACGTGCCAGCAGCGTCGCGCGGCGTTCTTCGGGTGTTTTCATCGCTCATCTCCATTTCCCTATTACAAGTCTGACATGGAGTCGCGTCAAAAGCATTGATACAGGTCAAAAAAACCGGGGCTTGCATCATATGCGTAAAATCATATATGTTCTCTGAAACGGAGGAAACGATCATGTCACCACTCGTCAAGGCGTTCTTTGATGACGCAACCAATACCATCTCTTACGTCGTGCGCGATCCCGGCGGCAGCGCATGCGCAATCATCGATTCGGTTCTGGATTTCGACTATTCATCCGGGCGCACCGATACCCGCTCGGCAGATGCCATCATCGACTATGTGCAATCCGAAAAACTGGATGTGCAATGGCTACTGGAAAGCCATGTTCACGCCGATCACCTTTCAGCCGCGCCCTATATCCAGCAGCGTGTCGGCGGCAAAATCGGTATCGGTGACCGGATTACCGTGGTTCAGGATACCTTTGGCAAAGTGTTCAACGAAGGCACCGAATTTCAGCGAGATGGCAGCCAGTTTGACAAGCTATTTGTCGAAGGCGACAGCATTCATATCGGGCAATTGCGCGCTGATGTTCTGCACACGCCCGGCCACACCCCTGCCTGCCTGACCTATGTGATCGGCGATGCGGCATTTGTGGGCGATACCCTGTTCATGCCCGATTTTGGCACGGCACGCTGCGACTTTCCGGGTGGCTCATCTGAGGTGCTATTCCAGTCGATCCAGAAGATCATGAAACTGCCCGATGCCACGCGCGTCTTTGTTGGCCATGATTACAAGGCGCCGGGGCGTGAAGACTACGCCTGGGAAACGACAATTGGCGAGCAACGCGTCAAGAACATTCACATTGGTGAGGGCAAGAACCAAGCCAGCTTTGTCAAAATGCGCGACGCGCGCGATGCGACATTGGCGATGCCAAAACTGATCATCCCCTCGCTGCAAGTGAATATGCGCGCCGGCAAAATGCCGCCAGCGGATGAAGAGGGCAATGTTTTCCTTAAGGTCCCGGTCGACAAGCTGTAAGACCCGGCTTGAAAAATACCGATGCAGCCCTGCGATATCGGGGCCGTGACGCGCCGGGAATAGCGGCGCGTTGGAAGATCCACACAGAACAGGAACTAAAAACGCAATGGAACAAGATTGGATTTGGGGGCTGATCGGCGGCATGCTGATTGGTTTGGGTGGCGCTGTTTACCTATTGGCAAACGGGCGCATCATGGGTGCCAGCGGCATCATCGGCGGGCTGATTGACCGGTCTGGCTGGGATACGGCGGCTGAGCGTCTGGCGTTTCTGGCTGGTGTGTTTTTGCTGCCGATCATCGTTTACCCGTTTTATCGCAGCGTCGAAACCCATGTCACCAGCAACATCTGGGTGCTGGTTGCGGCCGGTCTGCTGGTGGGCATCGGTACGCGCATTGCCAATGGCTGCACCTCCGGTCACGGCGTTTGCGGCATCTCTCGGCTTAGCCTGCGCGGAATGGTTGCGACTATGTTCTATATTGGTGCCGGTGGCGTTGCGGTGGTGTTCTTTCGTCATTTTCTGGGGGTCGTGTGATGCGTAATCTTTTCGCTTTTATCGCAGGTGGTTTGTTTGGCACCGGGCTGTTCATATCGGGCATGACCGACACGTCCAAGGTGCAGGGCTGGCTTGACGTCTTTGGCGATTGGGATCCTACCCTGGCCTTTGTGATGGGGGGCGCGATTTTGCCGATGGCCGTCGCCTGGCAGATCACGCGCCTACGCCGTACCCCGTTGATGGGCGGTGCATTCCCGCCACCACCACCGGTGCGACTTGACCGTAATCTGGCAATCGGCTCGGTGATGTTCGGATTTGGCTGGGGTCTGGCGGGTCTGTGCCCCGGGCCTTCGATAGCCTCGCTTAGCTATGGTGGCATAGGGCATTGGGTGTTTTTTGCGGCAATGCTGGGTGGCATGCTCGTTGCACCCCACTTGCGCATTCGGCTGGACAGATTGGTGCCCGCACAATAAGCATCCAGCATGGATATACGTCAGATCACCCCGCGATACTCGGTCTCTCCTCAGATCGCGCCCGAAGATCTGGCCGCCATTGTTGCGGCCGGATTTACACGGGTGATCTGTAATCGCCCGGATGGTGAGGTGCCCGCCACGCTTCAGTCATCCGAGTTGTCCAGGGCCGCCGCCGCTGCCGGTATCGAATTCTTTATCCTACCCTTAACCCACCAGACCATGGACTCCGGCAACATCGCCCGCCAACGCGCGTTTATCGATGGCACCGATGGTCCGGTGCTTGCCTATTGCGCATCAGGCACCCGATGCGCGGTAATCTGGGCGCTCTCACAGGCAGGAAACATGCCAAGCGACGCGATTCTCGGGGCGACGTCTGCTGCAGGATACGCGCTGGATCAGTTGCGGCCACTATTGGACAAGCTGGCGCAAGACAACGGCTAGGGGCAATCCCGTCGGCGGGTTCGCGGCTGTTTTGCCAGACCAAGCGTTGAATTACCTACCCAAAACCCACCGATTGGGCGTGCAAGCTTTCGCTTCAGGTATTCCCAAAATCTGCCGGGGCCTTTGGAGTTTTGGTTTCTCCCTGCCCCTCTGTCGTTTTGCCCCCGGCATCCGTAGCACCCGGTTTGGTAGCAACCTGCTCGACCGGCTGGACCGGCTTTTGACCAGATTCCTGAGTCGCACCATTCTTGGGTATTCCGGCAGATTTACGCAATTGATCGGATTCCATCGCCTGGCCCCGGCTACCGCCCGAGGCTCCTTCGCCCGAAGAGTCATCCATATTCAACCCAAACAGGCGCACTGCCCGATACCCGTTCAATTGACCCAATCGGGTGTCAGCCAGCCTTATCTTCTGCCCGGCCTCTAGCGCGATCGCCGCCAAAACATCACGCGGCAACGGCAATTGATCGCCAACTTTCATCTCGCGCACTTGCGAAAGCGGCAGTTTGAGTCGGCACAAGACCGCTTCGATCTGGGCCGGAACGCCCATCATCGCCTCGCCTAGTGATCGACCCGTCACAGTTTCTTCCTTGGTGCCCCCATTCGCCTTGGCTGGCGTTTCGATCCGCGGCAACATCAACATGAATTCGCCGGTTTTCGCCCCATCGCACAAATCGACACTCAGTCGAAAACTATGAAAATCGACCGCCGTTAGCGCCATGCCCAACATGCGCGTGTTTTCAACCATCACACCATAGCGATATCCGCTAAACCCTGTTGCATCCGGCTGGCCCGCGATATTGCCCTCAAAACGGGCCATACAATCGTCGATCAGTGGCGCCAGCAACGCGGCATCGGTGCGGGTTGGTAAACGGTCAGAAGCCATAACGCTGGTGACCCGCCCGGTAGTTTGCATTTCGATCAACCCGGCCAGTACCGGCATATCGATGCTAACGGCGCCAACCTGCCCGCCGGGCCCGTCAAGCAACAGCAAGAGCCGCCCTTTTTCGATACCCTCGATCAGACGCTCAGTGCCCAACTGCTCGTGCAGCACACCCGAGACCGACAACGACAGATCAAACAGCCGGTCGGCCGCCTTGGCCAGCGCCAAACGCAGTGCTTTGGCCGGCGACATCGAGCGTGATTGCTGCTCTTGTCGCGCGGCTGTCGCCTTGCGGCGCAAAACTGTATCAGGTTGCGAGTTATCCATGCCCTCCTCACCGCGGTTTGCGGGTCCTATCAGGGCAACTTAAACCCAGCTTGGTTACCATAGCCTTACCGCGTGACATAAATCATGCCGGTTAAGCAGCGTTTTACATTGGTAATGTCACCCGAAACGCCGCACCACTCTGGCCGGGTAGATAACTGATAGAACCGCCCAACCGCTCCATAATTTCACGGCAAATCGCCAGGCCAAGTCCCGCGCCGCTCGCCTTGTGCGCCCCAACCCTTGAAAACTTTTCGAATATCACCTGTTGCGCCTGGTTCGGAATGCCGCTGCCGTTGTCGATAAAATCGACGCTGACAGTGCCATCACGTTGCTGCACCATGATTTTCAGCTCGGGCCGCTCAGCATCACAATACTTTTGCGCATTTGCGATCAAGTTGATAAAAACCTGCGCCAGACGGTCCAAATCAGACGACAATTCGACCGCTTCATACTGCGCGTTCCGCCTGATTCTAAGCCCCTCACCGCCTGCAACCGCCGCCGCCACGGCGCGGTCGAGAACATCGGCCAAAGACCCGCTCTGAATGTTCAGACTGACCTGTCCGTGCTCAAGCACGCTAAGATCGAGCAAATCATCCAGCAGCCGGGTCAGGCGGATCGCCTCATTATGGATAATCGAGGCATATTTGGCCTGATCGGTCTGGCTCACCCCTTGGGTATCGCGCAAAATCTCGGAAAAGGCGCGGATCGAGGTCATTGGCGTGCGCAATTCGTGGCTAATCTGACCCAGAAAACCGTCTTTTTGTACCGATAGCTGGGTCAGTTTTTCGTTCGCGGCACGCAGCTGGCGCGCGGTTCTGGCCAGCTCTTCCGATTTCGCCTCCAGCTGGCTTGAATACTCCATCATCTGGGCGGTTTCATCCGCCACCGCCATCAGATCCTTGACCGATACCGAGGCGCCCCCCACGATCTGGCCCACCATCGCATGCGCCGTCGCGCCGCCAACCGAGCCGGACAATTCGCGTTCCAGACGTTGCAAAAACTCTGGGCTCGGCTCTGGCAAAAACCCGATCAACCCCTGACGGCTCGCCTCGCGCTGGAACAATTGCTGCGCTTCGGGTGCGCCCAGAATACGCTGGGCCATCACCATCAAATCCTCGCTTTGCGCGATGCCGCCTGCCCAGCTTTGTGCCTGGGTCGAATGCTTGAACACATCAACAAATTGTGCCCCCTGCAAGCGCTCTAGCGGCGAGGGAAAACTGACCATCGACACCACTACAAAAGCGCCTGTATTCAATATCATGCTCCACATCACCGCATGTACCAGCGGGTCTATCCCATCGATGTTGAATAATGCATGTGGGCGCAACCAGCCAAACCCGAACAGCCCGTGCTGCATGACCTGGGATGACAACACCGATACCGGGCCAAAGCTGGGCAGCAACAGGCAATAGGTCCAGACCAGAAACCCGGCCACCAGCCCCGCTAGTGCCCCACTACGTGTCGCCCCGCGCCAAAACATCCCGCCCAGCATTGAGGGCAGAAATTGCGCCACCCCGGCAAATGATACCAGCCCAATCGTGGCCAGCGCCGTGCCGCTGCCGGAAACCCGGAAATAGAGATACCCCAGCGCCACGATCCCGGCTATCGACAGCCGCCGCGAGCGCAGCGCCACCTTGCGCACGTCGCCCGACTGGCTGGCGCCCCCCCCCGTCAACCGCAGCCAGATCGGCATCACGATATGGTTCGACACCATCGTCGACAGCGCAATCGCGGCGACAATTACCATCGAGGTGGCCGATGAAAACCCGCCTAGAAATGACAGCATCGCCAGCCCCTCCTGGCCCTGGCTAAGCGGGACAGTCAGAACAAACAAATCCGGGTTCGACCCGGCGGGCAACAGATCGAGCCCGACCACCGCAATCGGCACCACAAACAGGCTCATCAGCATCAGATAGACCGGAAAC
>Ga0316201_10003295_pt1 | contig 11880 bp, 9 predicted proteins | sample CS6wburrow_MG_FD_204516 | JGI IMG/M metagenome (GOLD analysis project Ga0316201, IMG submission 204516) | Coastal sediment microbial communities from Delaware Bay, Delaware, United States - CS-6 worm burrow | ecosystem: Environmental > Aquatic > Marine > Coastal > Sediment | place: USA: Delaware... | reverse complement strand
GGTGCCGGTTTAGCCATCGTATTTTTCTTTATCTTCAAGGCGATATTTAGTCCCTGAGGTCTGGCAGCGCGAACAGGCCCCTGGCGCGGTCGCTTGGCGGCGGGGTCCGGCTTGACTAGACTAGGGCACAACCCCTCACGTGTGCCCGCCCCCGGCCGGGATGGCATCACCTTCACCTACTCGGCTTCAGGGATAACAATGCCCAACACAAATAAAGCGATTATTGATCAACTCCGGCAGCTGGTTGCCACTCCCTCGGTCAGTTCAACTGATCCGGGCTGGGATCAGGGCAATCGCGGTGTCATCGACCTGCTGGCCAGCTGGCTGAGGGATCTTGGCTTCAGCATCGAAATTCAGGCGGTGTCGGCAGATGGATCGAAAGCGAACCTGATCGCCACCCTGGGCAGCGGGCCCGGCGGGCTGGTGCTATCGGGGCACACCGACACCGTGCCATTCGATGAGGGCCGCTGGCAGAGCGACCCCCTGGGCCTGACCGAACGCGACCATCGCCTCTACGGTCTGGGCAGCACAGACATGAAAGGCTTCTTCCCGCTGGCGATTGCCGCGGCCGAAACGTTTCGCAACACCCCCCTCAAGCAGCCATTGATAGTGCTTGCCACCTGCGACGAAGAGAGCTCGATGAACGGCGCCCGCGCCCTGGTAGCCGCCGGGCGGCCGAAAGCACGGGCTGCGATCATCGGTGAGCCAACCTCGCTGGCGCCGGTGCGCATGCACAAGGGCATCATGATGGAATCGGTGCGAGTCACCGGCCGGGCCGGCCATTCATCCAACCCGGAGCTGGGCAACAACGCACTCGATGGCATGCACTGTGTCATGGGTGACCTGATGACCTACCGCGCGCAATTGCAAGAACGTTATCAGAATGACCTTTTTGCCGTGGCCGGGCCCACGCTGAACCTCGGTTGCATGCACGGCGGCGACAGCCCAAACCGCATCTGCGGGAAGGCGGAACTGCATTTCGACCTGCGTATGACGCCAGGAGGCGACAACGATGAAGTGCGCGCAGAAATTGCGGAGCGACTGGCGGAAATTGGCCGGCAACGCTCCCTGGATATCGAGTTACACTCGTTGGTGAATGCCATCTCGCCGTTTGAGCAGGCGGCTGACAGTGATCTTGTAAAGCTGGCCGAGCGCCTGACCGGGCACCAGGCGGAAGCCGTGGCTTTCGCCACAGAAGCCCCGTTTCTGCAACAGCTTGGCATGGAAGCAATAGTAATGGGGCCCGGCTCGATAGACCGGGCACACCAGCCAGACGAATACCTGGAACTGGAGCAGATACAACCGTGTATCGCACTACTGCAACAGTTCATTCGCCACTACTGCCTGTAATCATCCGGGACCGTGTGAATTATTGCCATTAGGTAATCAGGCCAGCTTTCGGTACCCTTAATAACTTTCTATTTTTCAATAGCTTGGATGATATCGTGACAAGGCCCGGCAGGGACAATATTCGCTGGTTGAGAAACACCGCACCCTACATCAATGCACACCGGGGCAAGACCTTCGTGCTGATGCTGGGGGGCGAGGTTGCGCAACACGAAAACTGCGCCAATATCTTCCACGATATTGCCCTGCTTAACAGTCTCGGCGTGCGCCTGGTACTGATACATGGCGCCCGACCACAAATTGCACAGCGCCTGGAACAGGCGGGGTTGCAAACGACCTTTCACGACGGCATGCGCATCACCGATACCGCCGCCCTGGAACATGTGAAGGATGCCGCAGGTTCCCTGCGGGCACAGATAGAAGCGCTGTTGTCTATGGGACTGCCGAACTCGCCCATGCAGGGTGCACGCATCCGCGTATGTTCCGGAAACTTTGTCACCGCGCGCCCCATCGGTGTTGTCGATGGCGTCGACTTTCACCATACGGGCAAGGTCCGCCGCGTTGACGAGGCGGGTATACGCCAGCAGCTGGAGGAAGGCTCAATCGTGCTGCTATCCCCACTGGGCTACTCCCCCACCGGTGAGATCTTCAGCCTGACCCTGGAGGATATCGCCGTCCAGTGCGCCTCATCGATTGGTGCCGACAAACTCATCATGTTCAGCGCCGGCGAAGGTGTTAGCGATGAGAACAGCACTCTTATAAAGCAGTGTACGGTCGGGGAAGTCGGACAACTCAATATCCCCGACCCTGACGAGGCGTCGCTGCTAAAGGCTGCCCGCAGTGCATGCCTGGCTGGTGTGTCCCGCAGCCATATCATCAGCTACAGCAATGACTGTGCCCTGCTGGAAGAATTATTCACCCACGACGGCAGCGGCACACTGGTGGCCAGCGATTTCTACGAGCAGGCCAGGGAGGCCAACATCGATGATGTCGGCGGCATCCTGGAACTGATAGAACCGCTGGAACAACAGGGCGTTTTGCTGAAGCGCTCCCGGGAGTTGCTGGAAACAGAGATCAGGCAGTTTCGCTTACTGGAGAGAGATCGCCGCATCATAGCCTGCGCCGCGCTCTACCCCTTCCCGGACGAACGCTGCGGCGAAATTGCCTGTATCGTATCCCACCCTGATTACCGCGGCGGCAGCCGCGGCCAGCGCCTGCTCAACGAATTGGAACAGGAAGCCAGACGGCAGGGTCTTGACAGGGTTTTTGTGCTCACCACCCAAACGGCGCACTGGTTTATCGAGCAGGGTTTCAGCGAAAGTCCACGCGATGCACTGCCGGGCCAAAAACAATCCCTGTACAACCTGCAGCGCAATTCCAAGGTGTTCTTCAAGCGCCTTTAGTTCAACGCCTGATTTAACCAGTGACCGCAAGCGTGGGTCAGCTTGATATAGCAGGTTAATAGTGGCGGGAATTTTGCTATTCTGCCCAACCACTTTTTGGTCACAGGATATTCAGCCCGGACCCTTTAAACACGGTAAAACAGTTATGCCAGATTATCGCTCCAAAACTTCCACCCACGGCCGCAACATGGCCGGCGCCCGCGCCCTGTGGCGCGCCACCGGCATGAAAGACGGTGACTTTGGCAAGCCCATAGTCGCTGTGGTGAATTCATTTACCCAGTTCGTGCCGGGTCATGTGCATCTGAAGGATCTGGGGCAACTGGTAGCGCGTGAAATTGAGGCGGCTGGGGGCGTTGCCAAAGAGTTCAACACGATTGCCGTGGACGATGGTATCGCCATGGGCCATGACGGCATGCTTTATAGCTTGCCGTCGCGGGATATTATTTCCGACTCAGTCGAGTACATGGTGAACGCGCACTGTGCGGATGCCATGGTGTGCATTTCCAACTGTGACAAGATCACCCCCGGCATGCTCAATGCCGCCATGCGACTTAATATCCCCGTGGTATTTGTTTCCGGCGGACCGATGGAGGCGGGCAAGACAAAATTGTCCGAGCACAAGCTGGACCTGGTGGATGCCATGGTAATCGCTGTGGATGACAGTGCCAGCGACGAAGAGGTGGCGGAATATGAGCGCTCGGCCTGCCCTACCTGCGGCTCCTGTTCCGGCATGTTTACCGCCAACTCCATGAACTGCCTTACGGAGGCGCTGGGCCTCAGTCTGCCAGGCAATGGCTCCACCCTGGCGACACACGCTGATCGGGAACAGTTGTTCCTGCGCGCAGGGCGCCTGGTGGTTGAACTCTGTGAGCGCTACTACCAGGGTGAGGATGATTCCGTACTACCGCGCAACATAGGCAATTTCCAGGCCTTCGAAAACGCCATGTGCCTGGACATCGCCATGGGTGGCTCCACCAACACCATCCTGCATCTGCTGGCAGCGGCACAGGAGGCAGAGCTGGATTTCACCCTGAAGGACATAGACAGGCTGTCGCGGAAAGTGCCGCAACTGTGCAAGGTTGCGCCCAACACGCCGCTGTACCACATGGAAGATGTACACCGTGCGGGCGGTATCATGAGCATTCTGGGAGAGCTGGACCGGGCCGGCCTGCTGCACACCGACAGCCCGACAATTCACAGCAGGACCATGGGCGAAGCCCTCTCGAAATGGGACATAGTGCAAACCCGGGACGAGGCAGTTCACAAATTTTTCAGCGCGGGGCCGGCTGGCATTCCCACACAAACGGCGTTCAGCCAGGATACCCGCTGGCCCAGCCTGGACATCGATCGTGAGGGCGGCTGTATTCGCTCACTGGACAATGCCTACTCTACCGAAGGCGGCCTTGCCGTGTTGTTTGGCAATATTGCCGTAGACGGCTGTGTGGTGAAAACCTCAGGAGTGGATGAAAGCATCCTGGTGTTCTCGGGTCCAGCCCATATCTGCGAGAGTCAGGAAGGCGCAGTGGAAGATATTCTGGCTGGCAGGGTAAAGCCGGGGGATGTGGTAATTATCCGCTACGAGGGCCCGCGCGGTGGTCCCGGAATGCAGGAAATGTTGTACCCCACCAGCTACCTGAAATCCAAGGATCTGGGCAAGGTGTGCGCCCTGCTGACTGACGGACGTTTTTCCGGAGGCACATCGGGCCTGTCCATCGGACATGTCTCACCGGAGGCGGCAGCGGGAGGCGCTATCGCGCTGGTTGAGCAGGGCGATATTATTGAGATCGATATTCCCGCTCGCAGCATCAACGTCGCCTTGAGCGAAGAGCAGCTGGCGGCGCGCAGGCAGGCTATGGATGCCAGGGCTGACGATGCCTGGCGGCCGGCAAAACCGCGCCCGCGAAAGGTAACAGCGGCACTGAAGGTTTATGCCAAAATGGTTACCAGCGCTGACAAGGGAGCGGTCAGGGATTTGTCACTGCTGGATTGACAGTGGGGCCAGCTGACCCTTGCGCCTGTGCCAGGGTCGCGGCTGACGATGTGCTCTTTCCTTCTGCTATCAATACCTGCAAGTCTTCTCGCAAATCCGCCAATTCCCCGCGGAGCCGGCGGTCCTGTTTTTCCGAGCGACTGTTCAACAGGTCTGCCACACTGCTGAACACCACCTCCAGATTGTGCTGGAAGACTTCCTGATAACGCTCAGACACGGTGTCTCCCCGCGCTGCAACAGCGTCACGCACCCGCTGCTGCCATCCCGGCTCGCGCTGCAACATCACGGCAAGTCGCTGCAACCAGGCCGCGCGTTCCTGTAACCACACCGCATCGGATCGTTGCATGTCCGCGCTGGCCTGCTGAAGTCGTTCCAGCTGCCCGGGATTCAACCTCCCCATGTAATCCTCAAAGCTGTCCGCGAAGCTGTCATAGGTTTCCTCGCGGTATTCTTCTTCAGTCCGCGACAGGTATTCCTCCTTGTACTCCTCTTGGCGCTCCTGCAAATATGCTAGAAATTCCTGCACCTGCTGGTCAGACAAGGTGCCGCCGAGCTCCAACAACCAGGCCAGCGACTCTTCTTCCAGGCGCACCCAGGCCACCTCAATCCCGTCGTAGATGGCGGCCACCTCCTGCGGGGTAATGGGCTGACCGAGACTGCCATCGAGTTGATCCAGCAGCTGCAGGTAGCGCGGCAATTCCTGTTGTCGATGCCAGTCGAGAAATGGCTGCAGTTCCTCATCCAGCTGCTGCTCCTGGCTGCCGTTCAAATCCACGTAGTCGTCGACGTACCAGGGAACAATTGTGTCCAGGCGATTGTATACAAAGGTGGTGCCGCTGCAGGCACCCAGGCACAACAAAGTGGCAAACAGAACCACCCTGATAGTTGCGCCCGTCTTGAGTTTTGCCACCTCTCGTCTCCTGCTAACGCCAATCCGGCACGGTTTTCGCCACAGCTTCGCGTTCCGCCAGCAACCCGCGAGCCGTCTCTACCCGGTTACGACCGTTTCTTTTGGCGAGATATAAAGCGGCATCTGCCAGCTTGAACCATTGGTCGACGTTGTCTGCCGCGATCACCTCGCAAACGCCGATACTGATGGTCACATTCCCCTCCGGCAATATTTTCGTCTGCTCCACAATGGACCGCAACTCGTCAGCAACCCTGGTAGCCCCGTGAATACCGGTGCCCTGCAATAACACGACAAATTCTTCACCACCAAATCGACACAGGGTATCTACGGCGCGGATACGACCCGAGATCACTTCCACCAGCCGCTTGATGGCCGTATCACCCACTGCATGGCCATACTTATCGTTGATTCGCTTGAAAAAATCCACGTCGATCAGCAGCATTGTTGAGGATTGGCGATAGCGCTGCCAGGACTCCATGGCCTGACTGGCCTGCTCCTCGAGGTAGCGCCTGTTATAGGCGCCCGTCAGTGGATCGGTAACAGCCATATCCTTGAGCCGGCGAGACTGTTCCGTCACTGAGAAGACCAGCCAGGCACTTACCAGCCAGGTAATAATCATGCTGAAGCTGATCACGAAAGCAGAGCTGGGATCGAAGTGGGTAAAAAGCAGCGGCAGCGCGAGTGCGCCAGACAGTAGGCCGACCACCAGAGACCGCCGGGACCGCAACAGCACCGGTAATCCTGCGAGCAGTGGGTACAACCAGTAAATCGCGTAGTTCTGACCCTGGGTAACCGCCAGCAGAATGAGCAATATGCCAAAGACCATCAGCGGCGTGGGGGACAGGAAGGCGCGGCGATTACCCCCCAGCAGCACAATATTGGTGACCAGAATCACCAGTAGCGCTGAACAGGTGATAGTAAGTATTAACTGACCCGTGTAGAGGTTGTGCACCAGCATGGGAGCCAGCACAAAGGTGAGCAGCAACAGGATATAGCGGTAGGCATCGCGGCCGCGCTTTCTGGCTACATGACCATCGCCGCGCTCGTCACCATCGTTTCTCTGGTACTCAAACTGCTCCGAAAAAGCCTCCCTGAAATGAAGCTGGAGCTTTTGCCAGGGTGAATTTTTTATTGTGGACCCTCGACTTTGCATTCCCGCGACCATCGTGTGGCGACAGCTGTCTGTACCGCGTCTGTAGGGATGATTTGTAACACAGATAACGACTGATTTATATGTCAGGGCCCCCGCCGGGTAGACGCCCGCTTGAAGTTAACCGTTGCCGGCCTCCACTCCGGCAAGCCGAGCACCATTTCGGCTGCCTGCCGGGCATGCGTGTCCCCGTCAGGCTGGACCTCAGTTCAGGCGGCTGCTTCCTGGTCTCGGGACGCTTCGCGGTTGATGGCGCCCAGAATGCCGTCCAGGGAAGCCTGGATAATGTCGTGGCTGCGCCCCACACCGCAGAACCGTTCACCGTTGACGTTAAGCTGAATGTAACAGACCGCCTCGGCGTCAGCACTGTGGCTGAGAGCGTGCTCGTTGTACTCCACCAGCACAATCTGCTTGCCGGTAAAGTGTTCCATGGCATCGACAAATGACGCCACCACCCCATTGCCGGATCCCCTGAGGTTGTGCACTGCACTACCCTGCAGCAGCTCCGCCTGAAGTTTGTCGCTGCCATCCTCCCGGTTTACCTGGTATTTGCCCAGAGTCCAGCGGCCGTCAGCCTGGACATAGGTCTGCTGGAAGAGTTGGTACAGCTCCTCGGAGCCCACTTCGGACTCACTGGCCTCCGCATAGGCCTGAACGGCCTGACTGAAGTCAATCTGCAACCAGCGCGGCAGCTGCAGGCCAAAGTCGCGTTCCAGTACATAGGCGATACCGCCTTTGCCCGACTGGCTGTTAATGCGAATGACTTCCTGGTAAGAGCGGCCAATATCCGCAGGATCTATGGGTAAATAGGCCACCTCCCAGGGCTTACTGGTTTCCCGCTGCGCCAGGCACTTCTTGATGGCGTCCTGGTGGCTGCCGGAAAACGCGGTAAATACCAACTCGCCAGCATAGGGGTGGCGAGGGTGTACCGGCAGTTGAGTGCACTCTTTTACTGTCTGGATAATCTCGTCCATCTGGCTGAAGTTCAGCCGGGGGTCCACACCCTGACTGTAGAGGTTCATCGCCATGGTCACGATATCCATATTGCCGGTGCGCTCGCCATTGCCCATCAGCGTACCTTCTATTCGATCCGCGCCCGCCAGCACACCGAGCTCCGCGGCGGCCACGGCGCAACCGCGATCGTTATGTGTGTGCAGGGAGATCAGCAGGCTTTCCCGGTTCGCCACCCGGTCGCAGAACCACTCGATCTGGTCGGCGTAGACATTCGGGGTGCTCATCTCTACGGTCGCCGGCAGGTTGATGATGACCGGGTGCTCTGGAGTGGGCTGCCATACGGCTGTCACCGCGTCGCAAACCTCCACGGCGAAATCCAGCTCGGTCCCGGTAAAGCTCTCCGGAGAATACTCGAATACCCACTCGGTCTCCGGCTGGCGTGCCGCGCAATCCCGCACCAGTTCCGCGCCTTTCACCGCGATATCCAGGATGCCCTGCCGGTCGAGGCTAAATACCTGCTCGCGTTGCACTGTGGAGGTGGAATTGTAGACGTGTACGATGGCTCTGCGTGCGCCTTTGAGTGACTCAAAGGTCTTTGTAATCAGGTCAGCCCTGGCCTGGGTAAGTACCTGAATGGTCACATCAGCAGGAATTCTGTCATTGTCTATCAGGTCGCGGACGAACTCGTAGTCGTGCCCGGAAGCGGAGGGAAACCCCACCTCGATTTCCTTGAAACCCAGCTTGACGAGTTGATCCCAGAGGCGTGATTTCTGCGGTGTGGTCATCGGCTCGATCAGAGCCTGGTTACCGTCTCGCAGATCCACACTGCACCAGTGCGGCGCTTTTTCGATGACGCGGTCGGGCCAGCGTCGATTCGCCATGGCGATCGGCTGGAAAGGCTGGTACTTGCGGTGGTCGAAGCTGCTCATTGCCAAATTACCTGATGGGTGCCTGAATTCGTTGAATAAAGGGCTGTTCACCTGTCCGGTGTCCCGGGGCATGACCTGGGTAAGGTCGGCGCAAAATGCGGGTGGAACGGTAATCCCCTTCGCATCTGTGACAACAGGTGAGTTATCAGCCTGATGCGTAGTATAGCGGCTGAAACGGGGTGATAGATTGCAAATAATCCCGGCAAATCCGGATATTCTGCAGTAATTCGCTTCTATCTGTCACTTTTATAGCGATAAAATGCGTATTGATGTAAATTTACGAGAACTTGGGACTAACAAAGGTGCCTCATGAAACTCGATCGCACAGACCGCAGAATCCTGTTGGCCATGCAGGACAACGGCCGCATCAGCAATCTGGAACTGGCCGAGAAGGTGGGCTTATCACCCACGCCCTGCTCCCGCCGGGTAAAACGACTGGAGGAGTCGGGTGTGATCTGCCAGCACGTGACGTTGCTCAACCAGTCTATGCTGGGACTGAAGTTGACGGCCTACATCGGCATCAGCATGGATCGTCACACCCCGGACCGCTTCGAGACTTTTGAGGCCGAGGTCGCCGGCTATCCGGAGGTCATGGAGTGCTCGGTGGTCACCGGGCAAAGCTCGGACTACCTGCTCAAAGCGGTGGTGCCGGATATGGAATATTATGAAAAGTTTCTGCTGGGCAGGCTGACGCGCATAGCCGGGGTCACCGGAGTTCACTCAAGCTTCGAGTTGCGCCGCGTGGTGTATCGCACAGCACTACCCCTGGACCATATTTCCGACGACACCAGTATATAGTCCGACTGATTCCGCCACTCATGGTGGCCGGATCGGGTCTTGCCCTGAGCATGCCCTATACGCACCATGGCGCTTAACTATAGTCAGCATGGAGTTGGCAGCAGTATGAAAGATATGGCGGGCAAGGTAGCTATCGTCACCGGAGGCGCCAGCGGGATGGGACAGATCATTGCCCGCCGCCTCGCCGCACAGGGCGCACTGGTGGCGATATTCGATGTTAACCAGGAGGCGCTGGAGGCAACATCAGGCGAAGCGGACAACATAACCGCGTTCCGCTGCGATATTTCCATGCGGCAGGAAGTCGACAGCCAGGTGGCGCGCGTTGCCGCTGACCTCGGGCCCATTGACCTTCTGGTACACGCCGCCGCCCTGATGCCCAGCCATAAGCTTGCCGAGCACAGCCATGAGGGCATGGAGACGCTTTTTCGTATCAACTATTTCGGCACCACTTACATGGTGCGGGCAGTGCTGCCCCAGATGCTGGAACGCAAAACCGGGCGCATCATCGTTTTCGGCTCTATTGCCGGTATCGCACTGGTCCCCAAGATGGGGGCCTACTGTGCCACCAAGGCGGCGGTTAACGCCTATGTGGAAGTCCTGCAGAACGAACTTCGCGGCACCGGGGTGCGCGCTCATCTGGTTTGCCCGCCGGCGGTAAATACAGCGCTGATAGACCAGGCCCTGGCGACCGACAGCCCCCGCAGTATTATCGAAGCGCGCAAAAAGGGCCGCCTGGCAGACCCGGAGAAAATCGTCAACGCTATCGAAAAGGGAGTAGCCAGGGACCGGGACATCATCTATCCCGGCGAGGCCAGGCTGCTCTACCTCTGGCGTGCGCTGTTTCCCGGCCTGTGGTGGAAGACGGTACTGCACTTCGAGAAATAGACGCAAAGGGTCTTCCCTTTTTGCAATAACCCGGGTCATGGGCTAACCTCGCCGCCCCATGGCCACTCGACCACTAAATCCCAACTCACCCTGGATGCTGGCCCTGCTGGCGGCCCTGGTAGCACTCGGTCCGCTCAGCGTGGATATGTACCTGCCCGCCATGCCCACCATCATGCGGGCCTTCAACACCGATATCAGCCAGATGCATCTGACCCTCAGCAGCTACCTGGCGGGGTTTGCCCTGTTTCACCTTGCCTGCGGGCCTTTATCCGACCGCTACGGTCGCAAACCCATTCTCATTGGCGGCACTTTGCTGTTTATGGCGGCCTGTGTGGGTTGCGCTATGTCGGAGACTGTTGGAGAGATGCTGTGGTTCCGATTCCTCCAGGGTATCGGAGCCTGCGTTGGTCCCACCCTTGCCCGTGCTGTGGCCCGTGATGTTTTTGACGCTTCCGGTGTTGCCCGTGCACTGTCGCTGATTGCGATGTTGATGGCACTGGCGCCGGCAGTTGCGCCGGTGATTGGCGGTGCGATGCTGCTGGTTCTGCCATGGCCCAGCATTTTTATTTTCCTCGCGACCTACGGTGCGGTGATGATTCTGTTGATACTGGTTTTCCTGCAGGAATCACTGCCTGTGGTTCAGAGCCTGCACCCACGCATAATTATTCGCAATTTCGGTGACCTGCTGGTCGATCCCTTCTTCCTGACTGTGACTGTATGCAGCGGAATGGTTTACGCAGGCCTGATGGTTTACCTGGCCAGCTCGAGTTTTATCTTCATCGATATGCTGGGCGTGCCGCAGCAGTACTACGGCTTCGTATTCCTGGGGAATGTGCTGGGTTATATGGGTGGCAGCGCACTCAGCGCGCGGTTGTCGAGGAGCCGGGACTCCGAGCGCATCATGCGCCTGGGCGTGATCATGGCAATGTGTGCGAGTGGGCTGGTGCTGATCTGCTCCAGTGCCTGGCAAAGCAGCGTCCTCGCGCTGATGTTGCCCATGATGCTTTATTCAATCGCCATGGGCCTGGTGCTGCCACACTCGATGGCCATTGCACTGCGCCCCTTTGCGCATATCGCCGGTACGGCTTCCGCGCTGCTCGGTTTTATCCAGATGACACTGTCGGCCCTGGCCAGTGCCTTTACCGGTTTGTTTCTGACGACCACACCGCAACCCATGGTGTGGATGCTGCTCGCCACCTCTGCAGTCAGCCTGGTTCTCGGGCTCCGCGCACATGGCCTTTACAAACTCACAAAGCCCTGACCCGACACCGGGGCCTGTGGCATACTCGTGCAGAATTTTTCCGGAGAACCTGACGTGCCTATCGCCTCTGATGTCACCCAGTTAATTGGTAACACCCCTTTGCTTCACCTCAAGCAAGTGTCAGAGCAGACCGGCTGTACCATTCTCGGCAAAGCCGAATTCCTTAACCCGGGAGGTTCGGTAAAAGATCGCACTGCACTAGGTATCATTCGCGCCGCGGAAGCATCCGGCGAGCTCCGTCCCGGTGGCCGCA
>Ga0316201_10003294_pt1 | contig 11881 bp, 14 predicted proteins | sample CS6wburrow_MG_FD_204516 | JGI IMG/M metagenome (GOLD analysis project Ga0316201, IMG submission 204516) | Coastal sediment microbial communities from Delaware Bay, Delaware, United States - CS-6 worm burrow | ecosystem: Environmental > Aquatic > Marine > Coastal > Sediment | place: USA... | reverse complement strand
CATCGCCCGCTCGTGACGCGGCGTGTGCATCTCGAACTGGCAGAAGATGGCGGCTTGCTGGTGGTCGCGCCGCCCGGGATGAGCCGCAGGGCGGTGCGCAGATCCCTGCAGCAAAAAGCCGGCCGGGTGGCTCGATTCGTGGCCGTGGCCCGGTCACGTCAGCGGGATCTGCCGGTGCTGAACTACGCCGAGGGTGAGCACCACCTTTACCTGGGCGAATCACTGACGCTGAAGGTTCACGCCACCGGGTCGAGTCGCAGCAAGGTCACGCTCGACCGGAGCGCGCTCGTCATCGAGACAGGCAATCCACAGCCCGCATACCTGCGTGATCTCCTGCGGCGCTGGTATCGCGAACAGGCTGGGCAGGTTTTCACCGAGCGGCTCCGGATCATCAGCGCCCAGGCGGCCTGGACAGGCGGCCACACGCCGCCATTGCGCATGCGCCGCATGAAACGAACCTGGGGCAACTGCTCCGCGGCCGGCCTGCTCACGCTCAACACGCACCTGGTCAAGGCGCCGCCGCGCCTGGTTGACTACGTGATCGCGCATGAAGTCTGCCACTTGCGTGAACACAACCACGGCAAGGCGTTCTATGCCTTGCAGGAGCAACTCTATCCGGACTGGCGCAGCGCCCGCACTGAACTAAGGGCGCGTGGCCACGTTTATTTGCACGAGTAGACCTGTTCAGGGGGCCCAGAAGACGGTGACCGGCACTTCCGCCTGCTTCAGCAGGACATTGACGGGGTATTTTGAGACGTCACCCGAAGCCAGGGCTGAATCGAATACGCGGCGTTTCTCGGCCCCGAAAAACAGCAGGTAGAGTTGGCTGCAGCGCAGTAGCGCGTGGGGGGTCAGGCTGATCCGGCTGGTTTCAAGGCGAGGCGCGTCCAGGCGGTACAGCACCTTGTCGCTGGCAAGCGCGGCGTCGAGGTCGGGGCTGTCGGGAAACAGGGAGGCGGTATGGCCGTCCGTGCCCATGCCCAGGACGGCAGCGTCGAACCGGCCCAGCAGGCTGCCCGGCAGTGGCCCCGCACTGAGCAGGCTGACCAGGCCGGCGGCCGCGGCACGGTTCTGCAGCAGCTCACGCCGGATCATCGACTCGTTGCGGTCGGGGTGTGAAAGTGGGACCACGCGTTCATCACTGGGTATGACCCACACGCGGTCCCAGGGAAGCTTGCGCCCGCTCAGTTCCCGGAACAGTTGAACGGGCGAGGTGCCGCCGCTCACCACCAGGGAGGCCTCGCCATTTTCTTCGACGGCTTCGTGCAGGACCTGCACCAATTCGTCCGCCAACGCGGCAGCGCAGGCCAGGCGGCTTTCGAACTCGCGCAGGGCCAGGTTTTCAGCCATGGGGTTCCCTCCACTCACGTCCATCTCGATCCATCAGCTTGACCGAGTCCGCAGGCCCCCAGGTTCCGGCAACATAGGTTTGCACGGGCATGGAGGCCGCTTCCCAGCTGTCGATAATGCCATCCACCCAACGCCATGCGCTTTCGACTTCTTCGCGGTGCATGAACAGTGCGGTATCGCCACGCATCACTTCGATCAGCAGCCGCTCATAGGCATCGTGGTAGCGCAGGGGGTAGGCATCCGAGAAGCTCAGGTTCAACGGCAACGAACGCAACCTGAAACCGCCCGGCCCCGGCTCCTTGGTGACCATGCTCAACTCTACGCCCTCATCAGGTTGCAGCCGGATGGTCAGGCGGTTGGGTTCGGGTACGCCGGAGTCCGCCTCGAAAATGGAGTGCGCGATGGGCCGGAACTGCACGACGATCTCGGATGACTTCTTGGCCAGGCGCTTGCCGCTGCGCAAGTAGAAAGGCGTGCCGGACCAGCGCCAGTTTTCGATTTCCGCCTTGATCGCGACAAAGGTCTCGGTGTTACTGGCCTCTGCGCGGCCGAGTTCGTCCTGGTAGCCTTTTGCCAGTTCGCCCTGCACGGCTCCGGCTGCGTACTGGCCGCGAACGGTCACACGCTTGACGTTGTCCGGCGTGATGGGTCGCAAGGCCCGCAGCACCTTGATTTTTTCGTTGCGTATGTCCTCGGCGCGCATGCTGGCGGGGGCTTCCATCGCCACCAGGCAAAGGAGTTGCAGCATGTGGTTCTGAACCATGTCCCGCAGGGTTCCGGTTCGATCGTAAAAATCAGCCCGGTCGGCTGTCCCGAGGCTTTCGGCTACCGTGATCTGCACATGGTCCACGGCCATGCGGCGCCATAAAGGCTCCATCAGCGAATTGGCGAAACGCAGCGCCATCAGGTTCTGCACCGTCTCTTTGCCGAGGTAGTGGTCGATACGAAAGATCCGCTCTTCGTCGAAGCATTGACCCACCCGGTCGTTGATCTCCCGGGCCGAAGACAGATCCCGGCCAACGGGCTTTTCCAGAACGATGCGCGAGCGTTGGTCGATCAGCCCGGCCTCGCTCAGCCTTTGCGCCGTCGGGCCAAACAACGATGGAATCATGGCCAGGTAGAAAATCCGGATGTGGTCCTGTTGCCGGTCGAGTTCAGTCGCCAGGCTGCTCCAGCCCTCGGCAGAGGTCACGTCCTGTTGATGGAAGTGCAAACGGGAAGAAAACCGGGCCCAGGCCTCTTCGTCAAACTCATCCTGGTCCATGTGGTCGAGCAAGGCCTTGCGCACGAACTGCAGAAAGGCATCGGGATGCATGTCCCGGCGTGACGAGGCGAATATGCGGCTGTTCTCACTGAATTGCCCGTCACGGTCCCTGCGGTACAGGGCCGGCAACAACTTGCGCCGGGCCAGGTCTCCGGTGCCGCCGAAAATTACCAGGTCAAACGGCTCGGCGGGAATGAATTGGGCCATTTTCTACTCTGCTCCTGATGTCGACGGATTAATCGTACTGCATTTTTCAGCAGGGTTACGGAAAGCGTTTGTGCGTTAGATCAACGACAGCGAGGGTCCTTTCACGCAACATGGCGTGATGCTATGCCGGAGAAACGCCATGAAAAGCCCCGAACAGGCTGTATTCAAGATCATACTCATTATCTCGGTTCTGATAGCGGTGGTGATGATTCCCTTTGCCGCTCGTGCAGAAGCGCCGCAGGAAAAAGGGCCGCCAGCCTTCGAAGACTTTGATACCAACGGCGACGGTTTCGTCAGCGAGCAGGAGCTTCTTACCCTGCGCAGCGAGCGGATGGCGGCACGCGCCGCTGAGGGCCGGAAAATGAAGGGGGCAGCGACCGCGCCTCCTTTCAGCGCCATCGACAGCAATGGCGACGGCAAGCTTGACCAGGCCGAGTTCGAGGCCGGCCGCGATGCGCACATGAAAGCCATGAAGGAGCAGCATGCCGGCAAAGGAAACCAGCACGGCAAGGGCAGGAAAATGCCCACCTTCCAGGACCTCGATCTGAACGGCAATGGCTGCATCGATGCGGAAGAGTTTGCGAAGCACCAGGCGGAACGCCACGGTCAAAGGCACGGCGCCCCGCAGTAACCCTGAGGGAGCCGCAGGCGGGAGCATTGGTCCAGGGATGGACGGATTCAGAGCAATGCAGGAGCTATTGCCGAGGTAAGCGGGGCTCCATATATTGCCGGCGCGCCGCAATCTATGCAGAATGGCAGCGATGAAATACCTGGTATCCCTACTGGCCGCACTGCTGCTGGCCGCTTGCTCTGCCCCGGTTCCCCGGCAAGTGGAGGCCGTCAAACCGCCCCCCCCGGTTTTCAGTCACGATATTGAAGGATCAAATACGCCCTGGACCCATGAACGCTTCGATGACGAACCGGGCAAGTTCACCTTCGCATTGTTCTCGGACCTGACCGGCGGTGAGCGTGACGGTGTGTTTGCCGTCGCCGTCGAGCAGCTTCGCTGGTTGCGCCCCGAGCTGATCGTCAACGTTGGTGACCTGATCGAGGGCGGCACCCGGGATCGCGATCAGCTGGACAGGGAGTGGTCTTCTTTCGACCGGCGTGCCCAGCGCGCCCGTGCCCCGGTGTTCTACACGGGAGGTAACCACGACCTGACCAATCCCGTCATGTGGGAGGTCTGGGAAGAGCGGCTTGGCCGCCGGTATTACCACTTCATTTACAAGAACACGCTGTTCCTGGTGTTGGACACCGAAGACAACCCGGCGGACCTCCAGCGTGAACTCTCGGATATTCGCGACCGGTCCATGGAAGTCGTCGCGCAACAGGGCTGGGGCGCCTTCATGGACACCGAGTACGGACGCAACACCGAACGCGCCAGCGGCCGGGTCGGCAAGGAGCAGGCGGCGTACTTTCGCCGGGTGATCACGGCCAACCCGGACGTCCGCCATACGTTCATACTAATGCACAAGCCGGCCTGGGAACGGCCGGATGAGGAGAATTTTTCAACCGTCGAAGCCGCTTTGGCGGGCCGCCCGTACACCGTGTTTTACGGGCATGTGCACTCCTACCTGCATGAAGTGCGCCACGGCAATGACTACATTCGCCTCGGCACCACCGGTGGGGTTCTGAACCCTGCCAAGGAGATGGCGATCGACCACGTCACGCTGGTAACGGTGTCCGGATCCGGCGTGGACATTGCCAACCTGCGACTTTCCGGTATTTTCGGCAAGGACGGTCGCCTGCCGCTGGACGGAGAAGAGCTCTGCTTCGACAGCCAAACGTGCGCGCACCCATGAGGGCGTTTGCGGGCGCCTGGCTAATCGCGGTGGCGCTGCTTGCGGCGGACCCGTGCTGGGCGGGCCCGGCCAGGGCTGGGAAGCCCGGTGGCCACATCAGCGTGATGACGCAGAACGTGTATATCGGTACCGACATCCTGGCCCTGGCGGAATCCACCACGGTATGTGGCCTGCTGCGCGCGGCGGGCGACGCCCTCGACCAGGTCGAGGCCAACGACTTCAGCCAGCGCGCGATGGCACTGGCCGACCTGGTCCTGGCGAAGTCGCCTGATGTGCTGGCGCTGCAGGAAGCCGTCACCGTGAGTTACGCTGATTTTTTCGGCATTGAATACCAGTTCGACGACTACCTTACCGCCCTGGTGGAAGCGCTGGACGGCCACTACTACCTGGTGGAAAAACGCAGCAGCGCAGAACTGGAAGTGCCGGCGAACCGCGTCGGCAGCTGTGACGAAGACAACCCCTTGTCCTCGGTCGATGCACGCGCCACGGTGGTCGACCAGGATGCGTTCCTGTGCCGGGTGGGCGTGGAATGCGAACCTGGCGGCGCCGAGAATTTCAGCTTCAACACACAGGTCGCCACGCCGGCCGGAGACGTCGCCATCGAGCGTGGCTGGGTCAGTATCGTGGCCCGGGTAAAAGGCCAGGACTATCAACTGTTCAATACGCATCTCGAGGTCAACTCCAACGAGGCCCTGCGCACCGTTCAATACCTGCAGTCACTGGAGCTGGCTGACGTTCTGAACTCTTTCAAAACGGCGGGCATGCCGCAGATTGTGCTGGGCGATTTCAACTCGGAAGAAGGCTCCGGGCAGCCGGCTTGCGCCGAACTGGATTTCTGCCAGACCTCGTACCAGGTTCTGCAGGGGTCGGGTTTCCTGGACACCTGGACCCTGCGCGGCGGCACGCCGCAAACCGGCCACACCTGCTGCCAGGATGCCGATTTGCAGAACGAAGACTCCGCTCTAACTGCGCGCATCGACCAGGTCTGGATTCGCGGGCCGGGCGGTCACCAGGGGGGTGCGCTGGCGCGCGGGGTGCAAGCGGAAGTTCTCGGAACCGAAGCGCTTGATCGCAGTGAACCCGACGAACTGTGGCCCTCCGACCATGCCGCGGTGATAACGCGAATGTGGGTCAGCCCGTACACCGTGGACAGCTGGCTTAAAGGCAAGACTTATAATGCCCGGCATGGCCAACATCTTCAGTGAAATTCCCGCTGATTTGCCGGAGGAGTTATTCGAAACCCTGGCTCAAAGCGGGCAGGTGCACATCGAAAGGATCGTCTCGCGAGGGCAGGTAACAGCCGCGGGCGAGTGGTACGACCAGACGCTGAACGAATTCGTGCTCTTGTTGCAGGGCGGCGCCCGGCTGGAGTTTTTGAACGGCGAGACGATGGGCCTCGGGCCGGGAGATTGGTGCGTTATTCCCGCACATCGCAAGCACCGGGTGACCTGGACGGACGGGGAGCGGGATACGGTGTGGCTGGCGGTTCACTATCCGGGGGATTGACCGGGCGCCCTGGAGCGGGCACCCGGTAAAAGGGGTTAAGAGATTGGGTTGTAGCCTCGGCCTGCCAGGCAATTGCGTTCGGCTTCCTTGCGCTTGGCGTCTGCAACCGATGCATCAACACGCCTGGCCTTGTTGCGCTGCAATCCTCCGGCAATGGCTCCTGCACCCATCGAACGCCGGCGCATTTCCTTGTTGCCGCCCATGACGGCTGCCATTCCGCCGGCAACGGCCGCACCGCGAACCACCGAGTGACCCTGGTGCTCTGAAGCCATGCTGAAGTCGATATTGCTGACCAGCGCGCGGCATTCCATGCGGTCGTTCTCAAGTTGCACCGGATCGTGACCTTTCGGGTCTACGATAATGTCCGCGGCTGCGTTGCCGGCGAAGAACAAACCGGACAGGCCGGCAACGGCGATGATGAGCAGGTGGCTTTTGCTGTTGAAGTTTCTCATGGTGCTATCTCCTGATTGCTTGGGTTGATGAATTCGATGGGGGTATTCTGACGGCCGAGCGAAATAAGTACCAATTATTAGTAGTTATCTTTAAAATAAGAAAAACTAATCTAACCAGGGGCGGTCTCATGTCGCGGGATATTTACGCTGCAATGGATCTCAACTTGCTGAGGACCCTGCAGCTCATTGAGCAGGAAAGACACCTGGGGCGCGCTGCCGAACGCCTGTTCGTTACTCAGCCGGCGGTCAGCCAGGCTCTGAAAAAGCTGCGACATCATTTCAAGGATGAACTGTTCATCAAGACGCGTAATGGCCTGGAGCCCACGAACTACGCGACCGGTCTTATCGATCGGCTTACGCCCGTTCTGGATGAGCTTTCGCTGGCGTTGAACGAGCAGGAGGATTTCGACCTTTCTCGTTTCGATGGCCAGATCCGAGTGGCCCTGACACCGCATATCGCGACTTTTCTGTCTGCAAAACTGTTTGCTGCCGTAAAGGTGGAGGCGCCGGCGGCCAGCCTGTTTCTGCACAGCTGGAACGAGCACAGCCTGAATGGGCTGGTCAATGGAGAGCTCCAGCTTGGAGTCAACCATGAACTGGTCCAGTTACCGGGGGAAATCGAGGCCCAGGAGCTGGCCGAAGACCGCTTCACCGGCTACGTGCGCGAGGATCACCCGCTTGCCGCCGATGCCGAAAATATCACGCTCAAACACCTCGATGGCATCGAACTGGCCATCCTGAACATTCCTGGATTCAACACCCAGGGCTCAATTGTCGAACGCATGCTGAAGGCCAACGGTTACCGGGCCCGCGTGGGCTTTCGCTCCGATTCTCCGGCCGTGATTACGGATATCCTGCGTCAGTCCGACATGATGTATCCAACCAGCTCATTCATCGATGAGCGAGATCTCGAGGGATTGTGCCGCTTCAATGTGAAGCTGCATGATCAGCAGCTGACTCGCCCGCTGCATGCCTACGCCCACCGAAGAAACCGGAACAATCCGCTGATCTGCTGGCTGGTCGCTCAAATCCGGCAAGAGCTCGTCTACCGGTAATGGAATGGGTTGTTTACATCATCGAGTGTGATGACGGCACGCTCTACACCGGGATCAGCACCGACGTAGAACGCCGGTTCGCAGAGCATCGGGATCATCCACGGGGCGCAAAGTATTTCAATGGCCGCAGGCCGCTGAAAGTGGTCTATACCGAACACGGTCACAGTCGAAGCACTGCCGGCAAGCGGGAAGCGGCGATCAAGAAACTCAGCCGGGCGCAGAAACTGATGCTGGCGAAGGGAGCAGGAAAATAAAAAAAGCCCCTGTCATGCAGGGGCTTCAGGGGTCTTGTTTAGAAGTTATATGTTGTTCTGGTGCCTTGGCCATCACCAGGCGCGGACTGACCAGCCATGGTTGACGCGGCGTGTCGCCGTGACCTGTCTGCGCAAACGGCGTTGGCGCCGGGCCTGCATTCCAGCCTTCGCGAATCGACCTGCATTCGCAGCGGGCTCAGTGATCGGCAGGGTTTCAATCGGCTGGGCCGTTTCCACCTGACCGGTGATTTCCCGGTAGGTCTTCATGATCGTATTCATTAACATTTACTTTTCTCCTTGACGACGCTTCGAGCTTCGTCCTTGTCATCGGTGTGTCATACTTATTGAAATAAAAAATGCACTGTAACTTCATATTCAAGCGCCTTTTTCAGTTACGCATGATAAAGATGCATGTACAATACGACTAACGGTTTTTATTGGTTACAAGTTAATTTTTTCTTAATCGAACATGCCTCATATCCCTCTCAATGCACTACGTACATTCGAAGCCGTGGCGAGCCGGCTGAGCTTTGCCAAGGGGGCGGAAGCCCTGAACGTCAGCCCGGCCGCCGTGAGTTCCCAGATTCGAGCCCTGGAGCAGCGGCTGAACCAGCCTTTGTTCTACCGGCAGGGCCGCCAGGTCACGTTGACCGAGGCCGGTGCGAAGTTGTTGCCCGGCGTGCAACGCGGCTTGTCGGAGTTGCGCCAGGCGGTGGAACGGATCAGCCTGGACCGGGCGGAGGGCGTGATGAATGTCAGCATGATGCCTTCGTTCCTGCAGAAGTGGCTGATGCCACGCCTGGTGGATTTCTACCGCGCTGAACCGGAAATCGACCTGCGCATCAATGTCGACAATGCCCACGTGGACTTCGACCAGAGTGACATGCATGCCGCAGTCCGCTTCGGGCCCGGCGACTGGCCCGGTGTCGAGACTCAGAAGCTCGCAGACGATTGGATCCTGCCGGTTTGCAGCCGCAAGCTGTTGAAGAAAATCGGCAAACTGAAGTCCGTGGAAGAGCTGAAGGAATTCGAGCTTCTCTATGTCGAAGGCGACATGTGGGAGGCCTGGTTCGACCGCATCGGCGAGAGCGCCCGTGACAGCCGCTGGACCATGCTGAACGACTCCATCAGCATCCTGATGGCGGCCGAGCAGGGTGAGGGGATCGCGCTGAGCCGCTGGTCGCTAGTCGCCCGCGACCTGGAAGCCGGGCGATTGGTGAGGCCGGTGGACACCGTGGTCAAGGCCGACTGGTCGTACTACTTCGTGGCGCCCAAGTACTATTTCGACTTGCCAAAAGTCGCGATTTTCAGGAGTTGGCTGGTTGATCAATTCGCCGGGTTCCCGGCGCCGGCATAGGCCCGGTGCAATAAACCCACGAAATCCGTTATTCTCAAAGCCACCAGACAACGATCGATAGGGAAGTCGTCATTCATGAGCCGGTTCCTGAAATGCTACGTTTTGAGCCTTTTTTTGCTGAATCTCACCGCGTGTTCGTCCATGCAGACCGTCAACATGGAAACCACCATGCAAACCGCGCATGCGCGTGGCGTCGACTACGGCAGCCTGGTTGAAGTGACCACGCTGAATGGAAAGAAAAGCAAGTTTCGGGTAACCGAGATCACTGAACAGGGCCTGGGTGGAAACGCGGGATTTTTCCCTTTTGAAGACATCAAGAAGCTGCGCGTGGAGAACATTCATCAGAACAAAGGAGACACCGCGGCGGCCTGGATCCTGGGAATCCTGGGAGCTGCCGCCCTGATCGCGCTGCTGGCCAATTCCGACAGCGTCAAGGTGTGTAGCCCCTCGCCCTGCCCCGAGTAGGGGCCTTGATCGCGCCGGTCCGGCACTGGCTGGACTACAATGATTTCATACAAGCAAACAACAGCCGGGAACCCACCATGTATCGATTGCACGGATTTTTTACCCAGAACAGCCTCAAGACCCTCTATGTCCTCGAAGAACTGGGCGTCGATTGGGAATTCAATTTCATCGACCTGGCTCGCGGCGCCAACCGCAGTGAGGAATTCCGTGCCATGAATCCCTCCGGCAAGGTGCCCGTACTGGAGCACGACGGCGAGTTCCTGTTCGAATCCGGCGCCATCTGCCGCTACGTGGCCAGCGTGGAGAAGTCTCCCCTGTTTCCGGCCGACAAGCTGCAACGGGCCCGGGTGGACCAGTGGATGACGTTTTTCACCTGTCATCCCGGGCGCTGGCTGACCAGCCTGTTTTTCGAGCGCATCATCAAGCCGGCTGCCGGCCTGGGTGAGACCGACGAGTCGAAGTGCGAGGAAGCGGAAAAATTCGCCCGCCAGCAACTCAAGGTCGTGGACGGCTGGCTGGGGTCGCATGAATGGCTGGCCAACGATACGTTTTCCATCGCCGAACCGTTCGCCCTGGCGTACATGGAACAGGTTCGGCCGACGGCTTTCTCGATCGATGAATACCCGAACGCCAAAGCCTGGTTCCAGCGCCTGGAGGCACGAGCGGCCACCGCCAAGGTGCGCGCCCTGGTTAAACCTTATGCTGCCGCGATGATGCCCGGCGCGGGTTGAGGCTCAGGGAACCTCGCAGCCGTTTCGCGCTTCCATCAGCCGGTACCAGTCTGCACGGCTGTAATCGATGTCGAGCGCCTCTATCGCCGCCTCGATCCGGGCGGGCGTCGTTGAGCCGATGATGGGCAGAATCCCGGCCGGGTGTTTGAGCAGCCAGGCCAGCGCAATTTGCCATTGTTCGACATCGTACTTCCCAGCCTGCTCCGCCAACTCCCAGGCGATGCGTTCTTCATCGTCACGATTGAACGTGTTTCCCCAGGCCGGGTAAGCCACGCCGCCCAGGGGGCACCACGCCATCGGGCTGATGTCGTGCATCTGGCACTGGTCGAGCGTGCCGTCGAGAAGCGCGTCAATGTTGTGAATATTGATTTCCACCTGGTTGACGAGAAGCGGCCATGGACACTCTGACTGCAGCAGGGCGACCTGGGACGGCTTGAAATTACTCACTCCGAAGTGTCGGACCTGGCCGCGGTCATACAGCATGCGAAAGCTGCGGCCGACCTCTTCTGCATTGAACAGGTAGTCCGGGCGGTGCAACAACAGCACATCCAGGTGTTCGACACCAAGCCGCTCCAGCGAGCCCTGCACGCTCTCGATGATGTAGTCCCCGGAAAAGTCGAAGCGCTTGGGGTCGCCGGCTGCGGGCGAATCTTTGAATCGGATACCGCACTTGCTGGTCAACACCAGTTCGTCGCGCAGACCGGGATTTTCCCGCAACACTTCGCCAAACAGTTCTTCACAGGCGCCGCGTCCGTAAATATCCGCATGGTCGAAATGGTTGTAGCCGGCCGCCAGCGCTGCGCGAACGGCGCGCTTGCCGCCCTGGCGGGCAGCCGGCCCGTTGTCGCCGGCGATGCGCATGCAGCCGTATACCAGCCTGGAGGATTCGAGCGTGCTGGCACCGAGGGGAATGGATTGCATGTGGTCAACTTGTCACAGCAACGATGGTCGGTCAACAAGAGGACTGGCTTTGGCGGGTACTGGGAGTAGAATGCCCGGAATCCGCCAATTACGACAAAACCTGGAACTGGAGACCGGATGAGCCAAGCAGCCCCCCCTGAATTGACCCTGCGCGCCATTGTACTGGCCATTGTACTGGCCATGATCCTGGCCGGCGCCAACGTCTACCTCGGCCTGTTTGCCGGCCTGACCATTGCGTCGGCCATTCCGGCCGCGGTGGTTTCGATGGGCATTCTGCGCCTGCTGGGCGGTGGACACATCCTGGAGAACAACATCGTGGCGACGGGCGCCTCGGCGGGCAGTTCCATTGCCGCCGGCGTCATTTTCACCATCCCCGCACTACTGATTCTCGGCTACTGGAATGACTTCCGTTACTCCTGGGTGCTGGCCATCGCCGGCCTGGGTGGCCTGCTCGGTGTCATTTTCTCGGTGCCGCTCAGGCGCTCCCTGATCGTCGACCAGAACCTGGCCTTTCCGG
>Ga0316201_10003292_pt1 | contig 11884 bp, 9 predicted proteins | sample CS6wburrow_MG_FD_204516 | JGI IMG/M metagenome (GOLD analysis project Ga0316201, IMG submission 204516) | Coastal sediment microbial communities from Delaware Bay, Delaware, United States - CS-6 worm burrow | ecosystem: Environmental > Aquatic > Marine > Coastal > Sediment | place: USA: Delaware... | reverse complement strand
GTACGTTTTTGAACACTTACTGTACGATTCCGGACAGATCCGGAGTATTAAAGTGACCGACAACGCCAATATCCTGATTGTCGACGATGACGACGACATCCTGACCGCAGCCCGGCTGCTGCTGCGGCGGCGTTTCGGCGACATCAAGACCTGCCGCCGTCCCGAGGAGATTTCCGAACTTCTCAAGAGTCACGACTTCGATGCCGTGTTGCTCGACATGAATTTCGGGCCGGGCGAGTCCTCGGGGATGCAGGGGCTCGAGTGGCTCGAGCGCATCCTGCAAATCGATCCGAAGATGGTCGTTGTCATGATTACAGCGCATGGCAGTGTCGATACGGTCGTCGAAGCCATGAAGCGCGGTGCCACTGATTTCGTTGCCAAACCCTGGCAAAACGAAAAAGTCGTCGCGACTATTTCTGCGGCCGTTGAATTGCACCGCAGCCGCATGGAGACCGAGTCGCTGCGTGATGCCAACCGTGTGCTCGTCGAAGCGGCCGCACCGGAGAGCAGGAAGATCATCTACACATCGGCCACAATGCAGGAAGTGCTGTCGGTCGTAGAGCGTGCTGCGCCTACCGATGCGAATGTCCTGATTCTTGGCGAGAATGGCACTGGCAAGGAACTCATCGCACGAGAACTGCATCGGCAGTCAACACGATCGGAGCGTGTCTTTCTCGCGATCGATCTCGGTTCGATAACGGAGTCGCTTTTTGAGTCTGAACTGTTCGGTCACAAGAAAGGTGCGTTTACGGGTGCTACTGACGATCGCCCCGGGCGCTTCCAGGCAGCCAATGGCGGGACGTTGTTTCTCGACGAAGTGGGCAATCTGCCCTTACACCTGCAGGCGAAACTGCTGAGCGCCCTCGAGCAACGCAGGGTAATGCCCGTTGGCGCGGATAAAGCGCAGGACGTTGACGTTCGAATAGTCGCCGCCACAAATGTCCCGCCGGAGACCCTGCGTGACGAGAATCATTTCCGGCAGGATCTCCTGTTTCGACTCAATACCGTCGAAATTACCGTACCGCCCTTGCGTGAACGGCGTGACGACATACTGCCAATTGCGACGCACTACGCGAAACTCTACTCGCGCAAGTACGGCCAAAAAACAAAGACGTTCTCGTCCAGAGCCGAACAGGCACTCGTCGATTACGACTGGCCAGGTAACGTACGTGCTCTCCGGCATGCCATCGAACGCGCGATCATCCTGTCCCCCGACCCAGTGCTCGAACCTGACGACCTGCAGCTGACCGAGACTGCTGCGACTCCTGCAACGGCAAGCCCTATACCAACCGTTTTCAATCTCGATCAAATGGAGAAAGATACAATTCACAGCGCATTGAAGAAACATGGCTTCAATATCTCGCATGCCGCAAAGGAGCTCGGCTTGACGCGCGCGTCGTTGTACCGGCGCATGGACAAGCATGGTCTATAGACGCTTTTCGGTTTTCCTTGCCATCCGCCTGATAGTGATCGGCGCCGCAATCGTCGCCGCACTCTGGCTTCTTCTGCAGCCGGGGCTGCACAGTGGAACGATCATTGCGATAGCCGTCGTCGCTATGCTCAGCGCTGAGCTGTGGTGGTTCATCGGCAGAACGAATCGCGATGTTGCCCGCTTTCTCGATGCGGCCCGCTATGCAGACTACTCACAGCGCTTCAGCCTTAGTGATCTTGGCACAGGCTTCGGCGAGCTCGGTGAAACATTCACCGACATCCTGGATCGCATGTATGAGCAGCGCTCCACGCTCGAGACCGATGTTCGTCGGCTCAACGCACTGATCGATCACATTCCGATTCCATTAATGACAGTTCACGGCGACGACTCGATCACTCTGCAGAACAATGCTGCGCGGCGACTATTCGGCGCAGCACACGTGACCCATTTGACCGATTTGCGCCAGTTCGGTGGCGGCTTTTATACGGCCGTTTCCGAATCGGTACCTGGCAACCGTGAACTGGTAACGTTCGACGTTGAAGGTGTCGAGTACAAACTGACACTGGCGACGTCCGAGAATATTGTCGCGGGCGAGAGCAGACGGCTGGTTTCATTGCAGGACATTCAGAGCGAGTTGAATATCACGCAGGCCGAAGCATGGCAGGACCTTGTTCGTGTCCTTACGCACGAAATCATGAATTCGATCACACCGGTGACGTCTCTTGCCGCTACGGCGAGCGATGTCGTCGATGATGTGGTGAAAAAGGCGGGTCCGGACTCCGAACTACGCGAGGACCTTATTGACCTGCGCGATGCCGTGCACACGGTCGCGAGACGCTCCGACAGCCTGATGCAGTTCGTGCACAGCTATCGGCAGATTACGCGACTCGCCCCACCCGACAAGAAACGTGTTCACGTCGGCGACCTGTTGGGATCCGTATCCCGGCTTGCCGAAGCAGAGTGGCCGAAGTGCGAATCGTTTCTGAATGTGAGCGTTGAACCCGCCGAGCTTGATGTGTATGCCGACCGGGACCTGCTCGAGCCCGTGGTCATGAACCTCGTGCGCAACGCGTTACAGGCAACACAGGATATGGATGACGCGCATGTCGACCTTCGCGGTCGGCTTGGCCGTCGCGGCAATATCGTGATTGAGGTTGCCGACAACGGGCCCGGTATTCCCGATGAGAACCTGCGAAAGATATTTGTGCCGTTTTTTACGACCAAGAAAGATGGTTCAGGTGTCGGCCTGGCGCTGGCGCGCCAAGTCATGACCGCGCACGGTGGATTCGTGCGCGTCGCCCATAATGACGGCGGCGGAGCGATCTTTACGCTGACGTTCTGAGCAGCGTTTCGCCGGCAGCGGTCGTTGCGTCCGGCATGACAGCGTTATCAAGCGTGGTAAGGCCGGAAAAACTCGAATCATTTCGAATGGCGTCAATTCGGCGTTGCACCTAAGGAACCAACCAATGTGATTTTCTTGCCATCCTGCACGACTTCCAAAAATCCGCATTTGTGGCATATGGTCCCGTCGCGAGTGCAGCCGTCTTCATCTCTGATGACAGCCACGTCGTTCACGATGTCGTTGTCGCCAAACCGAAGCACGAGGCTGTGTTGCTTGGTATCGCCATCAATCGTGCCGCCGGCCAAGCTGAGTAGGTCGCCATCACCATTACCAGTTGGCGCGATCATGGCCCAGACCCAGTCAGTCGTTCTGCGGTGAGCGCAATAAGCCCACCACCGGCCATCAGAAAATTTGTAAAAAGGCGTGCCCAGGGTTTCCTCGACCTCGACCCTGGTCGTAGCGCCCGGTTCGATAAAGCCGACAACCTCCGATCGAAACGGATTTTTCTCTGCTAGCCGTTTTGGAAAGACGCATCCGCTTGCCGCCAGAACAATCGTCGCAGCAATAAGCACATTCAAACGAGCGTCCATTACGACTTCTGTGCATCCATGAAGTCAAAAACCTCATCGCACGTCGGTGCATTCAATACGCCGGGAGACCTGGTGCAGGTGATAGCTGCGACCGCCGCCGCGAAATCAATCGTCTTGTCCTCGTCCCACTGCTTCAAAAAACCATACACGATTCCTGCTCGGAACGAGTCGCCGCCACCCGTAGTATCTACAGGATCGACTGAGTAAGGCTGAAAAAACCTGACGGCCTCGTCGTGCCTTGCGTACCAGAGCGGCGCATCACCAAAAGTAAATATAACCAGGCCATTGGTAGCGGACTGATATTCCCGAAACAGTTCTTCAGGCTCGCGGTCCGCATAATTGTCTCTGATATAGGATTCTGAGATAACTACCGCCGATGTATGCCTGAGCAGTGGATCGTTGTGCTGACAATCCACTGTTACCACAGGAATGTCAGCACTGAAGGCAGTTTCTGCAACCAGAGATGCAGGTTGCGCAAAAAACGGATCGAGGCAGATAACTTTTGCCTGAGTAATATCGCTTTCCTGCGGCGTGTTCCAATGAGTGTCTTCCAGAAGCTGGCAATAGGTGCCAAATATCGTACGCGTGCCTTGTGCGGCGAATACCATTTCCTGCACCCCCTTGTATCCTTTTTTCAGGGGCAAGCGCGATGTATCGATTCCGTGGTCTGACAATAACGCCTTCGTGCGTCTGCCGGTCTCGTCAGCACCGAGCCAATTCCCGTCCAGCTTGACCTGTGCGCCGAGGCGCGAGAGAACGATCGAAGAATTTGCGGCCTCGCCGCCGGTCATATGCCGGACACCATCAATTTCCGCGTAGGACTCGGGCGCTGGAAACGCTCCGCGGATGCTGTACAACGTGCTGGATGACACCATCCCGTAGGAATACACATCATGAGGTTTCATCATTACGCACGCATTCCCAACGCTGGGGCAATTTCGAGACGCTCAGGATACACCGAGTCACTTGCCCGACCCGCAGGTTAGTAGGCCACTGAGAAGCGCTTTTGAACATGCTCGGCCTTCTCTGCCTCGTCGATGAGCGCGACCGCAAAATCGGCCCTCGATATTCTGCTCTTGCCGCGATCGTCTTCCATCAGGTTGTCACCGCCGATCCGAAACTCGCCGCTGCGCTCGCCATTCGTGAAATTCTTGGCCGGCGTCGCGTAGCTCCAATCAACATCATTGACCGTACGCAGGAACTCGAGCGTCAGGATTTGCCCCTGAATCTCCATCTCCAGGCTCTTGGGCAAAAACACACGCGGGATTTTGTCGGCATACAGAACGCCCGGCTCGACGACCAGAGATCCCGAACCTCCGACATGTATAAGTCGCGCGGCGCCATCACCAATGTTGCGAAGCCGGCCAACAATATTCCTGGTCGCGATGTACTGCAGCGCGTTCTCTGGCTTCTTGTCTTTGCCGATGATGCCGCGAACAGAAACGATAATGACGTCCTTGTCCTCGACCAGGAGCTCGATGCTTTGCAGATCCAGCAAATCGCCGGCGACGACGGACAGGTTTTCGTGCTGAATTTCGATACCCGACGGATCACGGGATACTGCAGTGACATTGTGCCCGCGCTGCAACGCCTCTTCGACAACGTGCGAGCCAACCTTTCCCGTCGCACCGTAAACCAGGATGTCGAGGTGCTCAGTGGTTTGACTGCTCGCGCCCGCACTGAATAGCAGGACGAGAAGCGCGACGACATTGGGCCTGGTCATCACGGCGCTACAGTCGATTTTGCGCCGTCAATTTCCACAATGAGCTCACGACGGCAAATATCTGCGTTAAGAAACACGACATTCCTGCTTGCCGAACCGAGCACCTTCTGTAGCCTGGCGGCAACAACGTCAATATCACGGCGATCTCTAAGATAGACGCGAAGGATGATCTCGTCATCCAGGCTCAGGCGCACGCCCGGACTGGCGATTGCCGATATCGCGTCGCAGAGCCCCTGAAGGTTATTTAGCGTTTCCTCGGTCTGCAGTCCGACATCACCTGCGTGTAAGGATTCATGTCCGACGATTGCTGCTGTTCCCGAGATCAGGAACAAACGTTGGTCGGCAACACTGACACAGCCGGCACGACTGAATTTTGGGCTTTTCGGTCCGTAAACAGGTGGATACCTGAAAGCGCTTACCTGGCGCGGGTTTTCCACATTCTGAAAGTGATGCTTTGATAGCAGTGCAATTACCGTGAAAGCACTCTCACGTACGCTGCCGATGGCAGTTCCTGCTGGAACCATCTCGTCCAGTATGCCGAGCTCATCGAATACCTGCGCTCTGCCGATCGAAAACTGCCGGTACTTCTCGTCATCGCCGTCGCCCGCATTAATCTCGCCAAAGTAATTCCAGATTCGCACAAGCTGCTGGTGCCCGGTGGTTTTTGTTGCCCGCATCAACTCCTTGTATACCTCATAGGTAGAGATACGAAACATATCCGCCGCTGTATCAGGAACCTGGATGGTAACGATTGCATAATCGTCGCATTCGGCGATTGTTGTATTACCGTCCGTGGTAAGACTGACATTGCCTTGATACCACCAGCCTTCGTAGACGTCCGGCCGATCAATCGGGTCAATTCCGATATCCACGACGGCAGGATGCCCTGCACGCGCAGCATCGCTGCCAAAATAAAAGCCCAACAAGAGCTGGTGTTGCGGAGATGGCGCGGACAATTCCTCACCCTGGGTAATGCATAGCTGTGTCCCAGCCACCGCCAACGTCGGGATCTGATCAGCGCGAGTTACCTGGCTAGTCACTTGCGACCTTCCTCGGGCGGTGGTTCTCTTGCCGAGGCCTCGGCCGCGAGCTCGTGACGTCGTTTAGAACACCAAGGCGGAACAACAACGACACAAAAGCGAATACGATCTTGAAAACAAACAGTCGACGGCGCACAGCTCGATTGGAAAACACGTCGCCGGCCAGCATTGATACCACACCCTCGATCAACCGGAACGGGTTGCGCGGATTACTGAACAGGTAAGCCATGGCAGGCATTCTGAATCGGTAGATGAACCAGGCAAAGGTATCCAGTCCTCGCTGCGTTTCGCTTTGGTAATTTCGACATGCTTTTTGATACATTTTGCCGCCGCCGTCGAGCCATGCTTGTGCGACGTTAATACCACGTGCGGCACTGCTCATCGCAAGATGGACGCCACTCGAAAATACCGGGTCGACGAATGCATGCGCGTCCCCAATCATCAGGAATCCGGGCCCCATCATGCGGTCGGACAAATAGGAATAGTTTCCGGTCGCCTGTGCCGGCGTTGCGGCCTCGGCGCCTCTCATTCGGGAACGAATACCGACCATTTGATTGATGGTACTCAACAGAAACTCGTCCAGCGGTTCGCGACGAGACTTGATGTAATCAGGGTCACACACAGCGCCTATGCTTGTTATTTCTTCACGCAAAGGAATCATCCAGACCCAACCATGCTGGAACCAGTAGATACTGATGTCACCCTCGCTCTCGCCGGCGCGGCGCTTAACACCACGAAAATGCGCGAACACGGCAGCGCTGGCGTGCTTTGGGTTGCGCTGCTTCCAGCCATTGCTGCTCGACAGAAACGTATCCCTGCCGGACGCATCCACCAGGAATCTCGGCTCCCAGGTTGTTTCCACGCCATGTTTGTCGACGGCCTTAACGCGGTGCCTGCCGCTCTCGAGCTGCTCCACTTGCGTGACCGTTGTCGCCTGCCGGGCGTCCACGCCCATGGCCAGGCACTTCTCGAACAACATTTGATCGAATTCTGAGCGCCGTACCTGGAACGCGTGATCCGGGCTGTCGCCCAAAGCACGTTTGAAATGGTAGCTGTGGTGGTAGGCACCCGCCCTTATGGTCGTAAAATCGGCACCCAGCTTGCGCACGCCGATTTTCTCGAGTTCAGAACCCAGGCCCAGTCGCTCGATGATTGGCAACGTCATGGGCAGCAGCGACTCGCCGATGTGGAATCGGGGATGCTCGTCCTTTTCCAGCAAGGTCACCTGCCAGCCGCGTTGTGCTGCCAAATTGCCGAAAGTGCTGCCCGCCGGGCCCCCTCCGATGACAAGAATATCTGTACTTTTGTGATCCACGACCAAGCATACACCGTCATGATATTGATAATTCTGCTTAACAAACTATCATGCGGAATCGATGGGCTCAAAGCCCTACTTTCCATGGAAATCACATGCGGCCACAATCCGAATTTGAACAGGATATTGCGCAACTTATTGTTGAGTCCCTTAATCTGGAGGACATCAGCGCTGCTGATATTGATCCGGACGAGGCATTGTTTGGCGAAGGTCTTGGCCTCGATTCAATCGATGCGCTGGAACTCGCACTGGCGATTACACAGAAGTATGCCGTGCAGCTAAAGGCAGATGACGCAAACGTACAGGAAGTTTTTGGCTCGTTGAGCAGCCTGAGCGCGTACGTGGCCGAGAACGCGCCGTAGCCTAGCGCCACCGCAAGAACTTGAAAAACTCATACCCGCTCACAACGCGCAAGCTGGGCGAAATTATCGCTCATGCTGGCGGCGCCGAGATTAGCGTCGCGCGGTTTCTGGGCCAGGCGACAACCATTGCGGACGAACTGCCGCGGCATACCTACGTCGTCAATCTTGCCACCAGTCGCTATGAATTCCTGCTTGGTCTCTGTGCAGCGATCATCGCCGGCCAATGTACCCTGCTGCCACCAAACCGACAACAGCAGACGCTGCAGCAGCTGCGTGAGAACTATGCGGACTGCTATTTGTTTGGCGAAACCGATGTCGAGGGTATCGCTGGCTTTTACGCCGATCCAAAGCACTATGCTTCGGCCGCCGAGGCGGTAGATGTTCCCGTCATACCTCGCCATCAACTCTGCGGCATAGCGTTCACCTCGGGCAGCACCGGCGCCTCTACACCTCATCCGAAATACTGGGATACGATCCACGTCGGCGCACAAGGCAATGCAAGGCTGCTCGGGCTAAACGATGCCAAACCGGCGAATATGCTGGCAACGGTTCCACCCCAGCATATGTGGGGACTGGAGATGTCCATTCTGCTGCCGCTATTCGCAAATATTGCCATCAGTCACGAAACACCACTGTTTCCGCAGGACATCCGGGATGCCCTCGCAGCCCTGCCCGAACCGCGAATCCTGGTCTCCTCACCCATTCATCTGGATGCATTTCTGCGTGCCAATATCGAGCCCATCCGTATTAGTCGTGTGTTGAGTGCAACGGCACCGCTGTCGGCAGAGCTTGCGCGTCAAATTGAAACGCGCTTCGGCGCGGCTGTTACCGAAGTTTTTGGCTGCAGCGAGGCCGGCTCGCTGGCCGCGCGGTCCACCGCCAGCGAAACCTTGTGGCGAATCTCAGATGTGTTCGATCTTCAGGTGCGCGACGACAGGATCAACGTGCTCGCCTCACACCTGCCCGAGCGTGTTGTTCTGCATGACCGCATAGAAATGGTTGGCGAGCGGCAGTTTCGCTGGCTCGGCCGCGACCAGGACATGATCAATATCGCCGGCAAACGCGGCTCTCTCGCCCACCTTAATCACAAGTTGACGCAGATACCTGGCGTAGTTGATGGCGTCATTTTCCTGCCGCGCGAAGATAGCAAGCGTCTTGCTGGCCTGGTCGTGGCACCTGGTATCGAACCGTCTGCTATTCTCAAGAAACTGAAAGAGGCGGTGGAACCTGCATTTCTTCCCCGTCCTTTTTATTCGGTGCCAATGCTGCCCAGGCAGGAAACCGGCAAGCTGGCACGAAAAATGGTTCTCGAATTATTTGCGAGTCTAGGGAGCAAGGCGAACGACGATGCAGAGCCTGCCGACAACGAGAGCTAGCGTTGCAAACGGCGACTGGTGGTGGCGGGCAGTCCCGGTCTCCGTCATGTTCGTCGCACTGCTCTTTTCGATACAGCCCGCGCAGGCGCTCGATTTGAGAGCCGTAATGGAGAATACGGCCGTTGCACCGCCGGCGCAGGTCGGTTTTCAGGAAGAGCGCCACAATCCCATCTTTGATGAGCCTATGTTGCTCACCGGTCGCCTTGAGTACCTGGCTAGCGGAACCCTGAGGAAGATCATCGAGACGCCTTTCGAAGAGGATATTCTTATAGAGGCGGGCCATGTTGTCGTTGCCAGAGACGGTGAAACCCGCAAACTCGCGCTCAATCGAAGCCGTGCCCTGAAAACCATTCTTGGCGCGATCGAGGCCATCCTGTCAGGCAACAGTGACGAACTCGAAGCAGTGTTCCACTGCGAATTATCCGGGACGGACGATGCGTGGGCACTGCAAATGACCCCCATATCCCGATCCGTGGCCAGGCGCATCACAAGACTTGAGGTCCGCGGTGACGATCAGTCGGTTACCAGTATTCGTATCAACCTGCAGGACGACGAGTGGCATTTGATGAGCATTACACGGAACAGCCTGGAGCCGTGAAAATCTCGATTTCGTCCACATGGCGACGATCGCTACTCTGGCTCACGGCTGTGTCGATCGCCATCATTGTGTTGCTTACCCGCCTGGAGCTGAGCTTCGATCTGAGCGCATTCTTCCCGAAGCAGACCACACTCGCACACGATGTGCTGATCGAGCAGCTCCGAAATGGCCCTGGGTCGCGCTTGCTCATAATCGGCATTTCCGGGCCCTCTAGCGACGAGTCGATCGAGACGGCGTCCCGATTACAACAGGCACTGTCCGCAAATCCGGGGTTCGTGTCCGTTCTTAACGGAGAATTCTCCGAAGATACGGCGGATGTTCCGCAGCCAATTAAAGATTACTACCTGTTGATGCGTGACATCGACTTCGGCGAGGCCTCGCTCGCGAGCGCACTGCAATCCCGCTTGCGCGACCTCGCATTCGGTGGCGGACGCTCTCTCCGGCAACTCATTGCACGCGACCCGTTCCTGGTCACCCTGGATACACTCGAGTCCCTGGTTCCTGGGGACATGAGCGGTGAACCCTGGGTCGCGAGTGACGGCAGCGCGGTACTTGTGGCGGAGACACAGGCTGCCGCCATCGACATAGCAGCTCAATTCGAAGCCACCACTACCGTTCGGCAGGCATTTGCGGCATTGCCCGAAGCTTCTTCACAAACTCTGGACATCACCGGTGTCGGCGCATTCAGTGTGGAACTGCAGGAGACGATTCGCGCCGAAGCGACTGCCAGGAGTATCTTCGCCAGCGTCGCCTTGCTACTGGTGCTTCTCGTCGTATTTCGCAGCCCACGGCTGCTGTTTCTGTCTGCCCTGCCGCTGGCGACAGGATTCCTGGCCGGGCTCACTCTTGTGACGCTGGTTTTCGATACGGTGCACGGCATTACGCTTGCTTTCGGCTTCACCTTACTCGGCGTCGCCGTCGACTACCCGCTGCACCTGTTTAGCCATGCCCATCGCGACTCCGGCCGCGCCGCCATTCGTCGGATCTGGCCAACGATGCGGCTTGGCGTGCTCAGCACGGCCATTGCCTATCTCGCGCTGGCTTTCTCGAACTCGGAGGGCCTCGCGCAATTAGGGCTGTTCACGGTCGCGGGAGTCATTGTCGCCAGCCTGGCAACCCGAACCTGGCTGCCGTTTCTGCTGACCGATCAGGCGCACGCCTCGCCAAAGGATTCACAGCCGGCAAGCGAACCGAAACTCCATTACCTGGTGGCGTCAGTCCTGTTACTGGCTGGTCTTACCGGCATTTATCGATCGCTGGACGCAGGACTGTGGGATGACAATCTTTCCAGTCTCAGTCCTGTCGCCAGTGAGCGATTGGCGACCGATCGCGTCTTGCGGTCCGCCACCGCGACGCCGAACCTGCGTTACCAACTCGTGCTTTACAACAATTCGCTGGAGGCATTGCTGCGCGACAGTGAGGCGGTCGACGTTCTGCTGGCCCAGGCCGTCGATGAGGGCCTGCTCGAGGGCTGGCAGTCCGTGAGCCAGGTATTGCCAAGCCAGCAAGCGCAGCAGCGGCGGCAGAATGCGATTCCGGATGCGGCAACCCTGACCGCGGGACTGGCCACTGCCATCGAGGGCACGCCATTCCGTGCCGATGCATTCAACGCGTTTCTGGCAACTGCCGCTGCGAGTCAATCATTACCACTGCTCACTCCTGCGGACATCGAAGCAACACCATTGCGCTCGTGGCTGGACGCTCATCTCCTGCGGGTGGGCGATCAGTGGATAGCGCTGGTGAGCCTTGTAGAACCGCAACCACAGCAACTGGCAGAACGGGTCACACAGTGGGGAATCGCGGCCAGTCTCGTCGACCTGCAGGCAAGTTCGGTCGGCCTGATGCGGGACTATCGAAATACTGCACTGCGCACCATTCTCGTTGCAGCACTCCTCATCATCGCCTTGCTCTGGTACGCCCGCGGACAGTTTCGCCACACGTTGTGGGTCGGTTTGACCGTAACCTCGGCCCTGGCTGTCACCATCACGGTCATCAGCAGCATCCACGGTAGCCTGACCGTCATCCACCTGGTCGCCCTGCTGCTGGTCCTTGGGCTCGGACTCGACTATGCGTTGTTTCTAAGCCGTGTAGAGTCGCCCATCGAGC
>Ga0316201_10003291_pt1 | contig 11887 bp, 10 predicted proteins | sample CS6wburrow_MG_FD_204516 | JGI IMG/M metagenome (GOLD analysis project Ga0316201, IMG submission 204516) | Coastal sediment microbial communities from Delaware Bay, Delaware, United States - CS-6 worm burrow | ecosystem: Environmental > Aquatic > Marine > Coastal > Sediment | place: USA... | reverse complement strand
ATAAGTCATTGATGACTAAGAATTCATTGAAGTCTAATCGTGCAAAATTGGTTATAAATGGAAGCAGATCAACAGACCTGCTTATAAGTTGAATAATTACAATATCACCTGAGATCTTTGTCAAAACTATTTTGAGCTGTTTTTGGGAATCCCGATCGAGGTTATCAAAAGGGTTGTCCAGGATAAGGAAATCGGGTTTGGTTTTTAAAAGATAATTTAGAAGGGCTTTTTTACGCTCCCCGCTGCTCATAGTTTGAAGGCTTTGGGAAGTTGTAGGTGTAAGGAGCTTTTGATCATGCCTTACTTCTTCTTCGATAAAATTGTCTAAGGCCAGTTTAGAGAATAATGAACCTTTTAGTCCTTTTAAGGCTTCTAAATCCGGTGGTCTTTTATCCTCCGTAAGCAATTGCTTAATTAAGCCTTGTTTGTTGGATTGATTAGTTATAAATACAGCCCAGTGTTGTATTTGGGTCATAATTTCCTGGATACGGGTTTTAAACAAATATAGCAGATAGGGATATAATGTTTAAGGGCTTCCTATATTAATTATTAAATTCTCTAAAGTAGTATTACTTTATATTTTATATATTTAAGTCCCCCTAAAATCTTATTGTATACTATGAGTAAAAAGGCAATAAAGCTACTACAGGCATGTACCATATGTCTGGGCTTAGTAACAGGGCTGGTTTTCTTCCTGGATTTTATCTTTAACTAAAATAAAGTAATATGAAAAAGAACATGGGGTCTATAGATCGTACTATACGATTTATTGTTGCGGCAATTTTCTTTGTGCTCTATTTTACGGGTACGGTTACAGGGACCTGGGGTATAGTTTTGTTGGTGGTAGCCGGAATATTTATCCTTACCAGTCTGGTTAGTTTTTGTCCGCTTTATGTTCCTTTCGGATTGAGTTCCTGTTCAAATAAGTAGTAGTGGTTTTTGAGCCTTTCCAAGAATTAAATTTCAGGATTGGTTTTGTTGTGATGGCATAGCATATCATTTTCTCTCTTTAAACCCAGGAGAAGTGCAAGCTAACTACCAACAAGGTTAAAAATAAACTCTGAACATGGCATTAGGAGTTATCCCTAAAGAATTCTGGATAATAGCTTCAACTTCACCTAAAGTAGTTATCCGATAAAAGAGGTTAATGTCGTTCTTTTTATCAAACAAATTCCAGACAGACAACCCTAGATTGGCCCTGGTTTTTTGCCCTAGTTTAAAATTATAAATGGCAGAGAGATCCACGCGCATATAGTCTTCCAATCTTTGTTGATTTGTTTGATCATAATTAATGCTATCATCAATAATTGGTGTAGCAGGATTGGGTTGCGTATATGGTTTTCCTGACCGCCAATTTAAGCCTGCTGCAAAGCGAAAATGCTTCAGGGTATAGGTTGTACCTAATGACAAAGCATGAGGGATATCAAAATTACTAGGAAAATTGGTCTCGGATAATTCAGGAAAGGAATATTCATTTTCCAGATAGGAATAACTTAACCAAACATTTGCAGCGTTAAATTGCTTACGCAAGAGAACATCCACACCTAAAGCAGTATAGCTTCCAGTGCTTTTTATAAATTCGAACTGGTTCTGAAAACCCTGGCTTTGTGATGTAATACCGTCAACTGCCTTAAAGTATCCCACTGTATTAATTAACCATCCATTTTGATTATAACTTAATCCAATAGAACCCTGTTTGCTTTTAATAACGGGGATATCACTATTATCAGATAACTGCCAGCGGCGCTTTTCTATTCCTAAAAAATCATTTTGAAAATTGATAATTTGAGAAGTGTTTTGGTGCTTTAACTCTCCTAATAGCTCAAGGTTAAACCAGTTTAAAAAGCGATGATTGAAACTAAGACGGGGTTCCCACAATTGCATATTAAATTTATCAAGGTAGTTAAATCGGAGCCCTAAATTAAATGTAGTTTTCCTGTTTGCCGAAATAAAATCGAGTTCGGTGAATATACCATGGGTACGTAGTACATTTGCGATAAGCCTTCTAAAAACAGGATCGTCCACATCATCCAAATTGGTTACTTTGGTTTCTACAAAGTGATATCCGTTCACCCAATGCAAGCGTTCACGCACTTGATAAGTGCCACTAATTCTTGCTCCTGTTTCCGAGACCTTATTTTCCTGAAGAAATCTCTGATCGTTTAAAATATTCGCATTTATTGCCTTGAGTTTATAATCTGATTCATAGATGTTCAACAGGGTACTAAAAGAATTACTCCAGTTCCTTTTATAACGCAACCCCCCGGCAATACTATTTTGACTTAGACTACTTTCTCTGGTCTCAACCTCACTGTTAAATATTTCATTTTCATTAAATACCAACTGGTTGTTGGCATTTATAAAGTTTAATTGAATTTCATCGTTTCCTGAGGGCTTAAATAACCAACGCATTGAGGTGTCATAAAAATCTGAGCTAATATCCGAATTGTTGGTATTGTCCTCTACCTCGGTATCTTGTGATATCCTTTCGAAATACTGAGTATAGGTAGGGGTTTCAAAAAAATCGCTGATAGATTTCCTGGCCGCTAGCTGTATTGACGAGTTGTTACCCAAAGGGATATCAGCAAATCCATTTGCATCAGTAAAATTGATTCCAATATTTGCTTTAAATGTTGGATTAAGGCTTTGCTCCGTCTTCATGGCAATCGTACCAGAAACACCGTCGGTATATGAGCTGGGGGTACCATTTTTTTGAAGCTTAACCTTTTGTGTTATCTGTGGATTATACATGGAGATTAATCCGAAAAAATGACCTGATTGATACATCTTAATATCGTCCCATAATATGAGATTTTGATCATTGGTTCCTCCACGAATATTAATGTTGGAAACAGTTTCATTTATACTTAGAATTCCGGGAAATGCCTGAATGGATTGAAGAACATCACTTTCTATAAGTCCGGGTAATATGCTAAACTGATTGAAATCTATTTCAAAAGAACCATTGTCCAGCTTATCAATTCCTCTGATCAAATAATCGTAAAGTATGATTTCTGATAGCTGTTGTCGATTGGGAATCAGGTAGATAACCCCACAGTCTTCTTTTTTAAAAAAAGCATAGCTTCTGTCTAGTGTTTTGTAGCCTAGATGGCGTATATAAAGTGTTTCATTTTCATTGTTAATATCAATTTTAAAAAACCCTGTTTCATTCGTAAGAGTAGATGCTTTCCCCGCCTGTACAGTGCAAAAGGCAATTGGTTCTCCCGTATCCTTGTCCCTGACATAACCACAAAGTTCAATAATGGATTTTTTTATTGAGATAAACTTATTAGGCAAAGTAGAAAATTGTAAACCAGTTTGTTGTTGTAGATATTTAATGGTTTCTTCAAACGTCAGCTCTTTATTAGGTTCTGGAATCCTGATATTTTCAATAGTTTCGGAGGCATAATTAAATTGATAATCGTAGCGCTCTTGTAAATCTGTCAAAATGTTGATCAATAATTTTGTTTCAGCAATTTCCTGTGCCGAAATTCTGAAGGCAGAAAGTGCCACTAAAAGAGTTATAATCAGGAGGTACTTATTTTTCACTAGGATATAGGATAACATTGTTGGTTCCATCCATCCTGTATTTTAGACTTAGGGGTTGAGTAACAGATTTCAGTGCATTATCCATATTATTATGAATGAAACCACCTGTAAATAAAATTTCAGGTGATACTTCATCAAGTACAATTTTAATACTGTATTGTCTTTCCAATTCCGCGATAACTTGGCTAAATGGCATCCTGTGAAAACTGCTAATGTTTTTTAGCCAAGTTGGATATTCACTGGTATTTTGACCTTGGATTATTTTTCCTTCTGAAAACCGAATATTACCGCCGGCCCTCAATTCTTCAGTAAAAGTTTTGGTTCTAACATTTACGATGCCTTCGTAACATGTCACCTCAAAAAATGCATCTCTTTGCTTAACATTAAATTGGGTACCTACTACAGTTACAATTCCTTCGGTAGTGATCACATCAAATGTGGAGCCTTTCGCAACGGTAAAAAATGCCTCTCCCACCAGACTTACTTCCCTTTTTTGTTCCCATTTGCGCTTGCTGTATTTAATCTCAGATTGGGCGTTAATCATCACTTTAGAAGCATCCGGTAATTCAATTTCAATTTTTTCACCGGACAAAGTTTGCACTTTGATTGTATTATTGAAAATAAATATACTGTAGATGGCAATTCCAAGAACCAAAACGCTTGCAATTCGCAATATCGGTTTTATCCAGGATAATTTTCGAACTGGTTTTTGATCTGTTTTAAGTCGTTTTTGAAACGTCTCAAAATTAGACATCGAGGAAAATTCAGAAGCCTTAAACTGCCCGGCATTATCAAGTATAGCAATGAGTTGTGGATAATCTTCCATTGCTTCAAAAGCCTTTAGTTCCTCCTCAGTAAGCTGGTTTGACAACCATTTTTCTATCAAGTATTCTTTATCCATAAAACACGCTTCTTATATATATAACAACTAAGTTTCCTTTTTTCCTGAATTTAAATCTTAAATCCCTCCAGCTCATTTTTTAAAATACTAAATGCCGTATAAATCCTGTATTCCACAACTTTGCGTGTAACACCCAGCATTTCAGCAATTTCTTCATGCTTTTTACCTTCAACTTTATTTAGCATAAAAGCAACCCTCTGTTCTCCAGAAAGCATGGAAAGTGCCTGCTGATATTTTTTGAAATACTGCTCTTTTTCCATTAGAAATTCCGGAGTTTCATTGGTATAGTCCCTTGGCTTTAACTTTTGGTGGCGTAACACCACTTTCTGATGTTTTATTTCATTCAACATCATATTGTTTGCTACTTTGTACAAAAAGGCCTTTGCCATACTCAACTTAACCTTCTTGCAATTTTCCCATAACTTAACAAAGGCATCCTGCGCTTTATCATTTGGATTTAATTCTTCTCCGTATTTGTAGTATAAGAAATTATGAAGATCCTTCGAATATTTATTATAGATACCCGAGAAAATTTCCTTTTCACAAATATCTTTATGTAGTTCTTTAGCCAAGCTAGTCAAATTTTTTATTCGAATGTAAAAATAATTTTTTATAAAAATTTTCAGGAGTTTTCAGAAGTTGGTTGTTTTACTATTAAACACTATTAACCTTAAAATTTAATTTACTATGAAAAAGACCCCGAAATTATTATCTGTATTACTAATCCTCCTATCAATTCTAATTGTATCCTGCAGGCAGGAGGAAAATGAATTTGTTGAGGCCTCTCCAGAAGAAACTCTCAAAGCTAATTCAAACGTAGCCAATTTGTTACTGCGTACATCCATGAACGATGGATCTGATGACAATATTATTGATAACGCCAGTTGTTTCTCCATTGAGTTACCTGTAACAGTTAATGTGGATGGTTTGGAGATTATTGTAGATTCTGAAGAAGATTTTGATACTATTGAGGATATTTTTGACGAATTTGATGATGATGATGATGACCTGGAAATATTCTTCCCGATCACCATTGTTTTAGCTGATTTTACAGAGGTTACAATAAACAGTTTGGATGAATTTGAAAATTTTTCGGACGACTGTGATGGTGAAAATATAGAAGATGATGACATAGAATGTGCAGATATCAAATATCCTGTTTCGACCTCTATTTTTGATATTAATAACGAATTGATTGGCACCTTGAATATTAATAATGATCAAGAGCTTTATAATTTTATTGATGACCTTGAAGATACCGATATCGTTAATATAGGTTTCCCTATTGTGGTAATACTTTCAGATGGAACTGAAGTTGAAGCATTTAATCTTGATCAATTGGAAGATATCTTAGACGATGCCAAAGATGATTGTGATGAAGATGACGACAATGATTTTGATGATGATGATTGTGAAAATTGTAGTACAGATCAGCTAGCTGATGTTTTAACAGGATGTGACAATTGGATGGTGGATAAACTGGAACGTAATGATAATGACCTGGAAGACCTTTATGTTGGATATCAGTTTAATTTCATGGCCGATGGAACTCTTTCAGCAACATCAATTAGCGATACATTCCCCGGAACATGGGAAAGTTCAGGTAGCGGACAAGGTATTTCCGTAACTATAAATATACCCAATCTACCGGATTTCAACGATACATGGAATTTACATGAAATTGAGCAACAAAGTACTGAGAATCAGGTGGATTTGCGCATGGGTGATGATCGGTTACGATTTGAAAGTGATTGCACTAATAATGGTGATGGGAATGGCGATGACAATATGGGCATGCTTGGAACCATTTTACAAGATGGACTTTGGACCGTGGCATCTTATTTAGATGATGGCATTGATGAGACCAATGATTATGACGGATATGAGCTGAACTTTAATAATGACGGTACTGTAACAGCAGATAATGGTACTCCTATAAATGGAGACTGGTCTTTACAAAATTCTGAAAGCTCACTTATATTAAATTTTGGAACATCTATGCCCTTTGATGAATTTAATGGTGACTGGGATGTAATTGCTTCCTCTGATACAAGTGTGGAATTACGTGACGTTAGCGGTGGCGGTGGTGGAACTGATACTTTAATTCTGGAAAAATTATAACCTTAAAAATAAAATTATGAAAAGCAACAATTTAGGATATGCTTTGATGGCATTTGCACTCCTTTTTATTTCCTGTTCATCTGATGATTCTGATGATGTTAATGCAGCCAATATTATGGCGGATATTCAGGAAATTACAGATTTGGTTTCAACAGGAACATGGACTATTACCAGTTTTATTGACTCGGGGAGTGATGAAACCACAAACTTTAGTGGATATAGATTTTCTTTTATTTCTGATGGTAATCTGATAGCAGATAATGGCTCAAATACTGTAAATGGAACATGGTCGGTTACCAATGACAGCGGCAGTGATGACAGCAGTAGTGATGACAGCAGTAGTGATGATAGCAGTGATGATATTGATTTTAACATCTTTTTTGCCTCACCTTCCAATTTTAATGAGTTATCTGAAGATTGGGATATAGTTATGCGAACAGATTCCAAAATTGAGCTTATTGACATAAGTGGAGGTGATGGAAGTATTGACTATTTAACTTTTGAGAAGAATTAGACCTGCTTATTGAGAAAACCATTATTAGGATTTGACCCCACCTTACTTAATAGGTTTTGATGAACTGCCCCAATATATATTGGGGCAGTTTTATATTTATCTTTGGTTTAAAAAGATAGCGTTTTCACGTTTTTTAAGTAAACTAATATGGATCTAGGCAAATCTCTTTCGTATTTGAACCCTGAACTGGTAAAAAAGATACAAGCTGAAGCTGATTTAAGACAATTACCCCGGCAAACTGAAATCTTGCGAGAAGGCCAATTTATCAAAGTCATACCTATTGTCCTTAAAGGTTTAATCAAGGTGTTCACGCGCTACGAGGATAGGGAGCTCTTGCTATATTATATCCAGCCAGATGAAAGTTGTATTATGTCGTTTTCCGCCGGCATAAAAAATGAACCCAGTACAGTATACGCTATTACAGAGGAAGAAACATTGGCGTTATTATTACCGGTTGATAAGGTGGCCAAGTGGATGATTCAATACCCGGGCATCAACACCTTGTTTTTTCAGCAATACAAACAGCGTTATAGCGAATTATTAGACACCATTCACCATGTGTTATTTAATAAAATGGACGAAAGATTGTACAAGCATCTCAAAACTAAAACTGTAGTACGCAGGCAAAATCCTTTAAAAATATCGCACCAGCAAGTTGCAGATGAATTAGGTACAGTAAGGGAAGTAATCAGTCGTGTAATTAAGAAATTGGAAAAAGAAGGCCGTATTATGCAAGACAGCAATGGTATTAAAATTATCTAACAGTGACTTAAGTCACTGTATGACAGATTTCTTATGTATATTTTTGTTCTAAGATTCATAAGCAGAAAACTTGTGTAATTTTTATCGGCACGCCTAATCGGCTTTATTTTAGCAAGTTTAGTATTGCCTTTTAAACAATTGTCTAATTCAAATATTAAAATCATGAAAAAGAACATGGGCTCATCAGATCGTATTATACGATTTATTGTTGCAGCAATTTTTATTGCACTCTATTTTACAGGTACGGTAACGGGGATCTTGGGGATAGTTTTATTGGTATTAGCTGGTGTATTTGTACTTACCAGTTTTGTCAGTTTTTGCCCCCTTTATGCACCCTTTGGTTTTAGCACATGCTCTGTGAAAAGTAAAGACGCATAGAGTATGCCTGCGTAATCTTGGGATAATATACTTTAAATAAGTAAAAACCCTGCTTAGTCAGCAAATGTGGTTGTTTATCACTTGGGGTTTAGTAGAACCCTGAAAATATGAACCGGAATGCCCTTATATGTAGTTGTTTTATCTAAGTGCATCCCATTGTTAAGAGCTACTTTTTGTGACCCAACGTTATCTATGTGTATGATTGAAATTATGGATTCAGAAAACTTATGTTCAAAAGCGTAAGCCTTACACTTTTTGGCCGCTTCAGTGGCGTACCCTTTTCTCCAGTATTCAGGTAAGATAGAATAGCCTATCTCCAGCTCCTGAATTTCATCAACCGTTTGGATCAAAAGGCCGCACATGCCTATAAGTTTCCCACTATCTTTGCTAATTAAGGCATTAAGACCCCCAAGATTATTTTCATATCTGGTAAATACTTTTGTAAACCAATTTTGGCAAGCTACTTCCGGCTCAAAAATCTCACCGGCAAAATATTTTGTACTTAAAGGTTCTTCATGAAAGGGCAACCAGGCATTGAAATCTGCCCTGGAAACTTTTCGGAAAATAAGCCGTTTACTTTCCTCCCCTTCAAGAAGTAAGTTCATTTTACACTTATTTCATTCTTATATACTCAATACGATCACCAATTTCCAGAGAATATTTTTCGCGTTGACCGGCATTTAGTTCCAGTACATATTGAACAGGGACTTCAGATGACAGGCCGGTCTCATCCATAGGTTGTGCATTCTCTTTATAGCTTGCAATCTTCAATTCCTCATCTATAAAAATAAGGTCGAGAGGTATTTTGGTGTTTTTCATATAAAAAGAATGATAAAGCACGTCTGGAAAGATAAAAAACATTCCCTGATTCAATTCCATGGATTCCCTGTACATAAGACCAGTCTGGGTCTCATAATCAGATTCTGCGATTTCAATATTGTATTTTACAATTACGGAGTCGGATTCTGCTTTATAAATGGTTAATTCTCCCTCTTTGGTAAAGGTGATGGGCTCTGTTTTAACTGGACTTTTAGGGGTTTCCCTGCAACTACATAATAGAAAGGCCGCAGCTATAAGAACAAAACCATAAAATTTTAATGTTTTCATACTATAATTTGCTAGCATGGCGTGTTTTAGGTAGTTGCACCTTTTTTTCTAAACATGAAATAAAGCCCTACAAGAATAAAAGGGATACTCAACCATTGACCGGTAGATAATAATCCCAACGTTTCTTCAAAGCCTCCCTGGCTTTTCTTTACAAATTCCACAAAGAACCGGATGGTCCAGAGTAATACGAGGAATAATCCAAATAGAAATCCGGACTGATTTTTTTTGTCGGTCTTCCAGTAGAAATAGTACAGGAGCAGAAAAACAAATATATAAGCGACACCTTCATATAATTGCGCGGGATGTCTGAATGGAATAGCACTGAAATATTCGGCAAATTTTGGATTATTTTCCAGAGCCGCATATGCTGCATTTACTGTTTGTTCTTTGGTAATTTGTAAGGCCGATGCAGCTGGCATATCATCCGAATCCCGAACAAATTTGGTGGCAAAAATAAAGCTCTCATCTGTTATCTTGCCATTTATCTCTGAGTTAAAGAAATTGCCCAATCTTACGAAAAATGCTCCTATAGCAACGGTAATAACCACCCTGTCTAAAACCCAAAGCATTTTCATGTCTTTGTATTTTCTGCTCAACAAATACATTCCTATTATAATCCCTATGGCTGCGCCATGGCTTGCCAGGCCGGTAAAACCTGTAAATTCATAACCATTAATAATACCAAATAGGGTACTTCCGGCACGCTCTTTTATTGGGAGCAGAATTTCCACAAGATGATTTTTGTAATAAGGCCAGTCGTAAAAAAAGACATGTCCCAGGCGTGCTCCAAGCATTGTAGACAGCACGGTGTAAATAAACAGTGAGTCTAGTTGTTCAAGGGATTTTTTTTCGCTTAAAAAAATCTTTTTCATTATGTACCAACCCAGTGCAAAGGCTACTATCCATGAAAGGTTGTAGTATTTAATTTGCAATACGCCAATTTTGAAAAGGGTATCATCAGGATTCCATATAATTCCTAAAAAGTACATAGTGAAAATTTTAAGCGACTAAGATAAGAAAATTGAACAGAGACTAAAGGCAAAAGACAGCTTTACTTTTTTATACTAATAAGCTTAATTAAGTAGAAACAAGTTATAAATCAGCGAATGGCAAAGGCTGAGATTAAAAGTTCAGGGCACAGGATCATAACCTTGCCCGCCCCAGGGGTTACAACTAAAAATTCGTTTTATGGCCAGCCAGCCTCCTTTAAAAAGCCCATGCCTTTGTAAAGCTTCAAGCGTATACTGAGAGCATGTTGGAGAATACCGGCAACTTGCAGGGGTCAAAGGTGAAATTACAGCCTGGTAGAACCTAACCAAAAGAACAAAAGGAGCAATTAAAATTTTTTTCACCTTAAATTATAGTATTTAAATTCAACTTTATAATCCTATTATTCGTGAGAAATCCTTGAAAGTTAACCTTATGCGCCTAACAATTTGATATTGCAATTTATTGAGAGACGCTGAACGTTGTACCCTCTTTGCTATCTTTAAGCTGAATGCCAAGGGCGGCCAACTGATCCCTGATTTTATCGGAAGTGGTAAAATCTTTATTGGCGCGCGCTTCGTTGCGCAACTGAATTAGTAATTCCACAACGCCCGATAACGTCTCTGAATCTTTTCCGGTATCATTTTTAGTTTCTAAACCAAGAACATCAAATACGAAACCATGCATGGTCTCGATAAGTATGTTTTTGTCCTCCTCAGAAAGCTGTTCTTTACCCTCTTTTACAAGGTTAATATGTTTAACTCCTTCAAATAGGTTTGCAATAAGAATTGGAGTGTTAAAATCATCATTCATGGCGTCATAGCACTTTTGCCTCCATTCCTTTACATCAAAATCTGAAGCAGTGCCGGTTTTTAAGCCACCCAGATTGGCAATTGCCTCCATGAGTCTTTGATACCCCTTTTCAGACGCCAGCAAGGCATCGTTGCTTAAATCCAGGATACTGGTATAATGCGCCTGCATCATAAAAAACCGAACCACAGAAGGAGAAAATGCTTTGCTGAGTATATTGTTATTACCGGTAAATATCTCGTCAGGGAGAATGTTATTCCCTGTAGATTTTGCCATTTTTTTACCATTTAGGGTAAGCATATTGGCATGTAACCAATATTTCACAGGAGAATGACCGTTGCTTGCTTCTGCCTGGGCAATTTCGCATTCATGATGAGGAAATTTAAGATCCATTCCACCGCCGTGAATATCAAAATTCTCACCAAGATATTTTGTGCTCATGGCCGTACATTCAAGATGCCATCCGGGAAACCCATCTCCCCATGGAGAAGGCCAGCGCATAATATGTTGTGGTTCAGCCTTTTTCCACAGGGCAAAATCCTGAGGATTTTTCTTTTCATCCTGTGCCGCAAGTTCCCGGGTATTAGAGATCATATCCTCCAGCTTTCTGCCACTCAGTTTACCGTATTCATAATCTTCATTAAACTTATTTACGTCGAAGTATACAGAACCATTAATTTCATAGGCATAACCTTTATCAAGAATATCCTTAATAATTTCTATTTGCTCTATAATATGGCCCGTTGCCGTAGGTTCAA
>Ga0316201_10003290_pt1 | contig 11889 bp, 11 predicted proteins | sample CS6wburrow_MG_FD_204516 | JGI IMG/M metagenome (GOLD analysis project Ga0316201, IMG submission 204516) | Coastal sediment microbial communities from Delaware Bay, Delaware, United States - CS-6 worm burrow | ecosystem: Environmental > Aquatic > Marine > Coastal > Sediment | place: USA... | reverse complement strand
ACGCAGCGTGTTGACGTGTTCGGCCTTCCAGCCCGCGATGGCCATGTCGTTGCCTACGGCGTACACCCGCTCGCTCGGCTGCCAAAGCTCTCCAGCCTCTGCCTCGTCTCTTACGACCCCGCCGAAAGGGATCAGGTAGCGGGCTTCCGAGCGGCTGAGCTCCCACGGGTTGCCGCCCTGGACCAGCCATTCTTCCGCCTCTTCGATCTGCCAACCCTCACGAATGTGCTGGCGGAACAGGCCATGTTCATAACGGATCCCGTAGCCGTAAGCGGCGATACCCAGCGTTGACATGGAATCCATGAAGCAGGCCGCCAGCCGGCCGAGGCCGCCGTTGCCGAGTGCGGCATCCGGTTCCTGTTCGAGGATCTCGTCGAGGTCAATGTGGAGGTCGTCGAGAGCTGCGCGGCAAAGGTCGACCATGCCGAGGTTCAGCATGGTGTCACCCAACAGACGCCCGATCAGGAACTCCATCGAGAGGTAATAGACGCGCTTGACGTCGGTTTCGTAGACGCGCTTGGTCGTTGCCATCCAGCGGTCCATCAGGCGCTGGCGTACGGCCAGGGTCAGGGCCACCAGCCAGTCGTGCGGAACGGCGTAGTCGGTGTCCTTTCCGACCGAATAAACGAGCCTTTTGAGAATGGTTCTCTTGAGGTCTTCTTTTTCCAGTATTGCAACCATTTGATCAATCCTGGCCCATGACGCCCTTGAGCACGATATCCGTGTAACTGACGAGTCCGATAATCTCGTCGTCCTTGATGACCGGTGCGCGGGACAGACCAAACCGGTCAAATAGTTTGATGCAGTAACGCACATCCATTTCGGGGTCCACGCCGATGACCGGCTTGGACATGATTTCGTAAACATTGACGCGCTTGGGCGAAAGATCAGGCGCCAGCACGCGTTTGGCGATGTCGCGAAACATGACCACGCCGAACTCATCATCCACGTGTCGCTTGTCGATGATGATGGTGCGAGTCTCCGGATATTTCATCCCCTGCAGGGCATCCCGGACGGTCGTCATGCCGTCGACGATGTCCACTCCGCTCTTCATCACTTCGGCAACTCGAACGATAGGTTTCAGCGGTTTCATATCCTTTCCTCCACGGTTTCGGCCAGGGCCTGCATCTGGTGCCTGACGCCGATCGCGTCCTCGACATCCACCTGGAATGCGATTCCGGTGCCGGAAGTCTCGTCGAATTCGCCGACAGCTGCAATCTTTTCGAGAACGTGACGGCTCAGGTGTTCCTCGACGAGCATCAGGATCACGTCCACCTGGTTACCGACACTCAGGCCGAGAAAGGTCTTGGTAGGGCTGAGACCTTCTCCCCGGGCCTGGTTCAACACCGTCGCTCCGGTTGCGCCTTCCTCGCGCGCGGCGGTCAGAATCTCGGATGTGTGTCGGTCTTCCACCATTACGACTATCAATTTGAAATGCATGGGTCTTCCTCTTCGTTACCTAAGTTGTATTCTGCGGCCTGGTGTCGTCCTGGCGTCCCCGTTGAGAACGCCATTCACTGATTTGCGCGTATGCCATGACCGATATCATCGGAAAGAGACTGGCAAACGCGATGAGACCGAAGCCGTCCAGCAGGGGGCTTCGTCCCGGTATGGTTTCCGCCAGCCCGAGTCCAAGGGCAGCAACCAGCGGCACGGTTACCGTTGACGTGGTCACGCCCCCCGAATCGTAGGCCAGCGGAATGATCGCCCTGGGTGCAACCAGTGTCTGGAAGATAACGATCACGTAGCCGGCAATGATGAACCAGTGCAGCGGCGTTCCTGTCACGATTCTGAAGGTCCCGAGAGCGACGCCAAACGCCACGCCGGTCGCCACCGCGAACCGCAGGCCGTGAACCGTGATGGTGCCGCCGGAAACCTGGTTGGCCTTCATCGAAACGGCAATCAGGGCTGGTTCAGCCACCGTGGTGGCGAAGCCGATGGCCGCGGCAAAAACATAAACCCAGAAATAGTCGGTCCAGACAAATTCGATAATGGTCTCGGCATCTTGCCCGACGACGAAGGAGGGCGAGGTCAACTGCGCGGCCATCATTCGGCCCAGCGGAAACAGTGCTAACTCAAGCCCCTCCAGAAACAGCGCCAGCCCGAGCAGCACGAACACCAGGCCGATGAAGATTTGCGCCGGGTTGGCCAGCGGACGGCGCAGAACCAGGATCTGGAAGCCGAGCAGAATAGCGGCAATGGGCAGGACATCCCCGAGCAAGCCGAACGTTGTTTCCCCGAAATGAATGATCGAATCCATCATAAGCGCCTCAGAACAGCATTCCGTAGGCCATGACGAATATCATGGGCGTCAGTGAAGCAAATGCGATCAGGCCAAAGCCGTCAATCAATGGTTCGCGACCCCTGATGCTCTTGGCCAGTCCGATCCCCAGCGCAGCAACCAGGGGGACCGTGACGGTCGATGTAGTCACGCCCCCCGAGTCATAGGCGATACCGATGATTTCCTCCGGGGCGAAGGCCGTCATGATAACGACGCCGAGGTAACCACCGATGATCAGGTACTGCACCGGCCAACCCTTCAGGATTCGAATGACACCGACGAGCAGGGCGAAGCCCACGGCAAATGCCACCACCAGCCTGAGGCCGGTGGCGTAGTCTTCACGGGCCTGGTCGTCATTCTCGATCACGCCGCCGCCGGCAGCAATGGTTGCGGCCTCGTCAGCGATGGCGATCAGCGCAGGTTCTGCAACCGTAGTGCCGAAACCGAGCGTGAACGAAAACAGCAGCAACAGCCACAGGTTGCCCTTCCTGACGAAGCTGTAAGCCATGTCTTCGCCCAGGGGAAACAGTGCCATCTGCAGTCCCTGCACGAACAGGCTGAGCCCAAACACCACCATCAGTCCGCCCGCGAGGATGCTGCTGAGGTTGGGGACTGCCTGCTTCAGGATGACCAGCTGGAAGAATCCGATCACCAGGATGATAGGCAGCAAGTCCTGGAAACTCTGGCGTAATGAGCGCAGAAATTGTAGTAAGAGCGCTGTCACTGAACGGAGTTTACCCCTCGATGTCATTGGAACGAAACAGGACCAGGGGGATAAGATAGCTTAACTGCCGCGGAAAGGCTAAGTGACGACATGGTGAGCAAGGATCTTCCTGTCCTGAAGAGTAAATTCCCGAGCATGGGCGCGACCATCTTCACCGTCATGTCCGAGATGGCGGGCAGGTTCGATGCGATCAACCTCTCGCAGGGTTTTCCGGATTTCGACGGACCTGCTGCCTTGCGTGAGCGGGTGACCTGGCACCTGGCGAATGGCCACAATCAGTACGCGCCGCTGGCAGGGGTTCCCGGTCTGCTGAAACAGATCGCGTTAAAAGTGCGGCGCCTTTACGATTACCCGGCTGATCCGGAGCGAAACGTCTGCGTTACGCCCGGCGCCACGGAGGCCATCCACTGCGCCATATCCTGCTGCGTCCAGGCTGGCGACGAAGTCATAATTTTCGATCCCGCGTATGACACTTACGATCCATGCGTCACACTGAACGGTGGTGTGACGCGGCATATACCGCTGAGTTATCCGGATTTTGGCATCGACTGGCGGCGGGTTGGAAACGAGATCACTGAGCGAACCCGGCTGATCATTCTGAACAACCCGCACAATCCAACCGGCTCGGTATGGTCTGAAACGGACATCGAAGCACTGCGCGCGCTGGTGGAAGGCACAAATATTCTTTTGCTCTCGGACGAAGTGTACGAACACATGACGTTCGACGGCAGAGAGCACCTGAGCCTGCTGCGCTACCCGGACCTTGCGGCAAGGGCTTTTTGCATTTTTTCCTTTGGCAAAACATACCACGTAACGGGCTGGCGCACGGGCTATTGCGTCGCGCCCATCAAGCTGATGCAGGAATTTTTGCGCGTGCATCAGAACATCAGCTTCAGCAGTAATGCGCCCATGCAATATGCCCTTGCGGATTTTTTGAGCGAACATCCAGAGCACCATCATGAGTTGAGTTGCTTTTACGCTAAAAAACGTAATTTATTCAATAAGCTAATGAATAATTCAAGATTTATGATTAAGCCTTCAGCCGGGACGTTTTTTCAATTGGCCGATTACAGCAGGATCAGTGATGAAGCGGACGTCCGATTCGCCGAGCGGCTGACGCGGGAACACGGGGTTGCCGTGATTCCGGTTTCCGTTTTTTACCGGGACCCGCCGGAACAGCGCGTCGTCCGTTTTTGTTTTGCGAAAAGCGATGACACGCTTCGTGAGGCCGTCAGGCGGCTGCAAGCGGTTTAAGGAGTCTCGCTGACCCGCGCCCGCCATGACGAATCCTGCAGCAGGCAATAAAGATCCGGCTGGGCAAGAATTTCCCTGAGGGCATTTGCAAGAATGCCGGCCCATTCCCGGGCGCCGTCCGTAGCCGCCACCAGGTCCTGCCTGACTTCGATACCGACGTGCGGAAGGCCCGCCGCCTCGGCGTGGTGGTCAATGGTGAAATCATGCGGGTGACGTCCTGAATATGGCTCGTTGTCACCGATACAAATCCCTTCCATCGACGCGAGGCGTTGCATGAAAGGAACCGGAATTCTTGGGTCCTTGTCCCACATGATGCCGATGTGCCAGGGCCGTACGACCCGGTCGAAGACCGGTGAGCAGGTATGGACTGAGATCATGGCCGGAACGATGCCGTTTGCCGCGAAAGTTGCCAGCTGCTGTGCGATCCGGTCGTGATAGGGTTGAAAAAAAGACTTTATGCGCTGCGCTTTCTGTCGTTCGTCCAGGTCCATGTTGCCCGGAATGGCGATGCCGTCACTGATCTCGGCGATGGAAGAACGGCTTTCCGGATTGCGGTTGGGATCGATGATCAGGCGCGAAAAACCAGCCAGTATCAGCGGCGCATCGAGCTCCTTCGCCAGGGACCGGGCGAGTTCGTCGGAGCCGATATCCCAGGCGACATGTTTTTCCAGCACCCAGTCTGCGAGTCCCAGCTGGTGCATGTCTTCCGGAATGTGCCGGCTGGCATGATCCGCAACCAGCAGAACCGGAGCAGGGGCGTCGTCGTTGTAGGTCGTAAACGGCGCAGTCCGGCCGGATTCAGTCACCAACGGCTTTTTCCAGCGCTTTGCAGAGTGACTTGAGAACCTTGATGCGGCCGTAGTGTTTATTCTGGTTTTCGACCAGTATCCAGGGTGATTTCATGACCGAGGTCTGTTGAATCATCTCGTGCGCGGCCAACGCGTATTCATCCCATTTTTCCCGGTTGCGCCAGTCTTCGTCGCAAAGTTTCCAGCGCTTGTGAGGAGTCTCCTCGCGAGCCTTGAACCGGCGCAGTTGCTCATCCTTGTCGATATGCATCCAGAATTTGAGCAAGACAACGCCGTGCTCAATCAACTGGTCTTCGAAGTCGTTTATCTCCGAGTAGGCTCGTCGCCACTCGTCATCTCCGGCGAATCCTTCAATGCGCTCGACGAGCACACGTCCGTACCAGCTTCGATCAAAAATGGTCATGCGACCGGCGCGCGGCATACAGTTCCAGAATCGCCACAGATAATGATGGGCATTTTCGATATCGGTCGGTGCAGCGAACGGATAAACTTTGTAAAAGCGCGCATCCAGCGCATTCGTTATTTGCCGGATGGATCCGCCTTTTCCGGAGGCATCGGGCCCTTCGAATACCAACGTGGTGGAGATTTTTTGCTGTACGGCCTTTTGGTGCAGGCCCGCCAGCCTGGCCTTGTAGTAGGCCAGTTTCTTCCTGTAGGTTTTCTTTTCCAGGGACAGCGACAGATCCAGGCCATCCATGATCGTGATGGCCCTGGGCGCGGTGCCGTCCGCCGCGTTCATTTCACTCAGTTTTTCGCTGACACCCTCACGCAGTTCGGCCAGGTATCTATGCCTGATTTGCTGCGTCATGAGATGACGCTCCAGCGTTTGCTGAAAAATCTCCCCGACCCGCAGACTGCGGTAATTAGGGTCTTCTCCTTCGATGATTTCCCACGGCGCATGGCCCGTATTGGTATAGGCAATGATACGCTCGGCCGCCTCGATGAACTTGTCGTACATCTCCCAGTGTTTCCAGTCCTCGGGTGACATGCGCCAGCTTCGCAGCGGATCTTTCTCGAGCATTTCGAGACGTTTCTTCTGTACGTCGCGGCTGAGGTGCATCCAGAACTTGAGCACCATCGAGCCGTCGTCCGCCAGCGCCTTCTCGAAGTTGTTGATTCGGTCGAGTTCATGGGTGAATTCGGTCGGGGAAATTCGGCCGTAGACGTAATCCAGTAATGGACGGGAGTAGCGGCCGCTCATGTGTATCCCGATCTGGCCCCTTGGAGGCAAATGACGCCAGAAGCGCCAAAACTTGGGGCGCTCGGCCTCCTCGTCGGACGGTTCGGTATAGGCGTGAGTGACGATCCAGCGGGCGTCCATCCAGCGGTTAAGCAGGTTGACGGATGTTCCTTTGCCGCCCCCCCGCACTCCGGCAAAGTCCACCAACACCGGAAAACTTCCTTCACTGCGAAGGCGCTGCTGCAGTGACAGGAGATTTTCCCAGAGCGGCAGTTCTTGCTGTTTGAATTCTTTTCTTGAGATCTTTTGTCCCAATTCTGCGGTCTGGAACATAGGGCGATTTCTCCGGCGAAATAAGCTGACTTGATTAACAACCCTGAAAGATAACACAGTCTTCGGCGATACTCTGTTTGAGCGGTGAAACTTGCGCCGTTCGGTGCAAAGCACAGATAATTCCGTGATCCAGGTCAAGGAGGCGTTGCTTGCGGTAGACCAGGCGATGCGCTCCACCAGCAGGGAACCTATTGAAAACAATTGTCATTAATCAGTTAGACGAGACACGGGTCCCGTTTCTTCGGGGCATCCTGATCCGCAGCCTGCTCGATGCCGGGCTGTTATTTGAAGATGCATTCGAATTGGCGACCCTCATCCGCGAGGATTTGCTGGAAAGGGACGAGATCACGGCCCCCGAGATAAAGGAAATGGTTCTTGTCTACCTGGAAGATAAAGGCCACGAAGAGGCTATCGAGCCTTATCGCCTGTCATTGTCCGCACCGGCAAAAATACAGGTTCACAGCCTGAGCGAAACGGTCAGCGCTTTTTCCCGCGGAAAGCATGAGCGGTTTCTACAGGCCAGCGGCATGAAAACCGCCAAGGCCGAGCAGACGACCGCCTTGATCTATGACCAGTTGCTGGCGACGGGCATTACCACCCTGACAACCTCTCAACTGGGTTATCTGACCTACCTGTGCCTGTTACAGGAAGTTTCCAAGAAGGCGGCAAAACGATACCTCGTATGGTCGGAGTTCCAGCGCAGCGGGCGGCCGCTGCTGTTGCTGATCTGCGGTACGGTCGGGACGGGGAAAAGCACCATTGCGACCGAGATCGCCCACCTGCTCGATATCGTGCGTATCCAGTCAACCGACATGTTGCGGGAGGTGATGCGGATGATGCTGCCCAGCCGGCTGTTGCCCGTTTTGCATACATCATCTTTCAATGCCTGGCAGGCTCTCCCGATCCTTGACACCCGGAAACGCGACAAGGACCAGCTAGTGGCGGACGGTTACCGCACACAAGCGGATCTGCTCGCAGTACCCTGCGAGGCGGTGCTGCACCGCGCCGTCGAAGAGAGTGTGCCGTTGATCCTCGAAGGCGTGCATGCGCATCCGGACCTGATGTCGCGAATCCCGGAGGACGCCGGCGCTATACTGGCGCATGTGACGCTGGCTGTGCTGAAGCCGAAAGAACTGAAATCCCGCTTGCGCGGCCGGGGCAGTCAGGTGCCGCAAAGACGCGCGAAGCGTTATCTGAACCGATTCGATTCGGTCTGGAGCCTGCAATCTTACCTGCTGTCTGAAGCCGACCGCTGCAATACGCCCATCATTACGAATAACGACAAGGAAAAGGCCGTGGTGCAGGTCATTCTCCATGCCGTGGAGGAGCTGGCCGAACACTTTAACGGATCACCCGAAGAAATTTTCGGTCCCATGGAAGGAAAATTGCGGGAAAACGCGGATCAGATGCCCTGGAACCAACTGATTCCGCTGATTTGTGATCACCCGAGCGGTGAGTAATATTCGCCGGAAAAGCGTCGTCGTGATCCTCGACGGTCTGGGGGACCTTCCATCGGCTGCCCTGAATGGACAGACGCCCCTGGAAGCGGCCCGCACACCCATGCTGGATCGACTGGCAGGCGCGGGTTTTTACGGCCTTGTGGATCCGGTCGGCAAGGGTAAAATTCCCAACACGCATTCTGGCTGTGGGGTCTTGATGGGCGTACTGCCCGCAGACCTCGGCCAATTGAAACGCGGCCCGGTCGAGGCTTCCGGAGCGGGACGGGTTCTCGGTGTCAATGAAATCGCGGTGCGCGCAAATTTTGCCACGTTGGAGGAACAGAAGGGCCGGCTGAATATCGTCGACCGGCGGGCCGGGCGAATCGCCGCAGGAACTGAAAAGCTCGCGATCGGGCTGGAAAAAACAGACCTCGGCGACGGCATCAGCGGAGAGTTACTGCCTACCGATCAGCATCGCTGCGTGGTCGTGTTCTCCGGGCCCGGTCTTGACCCCCGGATTGGCGACACGGATCCGGGTGACAGGGGCCTGCCGGCCTGTGTCAGCCCCTGTGAACCCCTGGCGCACGCGGCGGAGCTGACCGCCTGCAAGGTCGACCTTTTTCTGCAGGTCGCCCGCAAGCACCTGGCCGGCCACCCCGTGAACATGGAACGCGAGGCGGCCGGACTGCTGCCGGCAAACGGGATCATCACGCGCGGCGCAGGCCGCGGTTTCAACCTCGAGAACATATTGACCAGCATGGGTATGAGTGCTGCGGTCGTTGCCGGCTGCAACACGGTTATCGGCCTGGCGAGAACGCTCGGCTTTGAATCGATCACCGACTCTCGGTTCACGGCAGACGCAGACACGGACATCGATGCGAAATTCCGGGCTGCGCTGACCGCGCTCGAGCGCCACGACATCGTCTATGTGCACATCAAAGCGCCCGACCTGTTCGCTCACGACCACCAGCCCGAATTGAAAAAAATGTTTCTCGAGAGAGTGGACCGCTCGATCGGAATTCTGAAGCAGGCGGGAGTCGTTATCGCACTTGCCTCCGATCACAGCACCGACAGTCATTCAGGCGCCCATACCGCTGATCCCGTTCCGGCCCTGCTGTTCGGTCCGTCAAACGTTTCCAGGGACAGTGAACAACTTCCGAATTTTGGCGAAAAAGCCTGCGCGTCGGGAACGATGCCCCGCCAGAGTAGTCATCAACTGCTCCTCAGGCTGCTGGAAAGCGTCGCGTAACCGGCCGGCTGAGATCGCCGTTACAGGTACTCCGCGTAAGCGCTGATGTATTTCGTCGCATCATCCGGTGAGATGATGACGGCTTTTGCCTTGACACCGGCCCCTGTGATCTTCGCGGCATGCAGCAAAGCCCCGGTCGTTGGCCCGACCATAATACCCTCGGTCCTGGCCAGCGCGATTCCGGCCTCGTAGGCATCGCGGTCCGCCACGGCGACGATTTCATCGAGCAATGAATAATCCAGTATTTTTGGTTTGTGCTCATCGGGCAGGTTGGATATTTTTTTGATGCCGGAGAGTTTGTGCCCCCGTGTTTCTGGCTCAACTCCAATGATCTTCACATCGGGATTGCGTTCTTTCAGGTAACGCGCCACGCCGGTGATGGTGCCGCATGTTCCGAAGGCGGCAAAAAAGTAGTCGATTTTTCCCTCGGTCTGATTCCAGATTTCAGGTCCGGTCGTGCGATAGTGAGCCTCCACGTTGAGTTCGTTCTCATACTGGTTTGGGCTTACGTAGCGTCCATTGAACGCTTCACTCTCGACCAGGCTTTTGACCACGCCACGGGCGCCCTCGGTGGGAAAAATCGGACAGAGCTCATCCTCTACTTCCAGCAGCTCGGCGCCGAGAAACCGCAACAGGGCTTTTTTCTCTTCCGGTGTCCCTTCCGGTAGCGCCAGTTCGATGGGAATGCCGCGGGAGTTGGCCAGTGCTGCAAGCGCGATACCGGTGTTTCCGGCGGTTGGTTCGGTCAAAACCTGCCCGTCGTTCAGGCGCGTGCCGTTGAGCAGGTAAAGCGCAGTCCGGTCCTTGATTGAGCCGAACGGGTTGTTGCGCTCGAGCTTGACGTAGATTTCGAATTCGGGCGATGGTCGTGAGCGCTCGCTGAGTCGGATCATAGGGGTCGGGTTTTGCGGGTCGGCAATCAGTTCGGCGACACTGTCGTAAACACGGCGCGCCCTGGCGCTGCTTTCGCCCGATACGGGAGGAGCGGAGTTCGATACGGGTGTATCGCTGCCCGAGGGTACTTCCTGCAGATAACTTACGCTGGTGTTCTCATTCATGCCGTGTCTCTCCATTTTCAGAATTCAGACCGGGACACAGGCAAAAAAATTCCGCCCCGGCTTGCCGTTGCGGTATGTCCTTCTTTGTTGTGGGGTTTAAAGCTTTGGACAGGCACCGCACGGCAGGCAGTTGCGCATACAGACGCAAGAGCAGCAGATACACATGCGGTCAAAAACAAAATTCATGGTGGGAGATTAGCCTGTGTCAATTGAAGCTGTCAATGAATGATGTATTCTCGACAGAAAGCGGCAAGGGACACTGAAGTGCAAAAACCGGCTATTCAAACCAACCATATTCTCGAAGGCGTCCGCTATGAAATTCGCGGAGAACTGGCACAACGCGCCATGCAGCTCGAACGCCAGGGGTATGAGATCATCTCGCTGAATATCGGAAACCCGGGCTTGTTCGGCTACCGGACACCCGAAACCATGCGGCTGGCGATGATCGAGAACCTGGGGCAAAGCGAGGCATATTGTCACCAGAAAGGCATTTTCCCCGCGCGCGAGGCGGTTGTCATGCAGCAGCAGGAGCGTGGCGTGCTGGACGTTACGGCGGAGGACGTGTTCATCGGCAACGGCGTCAGTGAATGTATCGATTTCGTTCTGCGGGCCCTGTTGAACAGCGGCGACGAACTGCTTGTACCCAGCCCGGATTACCCGTTGTGGAGTGCCGCGGTGGCGCTGAATCACGGCAAACCCGTGTACTATAACTGCCTGCCGGAAAATGCTTTTCAGCCGGATCCGGACGAGATCCGCAGCCTGATCACCCCCCGCACAAGGGGAATCGTCCTGATCAATCCCAACAACCCGACCGGGGCCGTTTATCCGCGCCAACTGCTCGAAGAAATCGTCCAGATCGCCGAGCAACAACAGCTCATCGTTTTTGCCGACGAAATCTACGACCAAATGCTGTACGGGGATACCGAGCACGTGCCGCTGGCCACCCTGGTGCACGAAACCCTGTGTGCTACCTTCAATGGCCTTTCGAAAATTTACCGCGCCTGCGGTTACCGGGTCGGCTGGGTTTCTTTCAGCGGAGAAAGGGAAAACGCCTCAGAGTACCTGCATGCCGTTGAATTACTCGCTTCGTTGCGCCTGTGTGCGAACGTGCCGGGGCAGTGGGCTGTCCAGACTGCTCTGGGCGGTTATCAGAGCGTTCGAGAACTGACCCGTCCGGGCGGCCGGCTGTTCCAGTCAAGGCAGGCGGTCATCGATGGCGTCAACAGCAGTAAATACATGCAGTTACAGGTGCCTGACGGCGCCATGTACGCATTCCCAAGGGTCGATACCGCCCTGCTGCCGAATTTTCAGGATCAGCAGTTTGCACTCGAGTTGTTGGAGAAAAAACACGTTCTGATTGCCCCCGGCAGCAGCTTCAATGTCCCTTACACCGATCATTTCCGGCTAACGACTCTCCCTGATGAAAGAAAGATGGCCGTCGTGTTCGAACGCATGGAAGAGGTTCTGGAGTCGATGGCGCCGTAAATCGAGACGCTGAAACTAGCCGCCCGGCAGAATCAGCAGGCTTCTCTCACGGGATCCCGGCGCGAGTTCCCGGGCTC
>Ga0316201_10003289_pt1 | contig 11892 bp, 9 predicted proteins | sample CS6wburrow_MG_FD_204516 | JGI IMG/M metagenome (GOLD analysis project Ga0316201, IMG submission 204516) | Coastal sediment microbial communities from Delaware Bay, Delaware, United States - CS-6 worm burrow | ecosystem: Environmental > Aquatic > Marine > Coastal > Sediment | place: USA: Delaware... | reverse complement strand
TTGTACATATTGCTGGAGGCGCGTTGCAGGGAGATCGCTGACAGCAGCACAAGACCTACGAGCAGCGCTGGCCGCCGGGCGCTGCCAGCGAGGTCATGCAGCGCGGGCGCGGCCGACGCGGCTATCCGCGGCAGCAGCGCGATGAGCAGCCCCATCGCGCAGAACGCCAGCGTGGCGTAGCTGGCCCAGTCACGCGCTTCGGCTCCGATCAAGCCGAGCACCCGCGCGACCTCCGCCGTGACCAGGAGCGTCACGGCGGCACCGAGGCCCAGGGGGGACAGCCCAGGCTCACGCTCACCGTCTCCATGCCTGCTCGACGCCACCATGGCGCAGGCGAGCAGCAACAGGAAGGGCACCGCGTAGGACAGCAGGAAGTACCGATTGACGAAGCTCGGGGGTAGCGCGGTGAAGAGCATGACCAGGGTCAGCGCGCCGAAGAACAGCGCTGACCAGAACAGGGCGTGCCGCCTGGCCGCGGGATCGCGCGGTCGACGCAGCACGATGAACAGCAGCGGTGACAGGTAGAGCGGGCTGCGCCAGGAGAGGAGATCGCTCAGCCCAAGGTTGATGGGCAGGAAGGCGAACTCCTTGTAAGAGGCCAGGCTCGCGAGATTGAGCAGGAAGGGAAACGTCAGCGGCGCCGTGACCAGCAACAGCAGCAGCAGCCCCTCGGCCGCCAGGCCCATCCTGCGCCGCCAGGGGAGCTCGACGGGGAGCGCTCCGACGCAGACGAGCCAGATCAGCGTGGCGAAGACCAGGTTCGAGACATGGCCTGCCCAGGCGCACAGGGCGAGCGCGATCAGGTCGCCGCGCAGGCCTCCGCCCCCCCGCCGCAAGCGCAGCACCACGCCGCGTAGCACGAAGGGAAACAGGGCGACGCCCGCCACCTGGTTGAAGGTGAACCAGCCGATGACATAGTCGCCGGTGCTCCAGAAGATAGCCGCCGCGACCGCGACCGGGCGCGAGGCGCCCAGCGTGCGCAGGAGCATGAAGGCGCCCAGCAGCGCGACCACCAGGTGCAGGGTGTGGCAGAAGGAGAACACGGTCAGGTTCGGCCACAGGAGCGTGGGCAGGGTGAAGACCGAGAAGGGGCGGCCGTACAGGTCTGCCAGCAGCGGGTGGCCCGTGCCCATCCACGGGTTCAGCTGCAGCAGCCCTCCTTCACGGAGGCCCTGGGCGATCAACAGCAGCGCGGGGTAGTCCATCAGCGTCGCCACCGGCTCCTTGCCGAGAGGGACCTCGGCCAGATCGGTGACCCCCTCGTACACGATGCCCATCATCTGCTGGGAGGGGAGCGGCACCACGCTGGCGCGGCCGATCAGGACGTCGCCCACCAGGAACAGCCAGACACATATCAGGAGCGCGGCGGCGATCGCCCCCGCGAGTATCCCCCGCTCGCCTCTGGACTCTCGCCGCATGGATCTTTCGTATCCTAGCAAATAACGAGGTGGCGCGATGTGATGAGGGGATCTCGCTCCTGCGCCGCGCCTGAGCGCGAAACCCCAGCTCTACCGCGCGGCGCTGCCGGCCTGGAAGTTGCGCGCGATCTCCGCCTCGCTGAGGGCCCGGCAGTAGATCGCCACACGGAAGTAGGTGCCTAGCCAGGCGCGCCGGTACTGCTGATAGAGGGCGTACTCGTTCGCCAGTCGCAGCACGGGCTGCGGCTCGTTCGGGTCGTCTGGACTTTCCGACCAGTCGATGAAACCGCCCGGCCACTCCTTGCAGAACGAGCGCGCGCCGTTGATGTAGGAGCACGCGCGCGGAGCGCTACCGCTGCTGCGCGTGAAGACCACGTGGGTCCGCGCCCGCTGCGGCAAGTCACGCGCGGAGTCACTGGTGGTGGGGGGGGTGGTGTCCGAGCCGTTGTCGTTGCCGGTGGAGCCCGTCTGGTCGGTGCGGATGCGCATCACATAACGCGCGTGATCGCGGCTCGGCCCGAGCAGATCCTGCCCCAGCATGTAGTAGGCGTTGTTGGTGTGCGCGCCCACCGAGAGGATGCGCGCGGGTCCGTAGAAGAGGTCGTGATCGGGCTGAACCCAGGCCTCCACCGTGATCTCCTGAGTCTGCGAGCAGGCATCGCGCAGCTTGTCGGGGGGCAGCGTCGACTCGATCCGGGTCGGCGCCACGATCTCCATCGCCCCGGCATGCCAGCGCACCGCGTTGGGATCGGGGATGTGCAGGTCGATCGCGGGCCCCACCTCGGCGCTGTCGTGGACCACGTCGCCTTCGCCCTCGTCGAACTCGTAGAGCAGCACCGCGCCGGTCGCGGGCTCCACGCCATCGTCGCGCTCCTCGGGCTCGACTCGCACTGGCGCTCGCTCGAGGACGACCATCAGATCTTGACGCGCGCGCCACTGCAGCTCGTTCCAGCTGGGCGTGGTGTGCGTGGACAGCAGCATCACGTCCTCGACCTCGCCGAAGAAAGGCACCCCATCGAGCCCGTTGAACAGGTTGAAGCGCTGTTCGGTGGGCGCCCAGGCCGGGGCGACCCTGTCGGTCGTGCCGCCGCGTGACATGCCGTTGTGGTAGAGCGACAGGTGGGTGCCCTGGTCGTTGCGCTCCCACGCGAGGGCGATCGTCTCCCAGTCCCGCGCGTTGCTGAGGCTCCCAGAGCCGGACGCGGGCTCGCTGAGCGGTGGCCCTTCAGCCGCGGCCCAGAGCCAGTCGCCGTCGAGCTTCATGTGCAGGTGCGAGCGGCTCGCGTCCTCGACGTCGAAGAGGTCTCCCGCGGCGCTTGACCAGTCATCGCTGCGCAGCGTGATGACGAGCGTCCCCTCGTCGCCGGGGAAGCCCGCGGCGCTGAGCGCCGGCACCGAGATGCGCTCGCCCGCGCCGACCGTGATGGTGTAGCCAAGCGGTCCGGTGGGCCTGCCCGCGCTGCTGCCCGCGCGCTCCACGGCGTGGCCATGGGACGAGCTGTCGCTCACGGCGGCGGCGCCGCTGCCTTCACCCATCAGCTCGACCAGCGCGTACTCGGCGGGCCAGGCAGAGCCCGCGGCCAGGGTGTCGGCGGCCGGGTTGCCGAAGTAGATGAACAGGGCGCGCGCCGGATCGTGCGCAGGGACGTCGGACACCGTCACCCACAAGGTCGAGCGACCCTGTGGATTCCAGCGCTCCACCTGATGCGGGAGCACGTTGAACAGGTGATCGACGAAGCGCAGATCCGCGCCGTCCGGGCGCGCGCCGCCGTAGTCGAAGCTGGTGGGATCCAGCTGTACCGGGAACGAGAAGCGCTCGAGGCTGTGCTGGTAGTCGTGGGTGTAGAAGCGCAGCCGCAGGCGCTTGGTCCAGTCGACGTCCCACCACTCCTCGTTGAAGGGGGGAGGCTGCGCTGTCCCGCCGTCGTCCCTGCCCGCGTCCGCACCAGCGTCCACGTTAACGCCCGCGTCTGCACCGGCGTCTGCACCGGCGTCCACGCCGGCGTCCGCGTCGGCCGTGGCCAGGCAGTAGTGCGTCTCGGTGCAGACGTGGCCGAAAGGACAGGAGTCGTCATCGTCACAGTGGCCCGCCGGCAGCGGGGGCCGACAGCTGATGATCACCAGCCAAAACAGCGCGCCGCAGAGGCTGGCGCGCGCGCGCCCGCGCTGCGTATCTATGCTCACCGACACGTCGCCGTGAGCGTAGCAGAGCGTGGTTGTCTTGGGAAAGGGAGAGGGGAGACCTAGCTCCAGGCCTCCGCCTCGAGCAGCAGCAGCATCAGCGCCTTCTGGGCGTGCAGCCGGTTCTCGGCCTCGTCGAACACCACCGACCAGGGCCCGTCCATGACCTCGTCGGTCACCTCCTCGCCGCGGTGGGCCGGGAGGCAGTGCATGAACAGGGCGCCGTCGGCCGCGGCCCGCATCACATCGGCGGTGACCTTGAACGGCTGCAGCTTCTGCCGCAGGGCATCGGCCTCGTCGTCCTGACCCATGCTCACCCAGGTGTCGGTGTAGACGACGTGGGCCCCCTTCACCGCCTCCATCAGGTCGTTCGAGACCGAGACGCTGGTCCCGGCCGCCGCGGCGTCAGCCTGGGCGCGCTCGAGCACCTGGGCGTCGGGCGGCACGTTGTCAGGGCAGGCCACCACCACGTCGAAGCCGCCGCGCGGCCCGGCCAGCATGAGCGAGTGCGCCACGTTGTTGCCGGCGCCGGCGTAGACCAGCTTGCGCCCCATGGTCTCGCCGAGGTGCTCGCGCATGGTCTGCACGTCGGCCAGCGCCTGGCAGGGGTGGTAGAGGTCTGTGAGCGCGTTCACCACCGGGATGCCGCCGTGCTCGGCCAGGCCGTCCACCTCGGCCTGGGCGAAGGTGCGGATGACGATGGCGTCGACGTAGCGCGCCATCACCTTGGCGGTGTCGTGCACGCTCTCACCCCGGCCCATCTGCATGCCAGAGGTGCTCAGGATCAGCGGCTGCGCCCCGAGCTGGTGCAGGCCGACCTCGAACGAGATCCGGGTGCGGGTCGACTGCTTGGCGAAGATCACCGCCACCGAGCGGTCGGCGAGCTTGGCGCGGTACTCCGCCGGGCGCTCCTTGACGTCGGCCGCCAGCGCCAGGATGCGCTCGAGCTCGGCGGCGTTGATGTCCATCAGGCTGCGTAGATGTCTAGCCATGGGAGTCCCTCCTGGCGCAGGCTTGCCCTGGCGCGCTATTTCAGCTCCTTGACGAACTTGTCGAGCACGTCCTGCAGCGTCGGGGTGCCGATCTCCTGCAGGTTGTAACCCACGCGCACGCTCGGGATGCTGATCTCGATGTAGCGCGTCAGGTCGATCGGGGTGCCGACGATCACCAGCTCAGCGCCCGAGGCGTCGATGGTCGCCTTGAGATCGGCCATCTGCTGCTCGCCGTATCCCATCGCCGGCAGGACCTGGCCGGTGTCGGGGTACTTCTCGAAGGTCTCGGCGATGCTGCCCACGGCGAACGGGCGCGGATCGATCAGCTCCCGGGCGCCATAGTGCATGGCGGCGACCACGCCGGCGCCGAACTTCATGCCGCCGTGGGTCAGGGTCGGGCCGTCCTCGACCACCAGCACGCGCTTGCCGCGCACCATGTCGGGGTTGTCGACCGTCACCGGTGAGGCCGCGTCGATGATGATCGCGTCGGTGTTCACGCTGCGGATGTTGGTGCGGACCGTCTCGATGCCCTCGACCGGCGCGGTGTCGATCTTGTTGATCACCACCACGTCGGCGCGGCGCAGGTTGGCCTCGCCCGGGAAGTAGGTCAGCTCGTCGCCGGCGCGTAGCGGATCGGCGACCACGATCTCGAGGTCGGACTTGAAGAAGGAGAGGTCGTTGTTGCCGCCGTCCCACAGCACGATGTCGGCCTCCTGCTCGGCCTGGCGCAGGATCTGCTCGTAGTCGACGCCGGCGTAGACGATGGTGCCGCGCGCGATGTGGGGCTCGTACTCCTCGATCTCCTCGATGGTGCACTTGTGCTTAATGAGATCGTCGGGGGTGGCGAAGCGCTGCACGCGCTGCGCGGTCAGATCGCCGTAGGGCATGGGGTGGCGCACCGCCACCAGCTTCTTGCCCATGGCCTTGAGGATCTCGGTGACCCGGCGCGTGGTCTGGCTCTTGCCGCAGCCGGTGCGCACGGCGCAGATCGAGATCACCGGCTTGCTCGACGGGATCATGGTCTTGGGAGAGCCGATCACGCGGAAGTCGGCGCCGTGCGCCATGGCGATGGAGGAGAGCTTGCCGACGTGGTTGTAGGTGACGTCCGAGTAGGAGAACACCACCTCGTTGACCCCCTCCTTGTCGATCAGCGCGCCCAGCTCCTCCTCCAGCACGATGGGGATGCCGTCGGGGTAGCCCTCGCCAGCGAGCTCGGCCGGGTACTGCCGGCCCTCGATGTCCGGGATCTGGGTGGCTGTGAAGGCGACCACGCGGTGGTTCGGATCACCCCTGAACACGGTGTTGAAGTTGTGAAAGTCGCGACCCGCCGCGCCCAGGATGATGATCTTCCGCTGCTCTGCCATGTCGTGCTCCTGATGCTGGCCCCACGCCACCAGCCGTTGGAGAAGCGCGCCGCGCGCACGCTCCACCTCGCGGTGGACGCGGCGCCTGACGCTAGGACGACGCTCGCCTAGGCGAGGCCGCCGGGGCTCTGATTTCCTCTCCGCCGCCGCGTCTAGCCCGAGCCGTCAGGGCGACGTCGGCGCGTGGGAGCCGGCGAGGAGGCCAGGGCAAGCTAGCAACTTCGATGCAGGGTGGCAACAGGGCGCCGCGCGGGACGGGGCCGGGGCAGGACGCTAGAGCGGGTCGTCCGCTCCGGCCGCAGGGGCGCCGTCGACCGCGGTGGCGGGCGTGGGAGCCGCGCCGCTGGTGCTGTCAGTCGGGGCGGGCGCCGCAGGTATCGGGCCGGGCGCCGCAGGTACCGGCGCCGGGACGGGGACCGTAGCCGGGGTCGGCGGCGCGACCTCAGGGAACAGCGGCGCGGCCACGGCCGGTGTCTGCGCGGGTGGCAGAGGCTGCGCCACGGCGCTGTTGGCGATTAGCTGCATCCACTGCCCGAGCCGTCGCGACAGCTGCTTTGGGTCACCGAGCTTGCCGGTGCCCAGCTGCTCGGCCTCGTCGCACAGGCGCCGTGCTTCGTTGAGGCGCACCGGCAGCCCCTCGATGATCTCGCGCGCCTTCAGGTACGAGTAGTCTCCACGCAGCTCCTCGAGCTGACGGCGGTCGTCGTCGGTCAGCCCGGCCAGCTGCGCCACGCGCTCCATGGCCGCGTCGACCCGCTCCAGGTTTGGCAGCCGCCCGGAGTAGAACTCGTTGCGCAGGCGCTCCTGCATGAGCGCGAAGATGGCGCGGTCCAGCGCGGCGCGGTCGCCATAGCTCTCCCGGCGCGGGCCGTTCCAGCGCGCGGGCACGCGGATCGGCGCGTAGGCGACGCGGTCGGCCTCGGTCTGCGGCGCGTATGGCTTGGTGACGAAGGGGATGGGCGCGCCTCGGTGCACCACCAGCTCGCGCTCAGCCAGCACGAGGTAGTAGCGGTGCACGTTGAGCTGCCCGGCGAGATAGGCGATCACGCCCAGGCAGGCGACCACGACGATCATGATGAACAGGAGCTTGACGCGCCCGCCACCACGAGACTGAGCCTCAGCCATATCTTCATGACCTCCGCGTTACGGATCCATTATCGGCCCGGGCGCGCGGGCTGGCAAGAAGCCCGACCTGCCAGGTCGCACCTGGCGCTCAGGGGATCACGCCGATGTAGGGCAAGTTGCGGTACTTCCCGGCGTAGTCCATGCCGTAGCCGATGACGAACTGGTTCGGGATGGTGAAGCCGAGGTAGCGGATCGGCACGCCGCCGGTGTTGTTCATCGGCTTCTCAAGCAGGGCGCAGAACTCGATGGTCTTCGGGCGGCGGGTGCTGAGGTTGTCCATCAGGTAGCGCGCGGTCAGCCCGGTGTCGACGATGTCCTCGACGATGATGACGTGCTTGTCCTTGATCGGCCGCGCCAGATCGCTGGTCATGCGCACCACGCCGCTGCTCTTGGTCTCGTCACCGTAGGAGACCAGCCCGAGGAAATCGATCTCCATGGGGATGGTGATCTCGCGCGCCAGATCGGAGAGGAACATGAACGCGCCGCGCAGCACGCCGACCAGGACCAGATCGCGCCCGGCGTAGTCGTCCGAGATCTCTCGGCCCAGGTCGCGGATGCGACGATCGATCTCCTCTGCGTTCAGCATGACGTCGGGCTTGTTCACGGCTCCTCCCGCGGGCAGGTCAGACATAGGCGTTGTTCATGATCTCGCCGAAGCCACCGCCGCCGGGCAAGATGTACTGGATGTCGCTGAGGCCCGACTCCTCGGCCCAGCGCTCGCCGGGGATCGTCGCGAGCACGTCGGCGGGGCTGGCGCCGCGATCCAGGCGTACGGCGTAGACCACGACCTCCGGGTGGCGGTCGCGCATGCGCTTGAGGTACTGCGGCGTGACGATCAGGTTGGCGGTGATGTACTTGGCCGCGCTGCCGAACTCACGCTTGTAGATGTCGATCGCGGCGGCCAGGCTGCCGCCGGTCGCCCCCATGGGATCCGGGAAGATGACGATGGCGTCCTCGACGTCACCGCCGATCTTGATGCCCGAGGCGTCGAAACCAGAGACCTTGCCGGCGTCGTCGGTCTGGCGCGCCATGACGATGTGGTCCTGGCGCACCATGTCCGGGTTCATGGTGGTGTTGAGGAAGTCGAACACCACCTGCGAGGGCAGGGTGCCGGCGCGCGCGATGTTGACCGTGACCACGCGGTGCTCGGGATCGATCACCTCGCCGGTCCAGATCCCGAGCGGGCTCGAGTCGAACATCCGGGTGTGCACGCGCGTGATGGTGCGCGGGAACTGGCCGTTCAGGATCGCCTTGATCACGTAGCGGTAGAGGTCGCGCACCAAGTTGTTGATCTCGGGCTGGATCGTCTCGCGCGCACACAGGCGCGCCAGGTGCGAGAGCAGGAAGGGATCGGCCAGGATGTGGTAGTTGGGCCCGTAGCGGTGCTCGAGCTCGGCGGTCGGGTGGGGGATGTGCGCGTAGGCGCTGTCCACCGGCGCGGCGCCGCCCACGTCGTCCACGCTCCCGGGGGTCACGCTTCGGCCTCGACGCGCGCGGTCGGCTCGCCGGGGGTCTCGGCGCCCTGGTCGGCCGCGCCGGTGAAGCAACGCCGGCAGCGCGCCTCGTAGGTGCCGGCGGCGCCCACCACGACGCGCTCGTCGTTGTCCACCACCCGCTGCGAACGGTTCGCCGGGTTGCCGCAGCGCATGCAGATGGCGTGCACCTTGGTCACGTACTCGGACACCGCCATCAGGGTGGGCACCGGCTCGAACGGGCGGCCGAGGTAGTCCTGGTCGAGACCGGCGACGATGACGCGCACGCCCTTGTCGGCGAGCCACTCACACACGTCGACGATCCCGGGATCGAGGAACTGAGCCTCGTCGACGCCGACCACCTGCACCTCGGGGTCGACCAGCTCCTCGAGCTGCTGCGAGCTGGTCACCGGGATCGAGCGCAGGCGCTGATCCGAGTGCGAGACGATCTGAACGCGGTCGTAGCGATCATCGGTGGCCGCCTTGAAGGCCTGCACCTTCTGCTTGGCGATCTCGGCGCGGCGGAGCCGACGGATCAGCTCCTCGCTCTTGCCCGAGAACATCGAGCCGCAGATGACCTCTATCCAGCCGACACCAGAGGGGGGGAGCTCCATGGACAACCTCGTAGCCTTGAGATTGGGGCGGGATCCTGCTGGCTGGCCCGATGTCTTGTCAACGGCTGCCCGGAGATGCCGCACTGCGCCACGCCTCAGGCCGAGGCGTCGTTGCCCGCACCGGGTCTCCGTGGTAGATGGGGCGCCATGGCCACCTATTTTTTGCCCTTCGAGAAGCCCCTGGTCGAGCTGGAGCGCAAGCTGCAGGAGTTGAAGGAGTTCGGCACCGGCAGCCGCGCCCAGGGCGAGATCCGCAAGCTCGAGAAACGCACCCACAAGCTGCGCGACGAGATCTTCCGCGGTCTGAGCCGCTGGCAGGTGGTGCAGCTGGCGCGGCACCCCAACCGCCCCTACACCCTGGACTACGTCGAGCACGTGTTCGACGAGTTCATCGAGCTGCACGGTGATCGCGCCTACGCCGACGATGAGGCGATGGTCGGCGGTCCGGCGCGCCTGGCTGGGACCCCGGTGATGCTGATCGGGCAGCAGAAGGGACGCGGCACCAAGCAGAACCTGCGCCGCAACTTCGGCATGCCCCGGCCCGAGGGTTACCGCAAAGGGCTGCGGCTGATGCAGCTCGCCGAGCGCTTCAACCTGCCGATCGTGACCCTGATCGACACCCCCGGCGCCTACCCGGGTATCGGCGCCGAGGAGCGCGGCCAGGCCGAGGCCATCGCCCGTAACCTCGAGGCGATGATGGGGCTGCGCGTGCCGATCGTCGCCGTGGTGATCGGCGAGGGAGGCTCGGGCGGCGCGCTCGCGCTCGGCATCGCTGACCGTGTGCTCATGCTCGAGTTCTCCATCTATTCAGTCATCGGCCCCGAGGCGTGCTCTTCGATCCTGTGGCGCGATGCCAGCAAGGCTCAGCAGGCGGCGGACGCGCTGCGGCTGACCGCGCCCGATCTGTTCGGCCTCGGGGTGATCGACGAGATCGTGCGCGAGTCGGCGGGCGGCGCGCAGCGCGACCCGGTGCTCACCGCTGGACACCTGCGCGACGCCCTGGTGCGCAACGTCGAGGAGCTGACCGGGCAGGACGCCGATGAGCGCTGCCAGCGGCGGGTCGAGAAGTTCCGTCGCATGGGTGACTTCAACGAGAACTAGCCGCGGCCGGGAGCGCGCGCTCCGCGGCGCGGTGAGGAGGCCGGCATGAAGCCGCTGGTGACGGCCAACATCGAGCGCCTGCGTCCTTACGCGCCGGGCAAGCCGATCGAGGAGACCGAGCGCGAGTACGGGGTCAAGGACCCGGCCAAGCTGGCGTCCAACGAGAACCCGCTCGGACCATCGCCCAGGGCGATCGAGGCGATGCGCGCGGTGGCGGTGGAGATGAACCTCTACCCCGACGGCGGCTGCTACAGCCTGAAGGAGCGGCTGGCGCAGCACCTCGCTCGCTACGACGTCGAGCCGCACAACCTGATCATGGGGAACGGCAGCAACGAGGTCATCGAGTTCATCATCCGCACCTTCGTCGGCCCGGACGAGAACATCGTCACCGGCGACCCCTCTTTCATCGTCTATCGGCTGGCCAGCATCTCTCACAACCGCGAGGAGATCTCGGTGCCGCTGAAGCCCGATCTCACCTATGACCTCGACGGCATGGTCGCGGCGATGAACAAGAAGACCAAGCTGGTCTGCCTCGCCAACCCAAACAACCCGACCGGCCGCACCTTCAACATAGATGAGTTCGAGCACTTCCTGGCGCGCGTGCGTGACGACGTCGTCATCTGTCTGGACGAGGCCTACGCGGAGTACATCGACGATCCCAACGTCCCCGACGGTCTGAAGTACGCGCCGCTGCGTCACCGCCTGGTGGTGTGCCGCACCTTCGCCAAGATCTACGGGTTGGCCGGCATGCGCCTCGGCTACGGCGTGTCGAGCAAGGAGCTGGTCAACTACATGGATCGCGTGCGGCCGCCGTTCAACGTCAACCGCATGGCCCAGGCCGCGGCCATCGCCGCCCTCGACGATCAGGAGCACGTGCAGCGCGGCCGTGAGCTCAACCTCGAGGGGCGCCGCACGCTCGAGCAGGGCTTCGACCGCTGCGGCGTCAAGTGGTTCCAGAGCCAGGCCAACTTCGTGCTCATCGATCTCGAGCGGCCCGCCATGCCGATCTACGAGGCGCTGCTCTACAAGGGCTTCATCGTCCGGCCGGTGGCCAACTACGGCCTGCCGACCTGCCTGCGCGTCACCATCGGCACCCAGGAGCAGAACCACGGCTTCCTCGCGGCGCTCGAGGAGGTGCTCGCGGAGCAGCGGGACACTCAGGCGTGAGCGCACACCTGGTCATCGCGATAGACGGACCCGCCGGCTCGGGCAAGAGCACCGTGGCGCGGCGTACGGCCGCCGCCCTCGGCTTCGACTACGTCGACACCGGGGCGCTGTACCGCAGCGTCGCCCTGGCCGCGGCGCGGCGAGGGATCGACACCAGCGGGGCCACCGCCCTCGGCGCACTGGCCGCGGAGCTGGCGGTACGCTTCGAGACCCGCCCCGATGGCCAGCGCGTCTTCATCGATCAGGAGGAGGTGACCGAGGACATCCGGGCGCCCGAGATCTCGATGGCGGCCTCGGCCATCTCGGCCCACCCCGAGGTGCGGGCGGCGCTGCTCGAGACCCAGCGACGCCTGGCGCGGGCTCCCGCCGGCGCCGGCGCGGTCCTCGAGGGGCGGGACATCGGCACCGTGGTCTGCCCGCAGGCGGGCCTGAAGATCTTCCTCACCGCCTCGGTCGAT